>Ga0007881_1001140_pt1 | contig 10737 bp, 8 predicted proteins | sample CryBogCBH12Aug09_FD_70959 | JGI IMG/M metagenome (GOLD analysis project Ga0007881, IMG submission 70959) | Freshwater microbial communities from Crystal Bog, Wisconsin, USA - CBH12Aug09 | ecosystem: Environmental > Aquatic > Freshwater > Lake | place: Crystal Bog, Wisconsin, USA | collected... | reverse complement strand
TCATCGTGATTTTGGCCAAAGGGGGCGTGGTGCTGGAAGAGACGCTGCCCCCTCAACCGTCCTCCACACCCGAGCACTCGCCCTAAGGCGCCATCGCGCGACGCCCGTCGCCCCGTTCACAGGACACCGCTATGCTCTACATCCTCGAAGGCACCGACGCCCCCAACGCCACCGAACGACGCGCCCAAGCCCGACCGGCCCATTTGGCACGCGTTCAACAACTGGTGGAGGCTGGGCGCGTCGTCGTGGGCGGGCCCATCCCCGCCGTGGACAGCAACGATCCGAGCGCCGGCGAGGTCGTGGGCAGCGTAATCATCGCCGAATTTGACAGCCTGGAGAGTGCCCGCGCCTGGTGGTCTCTAGACCCCTACGTGCTGTTGCACGTTTTTCAAAAAACCTCGGTTAGACCCTTTAGACAGGTGGTACCATGACCCGCTCCCGAGTGGCCGCGATACGTGACCGTTTAACCCAAACCTTGGCTCCGACGGAACTTGAGGTCATTGACGACAGTCATAAGCACGTCGGACACACCGGTCACCAGGGAGCGGGGCATTTTACGGTTAAAATAACCGCCGACTGTTTTCGAGGCAAGCGACTCATTGAACGACATCGATTGGTGTACGAGGCGCTGGGCGATTTGATGCAAACCGAGATTCACGCATTGGCCATTGAAGCGAGTGAATGAGTCAACCGATATTGAACGAAGTTGAGTTGTGGATTTAATTTTGAGGTAGTTATGAACACAAAAATCTGGATTCCAGTCATCGCGATCAGCGGCTTAGTTGCCCTAGGCGCTTGCCATCGCAACAGCAGCAGCGATCAAGCGCCCAAGCCCCCGGTGGCGACCATCAACGGCAAAACCATCTCCGGCGACGCGTTCGACTTGTGGGTGAAAGTGACCACCAATAAGAAAAGCGAGGATTTGACCGCCGAAGAACGGCATCAAGCCTTGGAAGATTTGGAGTCTTTGATTGTGACGGCGCAAGAAGGCGACAAACAAGGCATTTCCTTTAACCCCGAAACCGCCGCGCGCTTGGAATTGGATCGCGACAATATTGTTGCCAACGCGGTCTTTGAAAAATACTTGAAGAGCAAACCCGTCACGGACGAAGATCTGAAGGGCGAATACGATCGTCAGATCGCCAAGCTTCCCAAAACCGAATTCCGCGCCAGCCACATTTTGGTCAAAGACGAAGCAACCGCCAAAGACATCATTGCCAAGCTCGACAAAAAAGCCAATTTTGCCGATTTGGCCAAACAGTCCATCGACCCAGGCTCGGCGAGCCACGGCGGCGATTTGGGCTATTTCACCCTCGACAAAATGGTTCCGGGTTTCTCGGCTGCGGTCAGCCAGCTGCAAAAAGGTCAATACACGCACGAGCCGGTGAAAACCCAATTCGGTTATCACGTCATTAAGCTCGACGACACCCGCCCAGTCACCCCGCCGCCGTTTGAGCAAGTGAAGGATCGGTTAGCGCCGATGTTGCAACAAAACATGATTAAAGATTATGTGCAGTCGTTGCGTAAGTCCGCCAAAATTGACGAAGTGGCCGCCCCGGCTGCTGGCAAAGACGGCGCCGACAGCAAAGCGCCCAAATCCAATGCCACTCCCGCGACGCCCGCCACCGCGGTGACGCCAAGCGCTCCAGCGGCAACGCCAGCGGACGCCAAACCCTAATCGCCCGTTGAGGCGGTGAACGAAAAACGCCCCGTACGGGGCGTTTTTTTTGGCGCATACGCCACTTGAGAATCGCCCCCGACGCCAGATACGGCCGTGGCGGGTTTGCCGCTACAGCCCCAACTGGGCGCGCAATTGCGCCTCCGAGACCACCGGAACGCCTAAGGCCTCCGCTTTGCTCAACTTCGAACCCGCGTCCGCTCCACACAGCAAGGCCGTGGTCTTTTTGCTCACACTGCCGCTGACGGTCGCGCCGTGCGCGCGCAACACCGCTTCCGCTTCCACCCGCGACCACCCCGGCAACGAGCCGGTGATGACCCACGTCTGCCCACTCAACGCGGCGTTGGTCACCGGACTTGCCGGGGCCTCCACGTCGATCGCCGCCATCAGCGCTTTGAGCACGACCTGAGCGTTCGGATCATCAAAGAACGCCCGCACCGACTGCGCGACCGACGGCCCCACGTCGCTGACCTGTTGCAGCGACTCCAAGCTCGCCGCCTCTAAGGCCTCGAGGGATCCAAAATGCTGAGCCAAAGACCGCGCCGTGGCCTCGCCCACCTGCAAGATGCCTAAGGCGTAAATGACGCGCGCCAAGGGGCGCTGCCGCGAGGCGTTGATCGCGTTGATGAGGTTGGTGGCGCTTTTTAGTCCCAGCCGCTCTAAGCCGGCCAACTGCTCGACGCTCAAACGGTACAAATCCGCTGGGTTTTGGGCCAAGCCCTGGTCGACCAGTTGATCAATGATTTTGTCGCCCAATCCTTCGATGTCCATGGCCAAACGCGACGCAAAATGCCGCAAGCCTTCTTTGCGTTGCGCCGGGCACTGAAAGCCCCCGCTGCAACGCGCCACCGCTTCCCCCGCCTCTCGGCCAATGGGTGCGGCACACACCGGGCAGTGTGTGGGCAAGGTGGGCTGAACGGCCGTGGGGGGGCGTCGTTCCGGCACGACTTTAACGATTTCAGGGATCACGTCGCCCGCGCGGCGCACCACCACCGTGTCGTGCACGCGCACGTCTTTGCGCGTCAACTCGTCCCAGTTGTGCAACGTGACGTTGGTCACCGTGACCCCACCCACAAACACTGGTTTTAACCGCGCAACGGGCGTGAGCGCGCCGGTTCTGCCCACTTGCCAATCGATGGCTTCCACCGTCGTCAGTTCTTCTTGAGCGGGAAATTTATGCGCCATCGCAAAACGCGGCGCGCGCGCCACGAAGCCAAGCGCGCGTTGATAATCCAATCGATTGACTTTGTACACCACGCCGTCGATTTCAAACGGCAAGGCCTCGCGCGTGGCCAACACGTGTCGGTAAAACCCCAGCAAACCCTTTACGCCGCGCACCGTTTGGCACTGGGCATAAATGCGAAACCCGAAGGCCTTTAATCGCGCCAACGCATCCGCGTGCGAGACGGGGGCGAAGTCGGCGCTCACTTGACCAATGCCGTAACAGTAAATTTCCAATGGCCTTTTGGCGGTGACGGCGGAATCCAATTGCCGAAGACTTCCCGCCGCCGCGTTCCGCGGATTCACAAACGGCTTTAAATCGGCCTGGATCTGCTCGGCGTTTAATCGCTTAAATCCCGCTTTGGTCATAAACACTTCGCCCCGCACTTCCAGCACCGCGGGAATCGCAGAGCCGCGCAGTTGCAGCGGGATTTATTTGAGGGTTTTGAGGTTTTGAGTGATGTCCTCACCCGACGCGCCGTCGCCACGCGTGGCTCCAAAAACCAACTGCCCGTTTTCATAATGCAAGTTGACCGCCAACCCATCGAGTTTGGGTTCGCAGTGGTACTCCAGTTCCGATTCCACGACGCCGAGCTCACGCTCCAGGCGTTCTTTGATGCGCCGATCAAAGGCGAGGACGTCGTCATCGGTAAACGCGTTATCCAAGCTCAGCAAGGGTACGCCGTGTTCGCGACTGGCAAAGGCCTGCGCCACCCCGCCGCCCACGCGTTGGGTCGGCGACGTGGCCACCACCAATTCCGGATGCGCCGCCTCCAGCTCACACAGCTGACGAAAGGCGCGGTCGTATTCGGCATCGCTCACGCTGGGGGCATCTAAAATATAATATTGATGCTCCCACTCCACGATTTGATCCACCAACTCCCGCCAACGCGCGGCGACGGAAGCCTGGGCACCCGACTCAGCGCTTGGCGTCATAGACCGCTAATTCCGCTCGCAACGCCATCATCATCGCCACAGTAAACTCGCTGCCATCGTCGGTTTGCAACACCCCACCGAGTTGCTCGGCGACGCGCCGGGCGCACTCGAATAATTCATCAAAGCGCGATTGCGCCGAAAGGATGGTCGAGCCTGGGAAAATCGCAAAAAACGTGAGCCCTTCAAACTGGCGCGCCTCGAGCGTTTTCAATTCAAAAATTCCTGGATTGCGCAAACTGGCGACCATGAACTGGGATTGTCCGGCCACCAGCTTGTGAAACAACTGATGGGTCCCAAAGCGCAACCCCTCTTGTTCAAACCACATTTTTAAACGCAATCCCGACACCGTGCGACCTTGAAAGGGCACGCGGATGGCAATCACGCGCTCCGGCACATCGCCCGCCACCGCGTCCGGCGCGTTGGCCGCAGGCGACGCCGCCGCGACGACCGTTGCGGGTTCAGCCGCGCGCTCCGCGGTGGCCCCGTGTGCAACCGAGGTGGGCGTCGATTGGTCGGACGCCGCGCTCGCGGGGCGTTTGATGGGGGCCGCTAAAATTGGCAAGGGCTCGGGATTGGACATCAACCAAGCCGGCAGTTCGTCCACGTGCGCGTGGCGCATTTCGATCGGCCCGTCCTGATGCTGCCATTGCGACACGGCATCCGCCGACACCTCCACGATGGGCAACTCGGGCTTGGGATCGCTGTGGCGCGCGGGCGCAGGCTTGTGGGCATCCAGTTCATCCACACCAGGCGCATCAACGCCGGCGTGATCCAGCGACGACGCCAATTCCGAAGCGGGGATCGCCGTGCGCGCCGCGCCCGTCTGGGACTCCGACGCCGGCGCGAATTCGTCGTCACGCGCCAGAGGCACGTCATCGAGTTGGCCTTTATTGTGGTTCCACTCCGCGTCGGTGATCGCCTCCTCTCCGGCGTCGCCTTGCGAGCGTTTCAGTTGCCGCGCACTCCACCACCAAATTAAACCAAACAGTGGAATGGCAATCGCCAACAACAATAACCGCAATGAGTTCATGAACTATGCCGTCTCCGCCAATCGCATTGCCTCGTCGACGTCCACCGACACCAAGCGCGACACGCCCGGTTCGTGCATGGTCACGCCCAGCAGTTGTTTCGCCAACTCCATGGTGTTTTTGTTGTGCGTCACGAACAGAAACTGAACGCGTTCGGACATGTCTTTGACGATGTCACAGAATCGTCCAACGTTGTGTTCATCCAACGGCGCATCGACCTCGTCGAGCAAGCAAAACGGTGCCGGATTCAACTCAAAGATGGAGAACACCAGCGCCACCGCCGTCAAGGCCTTCTCACCGCCCGACAATTGGTTGATGGTCGAATTTCGTTTGCCGGGCGGGCGCGCCATGATGGCCACACCCGAGCCTAAGAGGTCTTCGCCAATCAATTCCAGGTACGCGCTGCCGCCATTGAACAGTCGCGGGAATTTCTCACCGAGACCCTTGTTCACCAAATCAAAGGTGGTTTGGAACCGCTCGCGCGTCTCGCGATCAATCTTACGAATCGCTTGTTCTAAGGTGTTGAGCGCTTCCGTCAGATCCGCGAACTGCCTATCAATGTATTCTTTGCGTTCACTTTGTTCGGTGAGTTCATCGATGGCCGCCAAGTTGACTTGGCCCAACTTGCCAATGCGCTCGGTGACGTCATTGACTTTTTCTTCCCACGCCGCGACCGAGCAATCGTCCGTCAGACCCGACAGCACCTGCTCCAACTCAAAATTGGTCGCGGTGAATTGCTCCATCAGGCTCTCGCGGCGCACCCGAATTTCTTGCGCCGCCAACGCCGCTTGCGCGGACGCGTCGCGTTGCGTTTCGACCGCCGATTCACAGGCCAATCGTTCGGCGTCTTTACTGCGCCACAACGCCTCCGCCTCGTCGGTTGCGAACCGGGCGTCTTTGAGTTCATTGTCAATGCTCAAACGCTGATCCAAGGCAACCGCCAGCGACGCTTCAATGTCTTTCAGCGGCGTTTCGCCGTTGTTCAGCTCGCTCGCCAATTCCTGGCGGCGCTCGCTCAGTTGCGCCAATTGCGCCTGAACGCGCGTCAGCGACTGTTCGATCGCCTTGAGCGCGGCACGATGGGAACCCACCGCCACCGCCACCTGCTGTGCGGCTCGGCGACACTGATCCCAACGCTCGCGCACTTCTTGGTGTTGTTGCCTTAGGGTGAGACGCTCTTGTTCAAAGTCATCGCGCTGACCTTCCAAGCGCTCCATATCGGCCATTGCCGTACTCAACAGCGCGCGGGAGGCGCGAATGTCGGCTTCGGTTTTGGTGATGGCCTCATTGAGTTCCACTTCCAACCCTTGCAATTCCCGCATGCGGGTTTCGGTTTGGGTGACGCGTTGAGCGATCGCAGCGTGCTGGCTCTTAATTTCAGTGTGCGCACGATGCGATCGATTGGCGTTTTCCTGAGCCTCGTCACGCGCCTGTTCTTGCGCCTTAATCGCCTCACGCGCTTGACCATGACGCTGCTCTAGGTCTTGCCACTGTTGCTCCAACTGGGCACTGTGCGCTTGCAATTCTTTTAATTGTTGCTCGCGCGCCAATACGCCGGTGTGCGCGTCTTTGTCGTGCTTCACACGCAACCAATCCCGCGACAACCACACGCCTTCGGGCGTGATCAGCGACTGTCCGGGCTGCAATTGCGCTTGTCGGCTGAGCGCGTGCTCTAAGTCATCGGCGCATTCAATCCCGTGCAAGCGCGCCAGCACGGCCTGCGGTGCGCTCACAAAACTGGCCAGCCCGGCCGAGCCGGTGCTGACGGGCGAATGATTGACCAGACACACGCTGCCGTCGGTGAGCTCCGCCAACTGAGCACGAAGCGCACTGATGCCCTCGACGCTGACCGCTTCTAAGGTGTCGCCCAAAACCGTTTCAACGGCTTTTTGCCAAGGCCCTTTCACCGATATGAGCTGTGCCACTCTGGGCTGATCGGCCAACCCTTGGCGTTTGAGCCAAGCGTGCCCCTTTTGATTGCCCAACGCCGCCTGCTGCATCGCTTCGAGCGACACAATCTGACCACTGACCTTCGAGCGTTGCAAACGCAATTGATCGACTTCGGCCTGTAGCCGGCGTTCTAATTCTCGAGCGGCATTGAGTTCCGTCACGGCCTTCGTCAACGACTGCGAGGCGTCGGTGTGCGCCGCGAGGGCATTGGATTCTTGAGTCTGCAGTTCGTTCAACGAATCGTTGGAATTCATCGTCTGCAAGGTCTCACGTTCAATCAACGTGCGATCGCGCGTCTTTAAGCTCTGGCTGAGGTTGGTTTCCAACTGCTCAATTCGCGCCTTCTCAACCATCGCGCGTTGACCGGCGTCGTGGCCTTGGCGGGTGAACTCATCAAAGCGGCTTTGAAAGTCTTGAAGCTTGGCTTCCACGTCTTTCAACACCGCCGCTTGCTCGGCCTCTTTGGCCTCAGCCTCTTGCAGCGAGGGCTCTAATTCCGTCAGTTGTTCTTCATGTCGGGTCTGTTCAGATTGATCGCGCGTGAGCAACGCTTGGGCTTCTTCGAGGTTTTGTTCAACCAACGTCAGATCGTCGCGCTGCCGCGAACGCATTTCTTTGGTGTGCGCAATGGTTTGCTCCAAGCGCGCCACTTCCGCCGCAATCGCATAGGCCTTCGCTTGAACCACGCTCAATTCTTCAGTGCGATCCGCGTGCGTCGAGCGCGCGTGCTCCAATTGAGCCTCGGCCGCACGCAAGGCGGTGATGGACGCTTCCAAGGCCAACTCGCGCTCTTTGGCAACGGTGGCGCGGTTTTGGTTCTCGCGATCCAAATCGCGAAGCTTTAACGCCAACAACTCGGCTTTAAATTGGCGCTCTTCGTCCTTAAAACCCTGATAGCGTTTGGCGGTCGCCGCCTGCCGTTGCAGATGGCGAATTTGCTTATCCAATTCCTCACGAATGTCGTTGAGTCGGTCCAAGTTCTCACGCGTGTGACTGATGCGGTTTTCAGTCTCGCGGCGACGCTCTTTGTATTTGCTGATGCCGGCCGCTTCTTCTAAAAAGGCGCGCAGGTCATCCGGCTTGGCCTCGATGAGCCTGGAGATCATGCCTTGTTCGATGATCGCGTAGCTGCGCGAACCCAACCCGGTTCCCAAGAACAATTGGGTGATGTCCTTACGGCGGCACTTGCTGTTGTTGATGAAGTACGTCGATTGCCCATCGCGAGACACCTGACGTTTCAGCGACACCTCGGCGAAGCTGGCATACGGGCCCGACAACGCCCCATCGGCGTTATCAAATATCAATTCCACCGACGCCATGGCCACGGGCTTACGTCCACCGGACCCATTAAATATGACGTCGGTCATGTCCTGGCCACGCAAGTGCTTGGCCGAAATTTCACCCATGACCCAACGCACGGCATCAATGATGTTGGACTTGCCGCACCCGTTCGGACCGACCACGCCGGTTAAATTCGAGGGCAACAGCACGGTCGTAGGATCGACGAACGACTTAAACCCAGATAGCTTTAATTTCGATAAACGCATGAACTTTCTCAATTTTTCTCTAAAACTCGATTCCCGAACCACCCCGTCGTCATCGACCGTGGACTTTCGAATGACCCGGTACTAGTGTAGAGTACGCGACCTTCGCTGACACGCCTGACGAGACTTAAATTTATGTCCAACCGTCCCTTACAAATCGAAACCTTCCCCAACCCCAATCCGTCTCGCGATTACACCATTCGCATTCACGCACCGGAGTTTACCTGCTTGTGTCCCAAGACCGGCCAACCGGACTTTGCCGAGTTCACTCTGGAATACATCCCCAACCACAGTTGCATCGAACTGAAAGCGTTGAAGTTGTACTTGGGATCGTTCCGCGACCGTGGCGCCTTTCACGAGGCCGTCACCAATGAGATTTTAAACCATTTAGCGACCGCCATTGAGCCGCGCTTTATGAGACTGACGGGTAAATTTAACGTCCGTGGTGGCATTTACACCAGTGTCGTGGTAGAACATCGAATGTCGGGCTTCAATCCCCCCGCCTACGTTCATCTGCCGGTGCCGGCAGCCAGCGAGCGGTTTTAAGCCCGCGCCCAGCCCTTGGGTATAATCTCATCCGAATCGTTTGAACTTGGAGCCGCCATGGCGAAGAAAAAAGCAAAGAAACCCACTCCCGCGAAGAAGAAAGTGAGTGCCAGCAAGCCACAAACGGCCAAAAAAGCGACCGCCAAAGCCAAAAAGCCGGCCGCCAAAACGAGCGCCAAAAAGCCGGCGGCTAAGCCGGCTAAAAAAACGCCCGTCAAGGTGGTGAAAAAGGCCGCGGCCAAGAAGCCGGTCAAGGTCACGAAGGCGGCGGTCAAAACGGTGAAGAAAGCGCCGGTAAAAGCGCCGGTAAAAGCACCGGTAAAAGCACCGGTAAAAGCACCGGTAAAAGCCCCGACAAAAGCCCCCGTAAAAGCACCCGTTAAACCGGCGGCCAAGGTCGCCGCCAAGCCGGTGGCCAAAGCCGCCAAGCCGGCGGCGGTCGTCAAGCCGACCCCGGTGGTGGCCAAGCCCGAGGTGGCGAGCAAAGCCCCCGCGAAGCCGGCGCCTAAAAAGCCCAGAGCCCCGACCGGACCGATCGTCACCACGATTCGTCGCGGCATCCTCAAAGCGCCGAGCGAGGGCGAGGACGAGCAAGACGGGTTCAGCGGGTTTAATCTCCTGGCCGGACCACGCAACGTCACGCCCTACATGCTCAAGTCTGGCGAAGAGTATATGGGCAAGGCCCAGCTCGACCATTTCCGAAACATATTAACGTCTTGGAAGAAGGACCTCATGGAAGAGGTTGACCGCACGGTGACCCACATGAAGGACGAAGCGGCCAATCCTCCGGACCCCAATGACCGCGCGACGCTGGAATCGGAGTTTTCCTTAGAACTGCGCACCCGCGACCGTGAGCGCAAATTGATCCGCAAGATTGATGAAGCGTTGCAACGAATTGAGGACGGCAGCTACGGGTATTGTTTGGAGACGGGCGAGGAAATTGGGGTCAAACGCCTAGAAGCCCGCCCCGTTGCCACCTTGTCCATTGAAGCCCAAGAGCGGCGTGAGCGTAAAGAAAAGCAATACGGCGATCGCGACGACCGCTATCGTTAAGGGGCGCTTTGCCCCCTCCCCAACGGGCCCCTTGCACTGGGGCTCGTTGTTCACGGCCATCGGCAGTTATTGTGACGCCAAACACCACGGTGGGCGCTGGTATGTGCGTTTGGAAGACCTCGACCGAGAGCGCTCGCAAGCCCGCTATTTGAGCGAGCACCCCCGAGTCCTAGAACACTTTGGCTTGGAGTGGGATGGTGAAATCATCCAACAAAGTCAACGAGTTGAAATCTATACTGAAAAAATAAATCAACTGATTCAAGGGCAATTCCTGTACGCCTGCGACTGCACGCGGTCCCAAATCCACGAGCGGGCGCTGGCGCAGAATCTGCCCAGTGGCCGCTACACGGGGACCTGCCGAGGTAAGCATTTGGACATCCCTAATCACATCTTACGATTTAAAGTTAATCCAGAACCTCACGAATGCCAGGATCGACTGCAAGGCGTTTTTTCCTTGCCCCAGGAGGCATTGGACGGGGATTTTGTCATCCGACGCAAAGACGGGACCATCAGCTACGACCTCGCGGTGGTGGTCGACGATGCGCTCATGGGGATTACCGACGTCGTGCGCGGCCTGGATCTGTGGCCCAAAACCCTCGACCACCACCGCCTGCAGAAGGCCTTGGGCTTCCCCCACCCCAGAACGCTGCACCTGCCCCTGCTGACGGACGCGGGTGGTCAAAAATTGTCGAAATCGAAACAGGCCATTGGCGTCGATCAAGCAAAAGCGCCGCGCCAATTGAGCCGCCTGTTGCGGCTGTTAGGCATCCCCCTGCCCGCC
>Ga0007881_1001138_pt1 | contig 10747 bp, 21 predicted proteins | sample CryBogCBH12Aug09_FD_70959 | JGI IMG/M metagenome (GOLD analysis project Ga0007881, IMG submission 70959) | Freshwater microbial communities from Crystal Bog, Wisconsin, USA - CBH12Aug09 | ecosystem: Environmental > Aquatic > Freshwater > Lake | place: Crystal Bog, Wisconsin, USA | collected... | reverse complement strand
ACGCAGGTCAAGCTCAAGGGCGGCAAGAAGAACCCCATGCAGGGGCGCGTGACCAAGCTGATGACGGATGCGCAGGTGATGTGCTTCTCCAACAGCAACAGCAACGCCTACGAGAACATGGTGCGGCGTCGCCTGGCAGCCGAGGGCAAGGCAGCAGAAGACTTCGTCCTGGGCCCGCGTGCCTGGGGTGAGCGCATTCCGGGCACCTGCTTCGTGGAACACACCGGCAAGCAGTATCTGGAGGTGATCATGATGCACCCTGGTAAGACCTCTTATTTCCTGGACGGCGCGGAGATCGACAAGTCTGAAATCGAAGGGCTTGACAACCCGGCTGTTAACCCGGAGAGCCAGGCAAGACTTTCCAACAAAGTGATCATCCGCACGTTTGCACTAGACAGCGTGGTTGCGCTACGCGTCAACAAGAAAGAATGGAAGTAACTTAGTTGAGCACATAGAAAGATAAATAGCTCTGTAGTAACTACGGAGCTATTTCAATGGACTATAAGTTAATATACCATACATTGATGAATCGTGCAATGCACCGCGTGCTTGACGGATATAAAGAAAGTCATCATATTGTTCCAAAGTGTCTAGGCGGAGGCGACGATACCAATAACTTGGTCGACCTTACTGCTAGAGAGCATTACCTAGCACATCTTCTCTTAGTGAAAATGTATCCAGGGAACCGCAAGCTAATCTATGCTGCTGCGATGATGTGTTCGTCTTCTAAAAATCTGCAACGATATAATAACCGACAATACGAATGGTTGAAGATCAAATGGTCTGAAGCTATGTCTATCTTGCACAAAGGAAAGATTGTAGGAGAAGATACCCGTGCAAAGTTAAGAGAGCGAAACAAGAACTATCGTCCAACTGAGGATGCCAACGCGAGGAGCAGACAGGCACACATCGGTCGCATCGTAACCCAGGAAACTAAAGATAAGATTTCTGCTGCTAACAAAGGCCATTCACGCTGTAAAGGTAGGCACATTTCGGAGGAACATCGCAAGAAGATTTCTGCTAGCCTTAAAGGACGATTTATATCACAGGAAACTAAAGAAAAGCTGTCCGTGGCAAACAAAGGAAAGAAGTTATCGGAAGAGACCAAGGCCAAGATGTCAAGAACCAGGAAGGGCAAGGCACTATCTGAAGAACACAAGACAAACCTTTCGGCTGCCAGGAAGGGCAAGCCCAGCCTTTACGGATGGATAACAAATGGAGTTGACAACCGGCGGATCATCAAAACAGATCCCATCCCAGACGGGTGGCGAAAAGGAAGGAACAACCCTCCTACTGGCCCACGCAGGAAACATCCGTCTTAAGGGCTGCCCAGCTTCTCCCCTTTACTCCAGCAGTGCCGTTGAGCTATCTTAGCATAGCTAGCGAGCATGTCAACTAAATAATGCATCGCATTTTATGGAGAACGCTGTGAAGATATCAGAACTGCAACGCAACGCGCCAAGTGGCTTTGCTACCAAGTTGATTGACAACATGAAGCAGCAAGCCGCTACCGAAGCCAGCAGGATGCTTGCCAAATGGCATCAAGCCCGAGCAACGGATCCTACTGTACCACACCCTGCCGATCAAATCCTAGCCGATATTTCAAGGATGCTGCATGTATCTCGATGAAATCACACCAGGCGACTCTGAAGTAGAGTTTACAAATGAACTAACATCAATCGTTGACCGGCTGCGCTTAGGAGCAATCTCTAAAGAAGAAGCATCTAACATGATAGCAGATATACAAGCAGATCTCACTACCAGGCGAGCATTGCTTGACCGAACACCAGAAGGCGAAGAGATTTTCTTGAGACTGGCTTTGGTGTTGAAACTGGTTACACGGCATGTTATCAACACGTAATAACAGCATGTCGTTATAACCCAGCAACGTCGGGCCCAGGTTTCGGCATCTGCGCACTGCTAGTTGCTGCTCCATGTCCGTATAATAGCACAAGCACGCAGCAACGCAACCGATGAAAACACGCAGCAGCCCTGCACGTAACGCGGTTTACAATGCTGCCAAAAATGCTAAATTGCGCACACGCACAACAACACGGAGCAGGCCAAAATGACAAAGGTGAGCTGGGATGAAGTTGCTATGGATGATGGCGACGACGTGCTGGTGCATGAAAACGGGCGCAGGATGGAGTGGGCTGGCGAACATCGTTGCGGCGAGTGGTTTGCTTGCGATGGCGACGACTGCTATGCACAGGGTTACTACGAGCGTGAAAACGACACGATGGTGATTTTGGACGAGCACGACGACGAACTGGCACGCATTGCTGCTGGCGACGAAGAAGCGCTGCTGGCATGGGCTGAGGGGGTGCTGGCGTAGCACAAGTAGGCGAGCTGCGCAAGCAAATAAAAACGCTCGCGTGCTGCATTTTGTGCTTGCAAAGCACGCAGCTTGTGCTATTATAGCTGCATGCGCAGCGCAACAAACGAGCCGAAATCTGGGCCTTTTGTTGCGCAAACAAAACAAATACGCAAGCACAAAACGCGCTAGCAATAGCAAGTTTTTGTGCATGCGCTGCTAGCTAGCACATGCACGCTAAACGCATTTTAAGCGTGCTACAAGCGTTTGTGCTGCTAGCATGTGCTGCACTAGCTGCTAGCGTTGCAGCGTGCTGTAGCACGCTTAAAACGCGCTTAGCGTGCATGTGCAGTTTTTTGCTAGCTAGCGCATTTTGTGCTTGCATTGCGCAGCGCAAGCAGCTACAAGCAACACATGCAAACGCACAGCACAATGCAGCACAATGCTAATAGCGCGCAAGCGCATAGCGCTCGCATTGTGTGCAGTGCGTTTGCAGTTGCAGCACGCTAACGCAAGCTGCAACGCTACTGCTCTTTCACATTCAAATAGGGGTATGCGACAATGCAAGTTGTCACGGAAGACGGGATCGTCGACGAGAACGGCAACGTGTGGGCAGATGAGGAAGACTACTTCGTCAACACTAATGAATACAATGTTGACTACAGCGACGAAGTGAAAACTCGCGAAGACTACGAAAACAAGCAAGAGATGCTGCACGATCGCTTTGAGAGCTTGTGCAACTACGACACGAGCCGCGACGTGGGAGCTGTCATGCTTTACTATCGCGACGTCTGAGATTTACAGCAGTGGGCTCTACACAGCCGATGAACTGAACAAGATGAACACCAAGAAGTAAGCCACTCTCGCGCTCAATAGACTGAAGAAAATACCCGCTCTAAGCGGGTATTTTTTTGACTGATAAATATTGATATGAAAGCAATGGAAATATTTACAGAATCTAAATCTCAATCCTGTATTGTAGTGGATGTTCAACCTGAGTACTCAGGAATGAATGATGGGGATGAATCTCCGGTGTTTATCGATATAATCAAGTTTGTAGTAGGCCAAACTGGACCGATATTGATGTTTGTCAATGCCGAAGATCAAGGATTGACTGGTGACACTGTGCAGGACATAAAAAGATATTGGGAAGATACTATTCGAGGAGAAGAATGGGATCCAGATGACCCCCAAGAATCCCCCATTGACTGGTCAAGATTTACCATAGTTGACAAGGGATATGGATACTTGAGAAGTTGGATGGATAATGGAGTATCACCGGCGGCAATTATACGGGTAATTCGGGAAATGTATCAACAAAGACAAAACGATAGCAGGATGTTGTTTGGTGGTGAAGGTGAGAAAAACGAGCAAGGAATAAAGAAACTTGTGGGATGGGAGTTCAAGCCCTGGATGTTGGAAGATGGCATTATCACTAACTGGATCAGCATATCCCAGTTCAAGAGATTCTCAGGATCTTATATAGTTGGCGGAGCAAGAGATGAATGCTTGCGTGAGGTAGAAATATTGATGAACGCCTTCAACATCAAATACAAACGCATCGATAGTTTGATCTATTAAAGCGGGACTATCGCGACGGCAAGATTTGCGGTTTTTTTGACTACGAGCGTTTTGTGGGACGCTATCGTTAACACAAACAACAGCGCAAGCAGCAATGCTTGCGCTGTTGCCGTTTGTGCTGCTAGGCACGCTGTTTGGCGCGCTGCTTGATGACAGGGCGGGTGATGCAGCGGAAGCCCTGCCCCACACCCACGTATCCGTTGGTAACGGTGCGGTAGCAGTCTGATTGCGCACGGGTACGGCGGAGGTTGCTCCAGCGCAGGCGCATGAAATACATGCGGCTTTGCAGGGACAGCACACGCACTGCATTGAGCTTGGTGCGGAAGCTGGACATGGTGCGGATCCTTTTATATGCGCAGCGGTGTTGCTGCTGGTGGTTTTCTAGCACAGGTAGGTCCTGCCGTCAACCGCCAAAAACCCCTTAAAAACCGCCTAAAAACCCGGTTTTCGCTTGTTTTTTCAGCGATTTATGCTATTATCACGGCATAAACAACGCCACAAGGAACAACACCATGCGCGATCCTAACACCGTTTACCTCGTTGGTCTCAGCACAGGCAAGCCCTGCTCGCGCACCGGAAACAGCACCGAAAACATGTCACTGTTGCTTGACTGTGAGGTGATGGTGATTTCCAACGTGCTGATCGTTGACATGGATTACCAAAGCATCCAAGAGGCATGGCACGGCAACATGGAGTTTGAGGACGACGAACCTGACTACCAGCTGTTTGAGGTTTCGGAAGCCGAGGCGGCCCGGCTGTGGGCCCATCGTTTTGAGTTTTCAGACCAGGACGAGATTGATCTGGCCCTTTGTGAGAAGGCCGGATACAATGCCTACGACAACGGGCTGCGGATCACCGACAATCCCTACGACGAGGTTGACGAGGAGTGCTCTCACGAGCACTGGCGCATTGGTTGGGAAACGGCCTACGAACGAGCGCTGGGCAAGGAATACGACGCTGAGGAAGAATATCTGCAGGAAGTGGCGGACGATGCTGCCAGCACTGCTACGCTGCTGCGCTGGTTCCACGAGCAGCAGCACGAAGGCTGATCATCGGTTGACACCGCAGGCCCAACCCGCTATGTTGGGCCTGCAAGCAAGGAGCCAATCACATGCGATACGAGGTACAAGGTATTGATGAGCACGGCAATGGTACGGTGCTGCATGATGGCAACAGCTACAACGATGCACGCAACTGGGCACAAGGCTACCTGCGGTCGGGCGACTACGGCGGTTGGAGCCAGCTGCATCTGGTAAATACCACTGCGTCAGCTGCCAGCTGCTTGATGTTGGTATGGGATCCTGAGACAGGTGAACGTAAGGGATGATGGTTGACACCGCAGGCCCGGCCTGCTATGTTGGGCCTGCAAGCAAGGAGCTAGACAATGTCCAACGAACCTGCTAATCTGCCCTGGGGCACGTATATCCTTGTTGTATATGACTACAAGGGTAACGTAGTTGAACAAGAAACCTACACTGGACAAAGCGGCACATCAATGATGGACTATAGCGTCATGGCACGTCACCACTGGGATCGCACCAACCCCAAGGGCGCTCCGCATAAAACTGATTGGTAATGGTTGACACCACCTGTCTGGTCTGCTATGTTGCAGATGTAAAGCCCGGAGTCTGGTATGGAACAAAATCTTCCTTATGTGTTTGACCTGTTTTTTGACATCAAGACTCGCGATCAGTTGGTGCAGGAACTGGCCAGCCTGGAAATGCGTGTGCGAGACATCCGCAGCCTGATAGCCGGCCATGCTGTTGAGATCACGGCCGAGGAACTTGTTGTAGAGAAGGACTAGGCATCATGGACGTGTTGAAGTTGTTGAACGACGAGAGGTCTGACGAGATCTGGAAGAACGATCCCCAGGACAGTCGGATTGCCCTGCTGGAGGCTACCATAGCTGAGATCACTCGCTTGCGGGCAGCTCTGGCTATCTACGCCCTCGACAGCAACTGGCAACGCAACGGTGTGCTTGACGCCAACTGCGGAAAATTCCGGGGCAGCCAGATCGCCCAAGACGCGTTGAAGGAGGTTTAGATCGTGCTGAAACACATCTGGTGCTGGTTGGTGGGCTGTCCCTGCAGGTTCGAAACCTGCGCCACCCAGGACTCCTGGCGTGATGCATCGGGCATATACTACGGCACAGCCCCACCGCATGTCAAGGTCACACAGGCCGTGCAGCAGTGCAAGGTCTGCGGTCGGAGGCGGTCTGCAGAGACAGTTTGCGGTTGACACCGCCCACAAATCTGCTATTATGCACCTGCAAGCAAGGAGCCTCAAACATGCGTACATGCGGTGAACAGGAGTGCAATTGATGTCGGGATTTGACAGGTACGACTGGATCATGCTGGCAGTGGGCTGGATGTTTTTACAGGAGATCCTCTCGGTGTTCGACCCTGGGTTGATCCTCGGCGGGTTGATAGTAGTTGTCATCAGCTTCTTCTCCGGCCGGACTGCCTGGTGGCTTCGCAACCGTTTCCAAGGACAATAATCATGCCCGGCATCACATACGAAACGGAACAAGAGCGTGCTGAAGCTGCTATCCGCAACCAAAAGAAGCTGAACGGTCGCTGGCGCGAGGAGATTGACACTCTCAAAGCCGAACTAGCCGAGCGTGAGTCCATGCTGTGTGCGGTGTTGACCGTGTTGGAACCCATGTGCAACATCCATAGGCTGATGGAACGTGTCGTCCCTGCTGAGTCCGGTGTCAACGGACAGAAGATCGTCGCCTGGTGGAAGCAACACCAGCGGCAGGACGTTGAGCGCCGGCTTGAATCCCGCCGCCAGAAAGCACTTGAAAAATTGACTGCCGAGGAGCAGATCCTACTGGATATTGTCCCAAAGAAAGGGGTGTGACATGGTGAAGATACCTCCACTGTCAGCACTGCTCGCCAGCTCGAATAGGCCGAATTGGCATTTGACCAAAGCTATTGTGCACTGAGACAGGCGTTGATCGCATAGCAAAAGGCTACGTAAAACATGACCAACACCATCCACATTCGGAATCGTTCCACTGGACAGTTCTACAACAAGTACCAGATGCGCGGCTGGAGCTCGTAACCAACTTGAATTCGGTTGACACCTTGGCTAGATGTGCTATAGTGTGGCTATAGAGCAAGGAAGCATCGACATGGACTTGAGAAGTTGGTTCGCCAATCCTACATACCAGTTTGAAGTTACCATCCGTGGAAACGATCCCAACCGTGACGGCCAGTGGTACTCTACCACAGTGGGCTATCATGGTTCACGTCAAGAAGCGGTGCGCGACGCGCTCGACAGCACTGTGATCCATCCATATGAAGACATTGAGATTGAAGTTCGACTGATCAAGGAATCTTGATCTCTATCGCAGATATCAGTTGACACTGCTGTAAGTTGTGCTATAGTGTGGCTATAGAGCAAGGAATCAGCGTTGTGACTTTCTCAACAGTTACCTGCGTTGTGGCCCACAGTGCGGTGGTATGTGAGCTTGACGGTCAAGGCCGCACCACCAGGAGCGAGTCCATGGGATATTTTGCTTCTCCCAAGGACGCTGAGCAGGCGTTGGCGGCCTATGGTTTCCAGCGTGAGAAAAACCAGTGGACCGGCATCCCACAATGGGTTGACGGACGCTACCGCTCGGCATATGTGACCAGGTTGTTGGTGGAACGTTGACGATTTTGGTTGACACTGTTGTAAGTTGTGCTATAGTGTGGCTATAGAGAGCAAGGAGAAGCACATGCGCACTGCACCTAAGCCTCGTTTGACGCTGGAACAGAAGACGGCCTTGGCCGCATACAATTATGCCCTGCGTCAGGAAGATCGCTACCTGGGCAGCGTGTTTGTCACCCCCGCGGGCCGGCGTGCGCAGGAAGCCAAAACTCAGGCTGCCTACCAGCGTTGCGTGGCGCTGGGCATGACCTACGAACACGGGTTGTGATTTTTGGTTGACACTGCTGTAAGTTGTGCTATAGTGTGGCTATAGAGAGCAAGGAACCGAAACATGTTTGACATCGACAAGGTCAGCCTTCCCAAGTGGCCGCAGATGCGGGTCTGGGGCCGCGCTGTATCCCCCCGGCAGGCCAGCGACATCATCGTGCGCACCGACAGCTTCTGGTCCAGCCAAGGCCATGATGGCAACAACCATCAGTTCGAAGCCGAGCTGTGCCGGGCACTGGACGTGCCTCGCATCGGCGATGCTGCTGGCGATGTTGCCTGGCGGGCCTTGCATGAGGCCTGGGAACGGTTCCAGGACAGCATTGGCTACATCTCCACCGAATACGTGCGCAACAGCTGGATCTCCGCGGCCTACATTGGTGGCCCACACGGTTGGTGCCAGCCCGACGGCAGGATCTTCTTCGAGGACAACGTGGGCAAGTGGCCCAGCGCTGAAAAGGTCATGGCCGACTGGGCCCAGCTGGCTGAGGCGTTCCCCTTCCTTGATCTCGAAGCTGCGCTGATGACAGGCGAGAGCTGCGAGGACGGCACCAGCGTTGCGGTGGTGTTTGCCGTGGCCAACGGTGCTGTGACTGCACACGGAGCTGATTATCCGCTGTTCCAACGCTATGGTGTTGAACCGGCGGAAATCGTCAGCGCTGACCGCACTGCTGACATGATGGCGGCCTTTAACGCACGTCTCTCGGGCCACGCCAGCGAGAACCACTTCACTGTGGCACAGGTCTGCGAAATGGTCAAGGCGGTTCGCCAGCAATGGCATCTCGAGATGCCATGGCTGTGATGCTGACCTACTATCTAGCACCCGACGAATATTCAAAGATTTTGGTTGACAACTACTGATAATGTGCTATTATGCGTACATGAGATAGAGACAGCCGGATTACTAAACAGCGGTTCCCGGGCCTGCTGTGGTGCGTACCGGTAGAGGGGCCCTGGTCTACCTCTTGAAAAACGGGGGAAGTTGAGTTTGCGGGGAATGGCCGAGCGGCTGCTGAGCGTAGGCTTGTCCGAAAAGCGAAGTGTGGTGCGAAACCACCTCCTGACGCAATAATACAGCCCCGTATGGGCAGAGTAGGGTAAAGAGACAGGGATCAAGCGCGGAGGGCGGACCAATCGTTCAGCCGGCTTGGTAACAACCTCCCTCCCGCAAGGGTGCCCAAACATTAGCCTCACAGGGGAGCAGGCGGTCACTCCGTCTCGAGCTGGGACGATCTCGTGAAAAGGTCCTGAATTTATGGCGTTGCTCGAGGCCCGGGACGCTGGGCACAGCTGGCTAGGAAGAAGCCTCCCACATGGGGACAGGGGTTTGAATCCCCAGCAACGCCTCACTATCAACCTGGCTATGATTGTCGAGGGTCTGGGTGCGGTTCAAATCCGGTTGTAAACCCAGCAGGCTAGGCGGTTCAATTCCGCGATTGTGTGGATCACATATGCGTGCCCGCAAAGGAACTGCGGGAACCCGCGATAATGATAGCCAGGATTGACTTTTTCGGTTGACAACAGCCGCAGATGTGCTAATATCAGGTCATGGAAAGCAAGGAGCTGTAACATGCGGAACTGGTTTTTTCGAATTGAGTTCATGGACGGCAGCGCGGTCTACCGTGATAACGTGAGCCGGCAGCACGCCAAACGAGCCCACGACTCCTACGCCAAAGAAATGGCCTATCTCAAGGTACAACGTGTTGAGTACGGTGAAATGAAAACCGGTTGATCAAATCCCAACACATGCTATTATGGCGTTGCTCGAGGCCCAGCGCGCTGGGCAGAGCTGACGGTGAAGCCTCGGGCCCGCAAGAGCTCGGATAGGGGTTCAATTCCCCAGCAACGCCTACACTGTTGACACGTGACAATGCTGGGAATGGCATAGTGCTGCTGACAAGAATATCGCGGTCTTGATCGGCGAAGGCGAAAATGGTGATCCCAGGGTGCAAATCCCCCTCCCGGCGCCAACAATATTGGTTGACAGCTCCTGACAGTGTGCTATAATGCGGTTATAGAGCAAGGAGTTGGCTGTGGATCGTGAACGCAAGATGGTGAGCCGTGAAGTCAGTACGCTGGACGTGGGCTATAGATCCCTGGGAAGCCTGCTGGAAGATATCCAGAACCTGATATCACAATACGGTGCCGAAGCCCGGGTGGAAAAGCGGCCATACAGCTACAGTGACGGCGAATACGTGGCAGTGTTGGCCGTCCTGCCGGAGACCGACAAGGAAATGGCACATCGCATTGCCAAGGAAGAGCATTGGCAAGCCCAGCAGGCGCTGCGTGACAGGGCTGAGTTTGAACGTTTGAAGGCCAAGTTTGGAGGTTGACAACCTCCGCAGATGTGCTAATATCAGCGCATGGAGCAAGGCCAGTCCTTCAAAGAAGGCAGGGTAAGACGAGCAAGGCGATTAGGGTCAATGCCGTAGTCCTCTCGCGCTGGTCCTGTTCCATGTCTAAACAACCACAAGCATCGCCCGAATAAAGTTTCGGATATGAAAATGAAAAGGCCACGAGCACCGCAAGGTGCAACACCTCGGGTGGTCATTGTAGGAGCCTAGCCTACACCGAGGCGATGTATGTGTTGATCTGGTTGGGTGACCAAACGGGAGATACGAAGTCTCGATAACTGCCGTTCTGTAGCTGACACTGCATTGGGCAGGAAACGAGAGCCTTGTCAGGGGAATTAGCAGGTGGGGCCGCGCGGCAGCGGATTCCTACCAGCTACACCTTTTGGTCGCCCAAACGGGTTGACACGGAGCACATTGTTTGACAACCTGCATCTCTGTGCTATAGTACGGTTATAGAGCAAGGAGCAACTGCAATGACCAATAAACCAATTCCAGAAAGCTGGCTCACGTTGAGCGACTCGCTTGAACGTGAAGAAGCAGAGATTGCGCAAGCCCAGGCCGATCTAGCAACACGGCA
>Ga0007881_1001121_pt1 | contig 10842 bp, 12 predicted proteins | sample CryBogCBH12Aug09_FD_70959 | JGI IMG/M metagenome (GOLD analysis project Ga0007881, IMG submission 70959) | Freshwater microbial communities from Crystal Bog, Wisconsin, USA - CBH12Aug09 | ecosystem: Environmental > Aquatic > Freshwater > Lake | place: Crystal Bog, Wisconsin, USA | collected... | reverse complement strand
TGTTTACTTTCTTTTGTAGTTTAAAAGTGTGGGGTTTGTTACCATTAGACTCTATTGATTATCCTATTTACAGTCTAAACGGTGTATTATATCTTTTGATTATTTTATCCTTTGGTGCTTACGGTATTATTTTCGCTGGGTGGTCCAGTATTCTAAATATGCATTTTTAGGTGGTTTACGTTCCACTGCACAAATGATTTCTTATGAAGTATGTGTTAGTTTTATTTTTATTACTATTGTAATGCTTTCTCAAAGTATGGATTTTAAAGATATTGTTGATTTACAAACTAATTGTTGGTATGTTGTTTCTTTATTGCCTTTATGGGTTATTTTTATAATTTGTGGATTAGCTGAGACTAATAGAGCTCCTTTTGATTTACCAGAAGCAGAAGCTGAATTAGTAGCTGGTTATAACGTTGAGTATTCTGGTATTCCTTTTGCTTTATTTTTTATTTCTGAATATGCTAATTTAATTGCTACTAGTACTGTTTGCAGTTTACTTTTTTTTGGTGGATGGTTACCTATGTTTGGTTTATCTTTTATTCCTGGTTATATTTGGTTAAGTTTAAAAATTTGTTTTCATATTTTTGTATTTATTTGGATTCGAGCTACTTTTCCTCGTTATCGATATGACCAGTTAATGAAATTAGGTTGGAAAGTACTTTTACCTTTAAGTTTGTTTTTCTTATTCTTTTTTTCTTTTATCTATATGCATATAGATAAATATGTTTCTCTTTCTTTTTAAATGAAATATAAATTCTTTTATGAAAAACAATTTCGTCAATTATTAAATTCATCTGGATTAGCAAGTTCAAATTATTATATATTAGATCATTTTAGTTATAAAGTGATTGGTTTTTTAATTAAACATGGTAATAGACATTCTGCAATGTCTACTTTTTTATCTAGTCTTTCTTTCGTGAAAAAAGTTACTTTAATGTCTCCTATTTATTTTTTACGGGTTGCTTTACTCAATTTGAAATCTTTATTTTCTGTTATTACGGTGTATAAAGGTAAATGGGTTTCTTATCGTACTTCATTTCGTACTCCTACTTCTCAATTAAAACAATCCATTCGTTTGTTATTGCAGTTAGCTAATAAACTTCGTTCTGATCATCCAGAATTAGATTATTCTCAGTGTTTGGCGTTAGCTATTCTTAATTGCTATTTCAAACATGGTTCTTTGTTTAAAGATCTTCGTAGATTACATTTGAAAATAAAAAATAAAAAAATCCGATTTAAACGTGATAGTAAAAACAAATTTAAAATTCGATTTAGACGTACTCGTAAAAATAAAGGTTTTTATTATTTGAATAAGTATGGATTATATAAACGTATTGTTCCTCTTTCATAAAAATAATTATGGGTAATAACTTTGTTCATATTAATGGAAAAAAAATAAATGTTTCTGAGTGGTCACTTACTGTTCTTCAATTATGCGATCGTCTTGATGTGAAAATTCCTCGTTTTTGTTATCATGAACGGTTATCTATTGCTGGTAACTGCCGTATGTGTTTAGTAGAAATTGAATTTATGGCTAAACCTATGATCGCGTGTGCTACTTCTTTATCCAAAAATATGTCTATCTTCACTAATAGTAATTTAGTGAAAAAAGCTAGAGAAGGCGTATTGGAATTTTTATTAATTAATCATCCATTAGATTGTCCTATCTGTGATCAAGGAGGTGAGTGTGATCTTCAGGACCAATCAATCATTTATGGTGCAGATAAGGGACGTTTTTCTGAGGTAAAACGTTCTGTAGAGGATAAAGATTTTGGTCCTATCGTAAAAACTGTTATGACTAGATGTATTCATTGCACCAGATGTGTTCGTTTTTTTGAGGAAATTGCTGGTAAACCTGTTTTAGGTACAATGGGTAGAGGTCGAGATACTGAAATTTCAACTTACTTAGCTTCTGTCGCTTTGAATACTAACATTTCTGGAAATGTTGTTGATTTATGCCCTGTTGGAGCTTTGACTAGTAAGCCAAATGCCTTTTTGTATCGATCTTGGGAACTAACTAGTGTTGAATCCATTGATGTTCTGGATTCATTATGTAGTAACATCCGTGTAGATTTAAAAGGTGCTGAATTAATTCGTATTTTGCCTCGTAGAAATGATTTAATCAATGAAGAATGGATTACTGATTTATCTCGTTATTCTTTTGATGGATTAAAAAATCAACGAATGAGTTTTCCAATGAATTACAATCATTCTTCCAGTTTATATGTTTGTTCTAGTTGGACTTCGTTTTATAATTCTTTTATCAATACATATGTTACTTGTATACATTCAAATAAATTTAGTTATGTTGATGTCGGTTCTAGTTTAGATGCATATAGCGTTTATTTGTCCTCTCTTTTATCAAAAGTTTTATATAATGATGCATCTTTTTCCTCTTCTAATGTTGATAGTCGTTCCTCTTATTTATTAGATACATCTTTTTTAAATAATGATAGTTTATTATTATCTTCTTCTTTTTTTAATTTTCCACTATTGAATACTAAAGTTAGACGATGGTTACGTTCTTCTTTGTTACATCGTGTTTATTATTGTGGTGTTTCTACTGTAACTAATTATGATTTAACACATTTTTCTTTGTTTGAAACTTCCTCTTCTACGTTATTGCGTGGTAAACATCCAATGAGCATTTCATTGAATCGTTTTACTAAAATTGGTTCTTTTATTCCATTTGATCATGCTAACGTTAATTTTACATTATCTACTTACTCTTTGTCTAATACTACTTCTCTTTTACATTCATCTGAGCTAGGAGTTTCATCTTCTACCTCCGTTCGAAATGCTTATTTTTATTTGGGCTTGGATAGTAATAATACTGTTGATTTTTCTTCTTTTGATAATTTATTTTATATTTATCATGGAACACATCATAATGTTAAACATAGTGGATTAATTAATGCTAGTAATACAATTTGGTACTTACCTTCTTGTTCTTATTTGGAGGATAATATGCCTTATTTAAATTTATTTGGCATGTTACAGTGGACTAGAAAATGTATGACACATTATGGATTTTCACAATCACATAAATTAATGCTTACTAATTTAATAATTAAAATTTCTTCATATTTAAATACAGCTGTGGATGTTTCTTTATTCAATAATTTGATTATTGATCGTCTTCCGGTGTTGTTAAGCTCTTCTTCTGTTCGTTTGTGTTCTTCTGTTTCTGTTGCACGAACTATTGAATCCACTTTTACTAAATCAGATTCTCCTGTTTTTGTAAATTATTCTTTTACAGTTAAACAAATGAAACAGTATAGTACATCATTTTAATTTTGTGGGAATAGCTTAAGTGGTGAAGCGTTGGTTTTGGATACCAAAGATTGCAAGTTCGAGTCTTGTTTCCCACAAAATTTTCATTTTTAGGATATTTGGGGGAGTAGTTTAACGGCTAGAATATTGGTCTCCAAAATCAAAGACGGAGGTTCAAATCCTTCCTTCCCTGTTTTCAGTATTATTAATCGTAAATAATGTTATTTAGTTTTGTAGATTCTATTCTTCCTTTTAGAAATAAAGTAAAGCAAGAACAGTTGGAAGCTTCGAATCTTTACCAATTTTTGAGTCAGCGTTATGGTATTGGTTCTAAGTTAAGTAAATTAATTATAAAACATAGTGGTTATTCTCATGAGTTTTCTGCTGGTCAAGTTCCTGCAAATCATATTTCAGATAAAATTAGAAAATTATTTGTTCGAAATATTTCTTTATTGGATAACAATTTAAAGGAATGTATGTTAAAACAAATAGAAAAATCCGTTAAAATGGGTTCATACAAAGGTGTTAGACATGTTTTTAAATATCCTTGCAGAGGACAACGAACTCGTTCTAATGCTAAAACTCGTAAAAAAATGACATTTCAGTCTAATTAATTTTTGATTATGTCTTTACAATCATTTCTTTTATTTTCCCATTTTAAATTGTTATTTATTCGACATTCTTTTTATGCACATAAGTTAATTACTAGACGTAAATTGCGTTCTTTTTTACATATGAAACGTTTAAAAAAAGTACCTTCTGTGCGTAAAAATATTCGTTTCTCATCTATTAATTTTACCAAAGTGCAACAGGCTAAAATTTTTTATTCTTCTTTTGGTTTATATGTAAAACGATCGTTTTCTTCCTCTCGTTTTGCATCCTTTTTTGATCCTTTTCATTTTGTTTATTCTGGACGAAAAAGACGTCCATCTCTTTTTAAAAAAGTTGTTTCTACATCTGTTGGTGCTTTAAGAAATACTAATATTAAAGAAGTGTTAGTTAACTCTATGTTAAAACATTTTCGTATTTCTCATTTCCTTAAACCATTTCTTGCAAGACGTGGAGTAGCATCTGTTTTATTTTCTAATGTTTTTCGTTTGCCATTGAATAAAGTTGTATTATCTCATAGTAAAACTTTTAATAAATTCGTATCAAACAGTAGATACGTGCATCAGTCAGCTTCTTCTCCTGTTTTTTCATATCTTAATTCTGTAATGTACAATAAGTATTTAATTCGTGGATTCAGTAGATTGTTGCATTATTATTTAATAATGAGTTTTAGTAATTTGTCTCTTCATCGTCCGTTGGGTTCTTTAGTTCGTGTTGTTGATGGTGCTACTACTATACATAGTTTAATTTCTAGTAAACAATTAGGGTTCTCTTTTTTACATTACAAATTGACTGGATGGTTTTTATATTATAAATCTATTCTTTCTTTGTTTTTTCGGTTGTTAAATTCTTCTTTACGCAAAGTTAAGTTTGTACGACGACGGTCTTCCAAGGTTCATAGTATTTTATTTCATAAATTTATGTCAATCTGTAATAAACGTTTTAGTTTCTTAGCAAATAGTGGTGCTCTTTCTTCATTTATTTTAAATCTTACTACTTTTATGTCTTTCTACCGTGGTAAGGTTACTCCTATTTTACATTACTCACTATTTCCTGTTATACGAAAACGTTCTTATTTTAATACTCTTCCTTCTTTGTTTTCTAATTATTTTAAACTCTCTATAGGTAAACATCGTTCTTTACTAAACCGTCTTCGTTTTTTGAGAAAACATACATATACTTTTTACGCAAAGGCTACTGGATCAAATATATATAGCACTTTTATTAGAAATAGAAAAGTACTTTATTCTCGGTGGAGTGGTATGTTTAAATTTAAAAAACGATTAAAATATAGAAAACAAGCTAGTTATAAAATCTCCAACTTTTTTCAACGATATATATCTTCTTTATATCGAGATGACAATTCCACTGTCCGACGATTGAATCTTGTGTTTAAAGGATTTGTTAAATTTTTATCTTTTTGTTTAACTGCGTTTAAACGTCAAATTGAGCATGATATGGGTTATAATATGTACTATTTAAATAATCATGTTCGTGAATTAGCACCATGTAGAGCTCGCCCTAGAAGAATAAAAGTTCTTAATCTTTTTTCTTCTTTTGTTTCTAGTTCTTTAGCTTCACACATTTCACCTTCTTATGTGTTATTATTAAATAATAACATTAGTGTTTCAGATGTCTCTTTAATTAACAAAATTATTTCCTCGGATAATAACTCATTAGTTTATTCTTTATATCGATCTTTACGTAATAAGAGGTATGGTTCTTTTATTCCAAAATCTTTAAGAGTTGATCCTTTTAAAAAAGAACGTTTCTCTTTAATTCAACGTATTTCGTTGTTATTGGCTTCTCTTTTAAAGGTACCTGTTATTAAGTTACCTTTTTATATTTCTTCTTTTATCAAATATAAGTCTGTTTTATTGTCTAACTCTAAAATAAATACTTATTCACTTACTAAAGTTTATATTTTGATTCGTTTGTTAAAATTATTATCTATTCGTAAAAGATTTCTTAGATCTTTTTCTTCTGTGGTTAATAAATCGTTGTATTCTTTTTTGTATTTTTTAAAAAGACGTTTAAGACTACGTTTTGACAACATGAGTAAATGTTTCCGTCGTCGCAAACGTACATATTTTAATTTCCGTTCTTTCCGTAAATTTCATCATTTGCGTAAATTTGTTAACATAGGTTTGAAACGACGTGGTATTCCTCAATGGAAAAAAGCCTTTGCTTTACGCAAAGGATATAATAGACGTCAATTTTCTAAGTTATTATTTGATAGATATAATCCAATCTCCTTTAAACAAAAATCTGTTGTTAAAAAATCTAAAATTTCCTCTTATAAACGTAGAAAGCGATACATTCCTCCTATGAGTAAACGTCTTTTGTACTTAAGAACTCGAATGCGCAAACTTTGTCAACTAGTGTTGTCAATCGGTTATGTAAAATATAAAGCATCCTTATCACATGGAGGATGTGTTCCTCGTAAGCGTTATTATGCTAAAAAATATATTTAATATAAAAAATGTTATCTAACTCACCATTAAAAAAACTATATTTTTCTAAAAAAAAGTATTTTTATCATTATTTAAATGCGTATGTTAATATTGGAAATAATTTTTGCAATATTAAACCAAAACATTATTTCTTTGACATCCCTTATACCAGATGGCCATTATATTTAGCGGTAGCAATTTTTGTATTTGCTTGCTATTTTTTATTATCTTTTAAAAAATTTGCTTTTGCAATTCCAATGGCATCCGTTGGTTTAGTAGGTATTGTTTACTTTGTATATTGTTGGTTTTCTGATATGGTATTAGATTCTACTATCTTAGGTAGATATAATAGAAAAGTAAGACAAAGTATTTCTTACGGTTTTATGTTATTTTTAGTTAGTGAAATCTTCTGTTTCTCTGGTTTCTTCTGGGGATATTTTGATAGATTATTTGATCCATCTGTTTTAACTGGTGGTACTTCATTACCATATGGATTAGAACCTTTATTTAAAAATATGAAACCTGTTTATGGTACTGTTACTTTGATCTTATCTGGTTATTTAGCTAACTGGGCAGTTTATTTTACTCATATGGGTGATTGGTTATATAGAACCATCTGTACTGATTTAGCAATTGTAACAGGATATTTGTTTTTAGGAGTACAATTTATGGAATACTCTAATTTATTATTTACTATTGCAGATAGTGTATACGGTTCATGTTTTTATTTCTTAACTGGATTTCATGGATTACACGTTATTATTGGATTAGCTTTCTTAATGGTACAAGCTAATCGAATGTATTTCTGCCAACCTAATAAAGTTAGACTACAAGGATATCGTTTATCTTTAATCTACTGGCATTTCGTTGATTATATTTGGATTTTCTTATTCTTCTCCGTCTATGTTATCAATTGGAGTAGCTCATATTATCATATGTGGCACGCATAATTTTTATTAAGTATATGACTTATTTTCTTATTACTAATTTGTTATCTTTATTAGTTATGATTTGTTCTATTTTGATTGTTGTTTCTTCTAATCGTATTTATTCTATTTTATATTTAATTTTGATTTATATGTGCTGTTCCCTTTTATTTATGTATATTGGTGCAGTTTTATTAGGTTTGTTGTATTTCCTAGTTTATATTGGAGCTGTTGCTGTTTTATTTTTATTCTCTATTATGATTTTAGATTTAAAAACTGCTTCATATGAAAATGATTATAGTTCTTTTTTTAATCTTTTTTTAGTTATTTTTAGCGTATGTGTTTCCTTTTTTGTTTTTTTAAATCAACATGTTATTTTATTGTATGAATATTCATATGAATACTACTTGCCCTTAAATGAAGTATTACGTTTAATTGGATTATTAGTTTTTGGTGAGTATCAAATGATCTTTACTTTTTGTGGAATGATTTTGTTAATATCTATGATAGGTGCTATTCTTTTAACCAATAAAAAGTCTGGTTTCTTTATTAGAAAACAGCAAAGTGCGTTATTTAGAAATAGATACTTATATAATATTAGTATTTATTAGTTTTCCATGAATTTATTTAGTACATTAGTTTCTTTAGGTGTTCATATAGGTCATTTAAAACAATACTCTTTTCCGTATAATAATTCTTTTGTCATTGGTTCTAGATATGGTATGGATGTTATTGACATTCAACATGTTGTGTTGTCGCTTCGTAAAGTTACTAATTTTTTATATCATGTTGGTTCTTTGAAAGGAGATTTATTATTTCATGTTAGTTCATTGCATAAACTAAATTCTAACATTCATTTTTTCTTTGTTTATTTAATTGTAAATCAGTATAAACAACGTTTGTTTGATGAGAAATGGGTGTTTGGTCAATTTGGTAATTTTAGAGAACATGCATTATCGTTAATTTATAAATTATTTTTCGTACAAAAAACAAAATTTAATTTATGGTTCTCTCGAAATCATAAACGAACAATGGGTTTTAGGGTTCCTCTATTTAAATATAAAAGAGGTTACTATTTTCAACGAAAATGGTTAAAAAAAAATAAAAAATTTAAAAAACATAAATTGTTAAATAATATGGGTTTCATTGATTTATTTATCCGTGTTATCTTTTATTCTTATTTCCGTCGTATTAAAGGTATCTCTTTCGCTTTCCATTTTAGTAAAATGGTAAAGTATTTTAAATTTGTTCTTATCTTCAAATATTTTAGAACATTTTTGATATTACCAGATGTTTTTATTTTTTCCAATCCGGAGCAATTGACATCTCCTGTTTTAGAAATGTTAAGTTATAAAATACCTGTTATAGGTCTTGTTGATTCTAATACGAATCCTTTTGGAATTACATATCCAATTTATTCTAATGATGATAATATATTAATTTCCATTTTTTATTATAAATTATTTTTAAAAATTTATTCTTGGGGTAAAATAAGTAAATTAGTTCAGGCATAAGTTTGTTTTCTTGATCAGATTTTTATTTTTATATGTTTCTTCTTTCAAAGTTACATGGTTGCTAAATATAAAAAATTAAAAAAACAATTAGAAGCTTTAAAAAAATTTCAGGATATTGCTACAGCGATTAGATTCGTTGCTGGAGGTGAATTGGGTATTTTAAGAAAAGAAATTAAATGCCGTTTTTTAGCATTGTCTAGTATTTCACCATTTTTCAATAAACAAAATTATTCAGCTGATTTTAAAACACCATTGGTCGTCCCTATAACCGATGATCGTGGTTCTTGTGGTCCACATAATACTAACGTTTTGATCGCAGCTACGAATTAGTTATGTTCTTAGAGGATAGAGATAAATCTGTCTTATTGTATACTATTGGTAAAAAAGCAAGAAATACATTTAAAAAATTTTTTAAAAAATATTTTGCTGGATTTATCTTAAATTTAAAAGATATTTTATTTTCTATTGATATTTCCTCTTTTATCTTTGATCATATATCAAAAATAAAATATGATAGATTGTATTTAACTTTCAATCGTTATTTTTCTATCAATATGCAAAAAGCTCTTTCATATATTATTGGATCTCCAACTGACTTTTTAAATTTAATTATGGAGAAAGCTAATCAAATGGATAAAACAAGTTTATTTTTCCAATCTGTTAAAAATAAATTTGTTCATGATTCTTTCTTTAATGATTTATTTAAATTTTCTCATTCTTTATTGTTAGCTGATGCTTTGCAAGATAATAGATATAGTTTTTTAGCTGGTAGATTCAATGGTATGGATAATACTGTTCGTAGTACTGGTGATTTGATCGAAAGTATTACTATTCGTTATAATAAAGCTCGACAAGAACATATTACTACCGAATTAATTGAAATTATTTCTTGTAAAGAGGCTATCGTCGTTACAGAAGATAGTGAGGATATTCCATTATTGGCTACTTTAGATACTTTTGATGGATATGATTCTAATTTTATCAGTTATATAGTCAGTATTTCATAATACTGTTACTATCTTTATGTTTTTTTGTGGGTAGTGGTTTTGTTAATCTTTCCTTTTGTGGGAATTTTTAACATGGGAGGGGTTTTTATTTTTTTATTTATTTATTATAATTATAAAATGTTAGCAGAATTTAAAATGATTGGTGCTGGTTTAGCTACAATTGCACTTTCTGGAGTAGGAACAGGTATTGGATTCATTTTCAATGGTCTATTAGACGCTGTTGCTAAAAACCCAAGCATGGCTAGAGTATTATTTAACTATGCTATTTTAGGATTCGCTTTGACAGAAGCAATCGCGTTGTTTACTATTATGATCGTTTTCTTGATTTTATTCTAATCAAGTATACTTTTATAGTATTGTAAACAAACGTAAGGGAAAACAGATCAAGCCAAATTATTTGTATGGCTGGTTTTAACCGACCAGCCATACATTTTTTTTTATATATACAAAATATGTTATTTTTTGTAGCTATATTATTCTTTTATTTATTAAACATTTCTATCTTATTTCAAGGACAATCTTTAATTTTATTGGCTTCTTTTTGGATTTTATGTATTTTAGTAAAAAATGCATATAAAAAATTAGAATCTACTACTTTTCAAATAGAAATTTTAGAATGGATAGAATCTATGCAGTTTTTAGTTTTATTAAAATCATGGTATATGTTTTCTATTCGATTAATAAATATTAAGTTATATAATTTTTATAAATTTGTAGATTTGTTAAGACGTGAACTTAATGGTATCATGGAAGAATTTTTCTCTATTTTACATAAATTATATATGAAACAAATTCAACTTAATGCTTTATGGAATTTAGAAAGAGTTCATTATAAAAAGAAAAATCTTAAATTTAAATCTTTTGATTTTAGATATTTTATGAACTTGACTTTTTAATCTTTTCTACATAGATATAGCAATTTTTATCGGTTGCTATATCTATCATATGAAGATATGATGCTTTTTATAGGTAAAATATCTTTTTTATTTTGCACATCGGATGTTATTTATTTTGCATATATATAATATTATATTATGTCTCGTTCATTATATAAAGG
>Ga0007881_1001102_pt1 | contig 10940 bp, 8 predicted proteins | sample CryBogCBH12Aug09_FD_70959 | JGI IMG/M metagenome (GOLD analysis project Ga0007881, IMG submission 70959) | Freshwater microbial communities from Crystal Bog, Wisconsin, USA - CBH12Aug09 | ecosystem: Environmental > Aquatic > Freshwater > Lake | place: Crystal Bog, Wisconsin, USA | collected... | reverse complement strand
AGAGTCAACAAAGCTCTTGCAAGGATTGAAGGAAAATGAAGTGGTTGCTATTAACTCTTTTGTTGGTGTCTTGTGAAGACCATTGGAGATATTTTTGCCAGAACCCAGAAAATTGGGAAAAGGTTGACTGCAAGCCTCCTATTTGTGTGGCCAAACAAAATTGCCCAGAATTTTTTAATAAACCAAAAAATGGCACACAAAACCCCTGAACAACTTGAAGCCGAGACAAAAGCGTTTATTTTAAAAACGTTCTGTTTTATTCTTGTGCTTGTGACGGTGCTATTTTCATATAGCATTGTTTTTAATGAACAACCATTGTTTGTTGAAGCGCCTGCTGACAAGGCAATTTTGGCTATTTTGTCTTCAATCATGGTGCAGATATTCACCGTGGTCAGTTTGGTGCTTACAGGCAAGTCTAGCGTGCCTCCAACTCCTCCGATGCCTTTTAATCCTTGTATGGGTCAACCTATGATGGGGCAAATGGGATATGGATCACCTATGCAATTTCAAAGTGGCAACAACTCCACTTCAGGATTCAGCATTGATCCTACCCAAGCTTGGACACCTCCTCCTCCGCCCACAACTCCACCGACTTTAGAACATGAGGAAGAGCGAGAGCGTATGGCAAATGCAAGGGCTAGTGTAAATGCTTGAGTTTTTTGCTAACATTTTTCTATATATTGCCTATTGTGTACTTATTTTGGCTATTTTGGTACACGTTGTGTCCTATGTGTTCCCGTTGGGTACATATAAGTTTCCAGTACAAATTGTCAGTTTAATCTTAGTTATTTTAGGAGGTTACTATGTCGCAGATCATCACGGCTATGAAAGACGGGTTGCAGAAGATCAAGCAGAAATTATCCGACTTAATGACGAAGCTCGCGCCAAAGAAGCCGAACTGAACAAGAAGCTCTCAGGCGTAACCACTGCACTTGTAAAGGCGAGAAACGATGTTAAAACAAAGCAGTCTAGTATTAATTCTAGGATTGACTCTGGCGAGTTGCGCCTCCCCACCAGTTGTCCCGTTCAAACCTCCACAGATGCCGCCTCTCCCAGAGGAGATTCAACCAATGACGGCCAATCTGAGCGACAGGCTATTAAAGATATTGCAGCCATCGCAGCAGACGGGGACATCGCCATCACCCAGCTCAACGCCTGTATCAACACCTACCAAAAAGTAAGGGAGATGGTCAATGTTAAGCCCTGAGAAACTCCACAAACTAGGTATTGGGGCTGAATGGGCTCAACCCTTGATGGATACGTTTGTCAAGTTTGGCATGGTCAGTCCAAAGGAACAAGCATCTTTCATAGGGCAATGCAGTCATGAGAGCAACCATTTCCGAGTCTTGGAAGAAAATCTTAACTATCGAGCAGAGACCCTTCAAGCTTTGTTCGGTCACAAGTTCAAACCCGAAGAAATTCAATCTTACGCCCATAATCCACAGCGCATTGCCAATAGGATTTACGCCAATCGCATGGGAAACCGTGACGAAGCCTCTGGGGATGGGTACCGCTTTAGGGGAAGAGGGCTTGTTCAACTCACCGGGCATGACAACTACTGGCACTGTGGCCAAGCGGTGGGTCAGGATTTTGTGATGAATCCTGACTTGGTGGCAACTCCAACATTCGCTGCGATGAGCGCTGGGTGGTTCTGGCAGACCCATCATTGCGGATCTTTAATAGATAATCAAGAGCAACTTTGTAAACGTGTAAATGGTGGATTAATAGGACTCCAAGATAGAATAGCTCAAACCCAAAATGCACTTGCTGTTTTGACTGCCTAGTGGGAAAATAGACTAAAAATGGGGAAATCATGACCACCACACTTGTTGCTACGCCAGCCAATCCTAACTCATGGGTTTTGACCTATGACAACTTGATTGCCATCGTTCCACAGTATTTGGAGAGGTCAGATACCGCAACAATTAATGCAATTCCTACGTTCATTACTTTGGCTGAGTTTGAGATAGCTCAGCAGATCAAGACTTTGGGTCAGTTGCAGATTGTTGAGGCGACAATGACCGCAGGTAACCCAGTCATCCAAAAGCCCTCCAGATGGCGTAAAACCGTCTCTATGAACTACACGGACAGCAGTGGTAACCGTAACCCTATCTTGCTTCGTAAGTACGAGTATTTGACCAACTATTGGCCAGTCAACACGCAGACATCTGCACCTTTGTTTTATTCGGATACAAGTTGGGATTTTTGGTACATAGCGCCAACTCCAGATCAATCGTATAACTTTGAGGTGCTTTACTATGAGCGCATTCAGCCTTTGAGTTCTACCAATCAGACCAATTGGCTGACACAGAATGCACCCAATGCCATGCTTTTTGGCACGTTGTTGCAAGCCATGCCTTTCCTTAAAAATGACCAACGTCAGATCTTCGAACAGAAATATCAGGAAGCTATTCAAGCCCTGAAAGCTGAGGATGTATCTAGAGTTGGAGATCGTCAATCTGTTGCAGTGGATAGTTAATCATGTCTATAAGTTACACAAACCCATACACAGGTTCCACGATCAGCCCATCTCAGGTTGGTTATGAGAGCCTCACAATCAGTGCTAACACCACGCTTCAGTGGCCAGTCAATGGCAACACAAGTGGAGTTGTTGCCAACATCATCGAGGTGACAGCCACAACGACTGGCCTAAAGTTGATTTTGCCCACTGCGACTCAAGTCTCTACAGGGCAGTCATTTTTAATTAAAAACATAGCAACCAATCCTTTTACGGTCTATGAAAATGACACCACGACTAGCCTGATCACCATCAATTCAGGAATCTCTTACTACATTTACTTGACCAACAACACCACTACAAATGGTTCTTGGTCGGTTTTACAGTTTGGCGCTAGTACATCATCAGCTAACGCATCAAGCTTGGCAGGTTATGGAATAAGCGCGACAAATACAACGCTCAACACAATCACACCGATTGTGAGCTATTACAGTAACATCACTTTACCAAACAGTGCTCAGTCCCAAATTTCATCATGGACTGGTGGAGTTGGCACCATTACTTTACCGACATCAACAAGCGCAACAGCAAGTTGGTACACCATTGTCAAGAACAACGGAACAGGTATATTGACAATTGCTTGCCAAGGCGCAGATGTCATTGATGGCGGTACAAGCTCATTCCAACTCCAAGTTGGAGAATCTTTGTATTTGATCTCTAATGGCTCAACAGGATATACGTCTTGGGGTTATGGTCAAAGTTCAGTATTCTTTTTCACACAAGAACAGATTTCGGTTACAGGTGCAGGTGCAACAATTACTTTGACGAGTACGCAAGCATCCTATACTTTACAGAACTACACTGGAACATTGGGTCAAAACACAAATGTTATTGTTCCTCCGACTGTTCAGTTTTACATTATCACTAACAGCACATCGGGTGCTTTTACACTAACATTTAAGACAAGTGTTGGTGGGGGCGCTACAGTAGCAGTTCCATCTGGAACAACTGTAGGATTAATTTGTGATGGCACAAACGTTACTGCGATCTCGACTGTAACCAATAGCGCAAACAATTTAACGCTTCAAGTGGGATCGGCATCTAATCCATCGTTGAACTTCTTGAGTAATTTAACGACTGGTCTTTACGTACCAAGCTCCAACACGATTGGATTTGCATCAAATGGAACACAAGCCGCGACACTTGGCCCATCAGGACTTTATGTTGCTAATGGTATTAGTGGGGGTTCATTTTGACCGCTAAGGTTGTATCCCTTACAGTCCCACCAGGCATTCAAAGGGATGGTACTGTATTTGCGTCTGCATCCTATGTTGATGGTCAGTGGGTTCGATTCCAACGTGGTTTGCCAAGAAAGATTGGCGGATACACGGGCGCATTTTTGAACTCATTTGGATTGTCTCGTGGTTTGATCATGAGCGCATCAAATGGGCTGAATTACATTATCTCTGGTTATAGCGCAGGGGTTCAGCAATGGATTACCAACAACGTCACAGCAATTGGGACTGGGCCAAATCCTTTTTCCATGCCCTCTACGTTTATGCCAAATGCCAACAACTTATGGCAATTTGACATTGGGTATGACTCTTCGGGTGGTGGAAATCTTCAGTTGATTGCACACCCTGGTCAGAATCTCCAGTACATCACAAGCACCACAAACACTCGACCCTTGTATGGTCAGTTCACAGGCACGTCATTAGCCCCTGTAGGCGTTTTTACTGCTACGGGTACACTGACATCAGGCTCTAGTCTTGTGACGTTTGCAAGCACGATTGTGGCGATTGGCGCAGGGGTTTCAGTCTCAGGCACTGGCATACCCTCCAACACCACGGTTGTCTCATCTAGTCTTCAAGGATATGGCCCTGTTGGTCAGGTCACTATCAATACGCAAGGCACAGGATATACAACAGGGACACACACAGGTGTATCCATTGTTGGTGGACAAATTGGTTCAGGCGCACAAGCCACTGTTGTTGTCACGGGCGGTGCGATCACTTCGGTAACGGTTACCCTTGGTGGGTCAAATTACTTGTACCAAGATACATTCACCCTATCTGGTGGTGGTATAGGATCAGGCACAGGTTTTCAAGGATCTATCAGTGCTTTGGCGTCAATCACCTCTAATTTGTGGACAGCTTTTTTAAACAATAGCGCAACCACAAGCGGAGCGCAGACATTGACATTCGACAACAATATCTCTGTGTCGGGTGGAGTTGTGATGTTATTTCCTTACCTCTTTGTGTATGGAAATAATGGACTGATACAGAACTGCGCTGCAGGCGACTTTAACAACTGGACAAGCGCTGACTCAAATGCCAACAACGTGTCCTCTACAAAGATCGTCAAGGGTCTTCCTCTGCGTGGTGGTACTACCTCACCATCGGGTCTATTTTGGTCTTTAGACAGCGTTATACGTGTTTCCTATACACCAACTACAGTGACTTCAGGAACCACTTCTAGCACGTTCTATTGGCGTTATGACTTAATCTCTCAACAAACCTCAATCATGTCTTCAAGTTCCGTGATTGAATATGATGGCATCTTTTACTGGGCAGGGATTGATCGTTTCTTGATGTACAACGGAGTTGTTGCCGAAGTTCCAAATTCAATGAATCTGAATTGGTTCTACGATAATGTGAATTATTCACAGCGTCAAAAGGTTTGGGTAACGAAAGTTCCACGGTTTAATGAGATTTGGTGGTTCTATCCACGTGGTGATGCGACTGAATGTACAGATGCAATTATTTACAATATAAAAGATAAGATTTGGTATGACGCTGGTTCAGCACCAGGGGCACGTCGCTCCGCAGGGTGGTTTACCGAAGTGTTTCCCAAACCTATTTGGGGTGGAACAGATACAGCAACCACGCTGTCTATTGTTGGATCAGTGTCTGGCACTACATTGACTGTGACACAAGTCAATCTTGGAGTTGTTACCATAGGTCAAGTGCTGACAGGTTCAGGCATACCTGATCAAATGGTAATTACCGCTTTGGGATCAGGATCAGGTGGAACAGGGACTTACACTGTCAATAACCCTTCAAGCACCACTGTTTCATCTACTACCATGATTGCCAATTCAAGCATCATTTGGCAACACGAGACAGGTACGAATCAAGTCTATTTGACCAACAATGATGCAATTTATTCGGCTTTTGAGACCCCTGTTTTGGGCAATCTATTGGGGTATGTAGGATCGACTCAACAGCCTGGTGAGAATAACTGGACACGCTGCGAACGCATAGAGCCTGACTTTGTACAAGTTGGTGGCATGGATGTGATTGTGACTGGTAAGGGTTATGCCGATGACATTGATCGTCCATCAGTTCCATATACATTTGACCCAACAACTCTTAAAATTGACATGCGTGAGCAACGTCGTGAGATGAGATTAAGGTTTGAATCAAATACTTTTAACGGTAATTACCAAATGGGTAAGATCGTTCTCAGCGTTGAGACAGGTGATGTACGCGGAACGGGTAACCCATGACCGTCTACGACCCAAGAGGGATGACATGGGATCAATGGTGTGCGCTGATGGCGGAGTTGTTTGCGCCTAATCAGTTGGGGACACTACCTGAAGAAAGATGGAGAGAATGGGGTGATGCGGTAGCAGGCATTGGTTACTTCATGGCATCAGGCATTGCGGATACAAGGGGATTTGAGACGTGGCAAGATTGGGCTTTTCATATGGTTGGGACAATGACAATCATAGGGACGGCTAGTTCAACAAATGCGGTGGCGTAATGGCAGATGATACAGGTTTAGTTAATAGTTGGTTCGCAGCTAATCCGAACGCTACACAGGCGCAAGCGGCGGCTGCGGTTCAAGCCTATGGTGGACTGACACCTGACTTGGCACAAGCCTTGGCTACTCACTATGGCACTTCGGCTGACAACGTCAACACTGCATATCAGCAGTTGACTGCACCTACCCCTACCCCCACTCCCACCCCAACACCCACCCCTACTCCTGTTGCAACTACGCCTGACCCTGCGAACATGTTGAATGCCATAGCATCATCAGCAACGCAAGACCCAGCGCAAATACTGAACAATTATTCAAGCACTGTTAATCCAACCACAAGCTCATCGCCTTTAGCGAGCACGAATGTTGCAAGCCCAACAACATATACAAATGCTCAAATCAATCAAGACTTCAACAACATCATCAGCAACGGTGGAAGCTATGCAGATGTTGCAAAAGAGCTAGATACAAAGGGTGTGAGTCCTACTCAGTTGGCCACAGCACTAAATATAAATCCTGCTTATGTACAGAATCAGTACAACATAGCTGATCCTACGGGATCACAGGTCAAAGCTTATTCAGGTGATAAAGCCTCAGCGACTGCATCAGACACAAGCAATAACTTCAACACGACATACAACGCGCTTCAATATGGAAATACAAAAGTTGTTCAAACTGGAGCAGACGAATCAGGCGCTCCAACGTATGGCCTTCAAGATGCCAACGGCAACATATTGCCTGGCACTCCTATTGATATGGGGAATGGCGTCTATGACGTTCAAGTTGGCTCTGCTGGTGGAATCATTCACACATATACAACTCTTAGTTCTGATGGGACATTAAATCCTGTTACCGACTACAGTACACAAGTTGACTACACGGGTGGAAACAAGGGTGGATTTGTAAATCAAGTGGCATCAGGTATTTCTGCTTTATCGCCTGTGCTTGGCCCAGCCTCAGCTATCCTAGCCCCAGAGCTTCCATTGTTGGGAACTGTGCTTTCTGGTGCTAACACTGTCAATGCTATCAACAACAACAATCCATTGGGTGCTCTTTTGGGTGGAGTTAACACCGCCCTATCATTGAATGGAACTGGGCCTGTAACAGATAAATCTCCTTTAGATCAAGGAACTGTTGATTTATTAAAGAATGCACAGACTGGTCTAACCATAGCCAATGCTATTAAAACAAATAATCCATTGGCTCTTGCTAGTACGGTATCTAAAGCTTTGGGGATCAATACTGACCCATTGGTTGCGAATGCACTCACAGGTGCAAGTCTTGCTCTTGCAATATCCAAGAATGACATGAATGGAATGATGTCCGCAGCGATGTCATTGGCAAAGAGCAACAACCCAACAATTGCATCATCTGCGCAAAAAGTTATTGATACAGCCAACAATGGTGGTGATGTTACGCAAGCTGCGAGTGACATGACTCAATACGTTGACAAGGCACAAAAATACTATGACTACGCAATTAGTCAAGGCAAGTCAGATGCTGAAGCCACCATGTTTGTGAACGCTACATTGGGCGGTGGTGGCGGTGGATCAATGGTGAATACCATGCTAGATTTGGGAACCGTTGGTGGATATCCAAACGGTATGCCAATAGTTCCACCTGCAACCTTGGGCTCATCAGGCGTTGGGACATCTGCTAATGTAAATAGTGGAGGAACCAATGCACCTTCATACATACCATTAGACAAGTTAGATGTTGGTAATCCTTTGGTTACCAACGCAACCAATGCAATCAATAATGCAATAGATACTAATGGAGTTCCTGAAGGCACTGATTTGAGTGGCGGAACTTACGTTAAAAGTGAAAATGATCCTGATACTGGTGAAACAGTATTCAGTGTCCAAAAGCCTGTTTCGTTCACAAATGCAGATGGTCAGTCTACAGGATACACAATCATGTATGAGCCTGTTTCAGGCAAGACCATGTATGTGTATCAGCAATATAACAACCAAACGGGTAATTGGACTATTGCGCAAAGTGCGCAACCACCTACATTCAACGATCAATCACAGCAATTTGACAACATCAAGCCATTGGACATACCTCCAGAGGCAAAAGACAGTACATCAAAAACTGACACAACAACTGAGTCTCCTTTAGTCAATGCGGGTGTAACGGATAACACCAAAAATGATGTCAACTCAAAAGTCAACTCACCCTTAGTTGATAATAAACCAACCTCAAATGACGTTAATCCTGATCTTGTGAGCCCATTGGCAACACAAACAGGGCCAAATAGCACATCTAAAGTTCCAAGCAATATATCTGGGCCATTTCCCTTGGGAGGTTCGCCAGTAGGCGCGATAGCCAATACTAATGGCACAAGTCCAAGTGGAGTTGTTGCCAATGTATCTCCAAATTACAATAATTTTGGTGTTCCATCAGGTGTGCCCACTGGTACTCCTTCTGGTACGCCTTCAGGCACTCCATCAGGAACACCTTCAGGAACGCCTTCGGGAACTCCTACACCTACATCTACACCTACATCTACACCAACACCGACTTCTACTCCTAGTTCCACACCTAGCTCATCTCCATTGAGTACACCTACAAAAACAACCACAACCACTACAGGTGGTGGTTCATCCAACACATCATTGCCTATGGTTGCTACCATGTTGGCAGGGGCGCCCGTCTATGGTGATCAAGCACATCTACAGAAGTTAAAACAACTGTACGATAGCCTTGACCCTGGGCTTGCACAGCTTTTAGCCAAAGAAGGCATCAAAGCGCCTGAAGTGGCAAAACAGCAAGAACAATCTGACCAACCTACTGCTGAGCAATTGGCTGAAATCAATAAAGAGATCAAGTCAGAACAACCCCCAGTGGCTGAACAAATGTTGATGGCAGACGGTGGTAGCACTTTCCAAGATTTGGTAAAACAAACAGAGTACAAGAACATTGCGCCTGTAGCCCCTACGATTTTGCAAGCCGCGCCCGTGACTCAACAAGAGTCTAGGATAAGCCCTCTACATTACCTCAAGCAAGGCATCAGGAGAGAAGCTCCAAGCACTTCTTTGCTTGCCAAAGGGGGGTTACCCAAGAAGTACCATGAAGCCATGCCAGAGGGTCATAATCCCGAATTTATCACTGGTTTGACGGGTTACTATGCCAGTGGCAAAGGAACGGGTCAGAGCGATGATATCCCAGCGATGCTCCACGAAGGTGATCATGTGGCTGATGCTGATGTAGTTGCAGCATTGGGTGATGGATCAAGCAAAGCTGGCGCCCAAGTTTTAGATAATTTAAGAAAAAGTATTCCTTATGCAAAAGGTGGTGAGGCTAAATCTGAGCCAGTACCCGCCAAAATTGCAGATGGTGAATATGTTTTTCCTGCGGCATTTGTAACTGCACTTGGTGGTGGGGATAATAAATTAGGTGCAAAATTATTAGATACTATGAGGGAAGAGCTAAGAAAACACAAGCGATCAGCTCCAGATAACAAAATTCCCCCAAAAGCCTTTTCCCCATTAAAATACATAGAAATGGGACTTAAGGGCAATGGCACAAGAAAATTTAAGTAAAGGCAATCAATATCATGGCTAACCTTTTACAGTCATCACAAACGCAAAATACAACCGCACCAGATTACTACACAAACTATCTGAGCAATATTGCCTCTCAGGGCGCTGCAGCGGTAAATCCCACAACTGGCGCTCAGTTTGTTGGCCCTACTGACTTACAAAATCAAGCCTTTAAAGATGTTAGTGGCGCAGCGAGTGCTTATCAGCCTACCCTTCAGGCGGCTGGCACTACTCTTACGAGTGCAGGTACTTCAACATCTCCGTTGGCATCGGCTAATCCTTATCTAACTGCGGCGGGTGCGAACCCAGCGCAAGAAGCCGCTGCGAACATGAATCCTTTTGCCTCTTCAGTTGCTAATCAATTGAGCAACATAGGCATGAGGAACATTCAACAGAACCTTGATCCGAACGCGACCGCTGCAGGCGTGGGTACTGGTCAGTATGGTTCACAGCGTGGTGCTCAAGTATTGGGTCAAGTTAACGCGAATGCACTGAATGATTTGAACACACAGATTGGTCAGTTGATGAACACTGGCTACAACACCGCTTTGACGACTGCTGAGCAACAGAATCAATTGCAAGGTCAGTTGGGAAGCACCGCAGCGAATGCGGCCGCCACAGGTCAACAAAACCTCACAAATCTTGGTGCTCAACAGTCAGCGCTCGCGGCTCAAAACCAAGCTCTTGGGTTGGGTGATGTCAATGCATTGTCTACTCTTGGTGGCCAACAACAGACGATTGCTCAGAATCAACAGTTGTTTCCATTGACAAACTTGTCTACATTGTCAGGTTTACTCCGTGGATACAACGTGCCTACAAGCACTACAACGACTGCACAAGGTTCTCCATTGTCTGGATTGGCTACAGTTGGATCTGGTTTGGCAGGTTTGTTGCAAGGAACAGGAACAAGTGGAACTGGGCCAAACTTGTTGAGTCAATTAACTGGTCAATCAACTTTAGGTGGTCTTGCAAGCAATATTGGTGGGTTCTTGAGTAATTTGGGAAGCTCTAATACAACCACACCCGGAACTGTTAATTCTCAAGAGCAAGCAGTACAAGCTATGCAAAATCAAGGGTATACATTAGATGAAAATTCTGGTTATTTAACTAAAGATGGAAACAACTACGCATTGGATGTAAATAATAATCCAGTTTTAGTTGGCCCAACAGAT
>Ga0007881_1001096_pt1 | contig 10954 bp, 6 predicted proteins | sample CryBogCBH12Aug09_FD_70959 | JGI IMG/M metagenome (GOLD analysis project Ga0007881, IMG submission 70959) | Freshwater microbial communities from Crystal Bog, Wisconsin, USA - CBH12Aug09 | ecosystem: Environmental > Aquatic > Freshwater > Lake | place: Crystal Bog, Wisconsin, USA | collected... | reverse complement strand
GCGTGATTTTCCATGCCGGTGCCGACGCAGCACCAAAAGGAATTTTCCGGCGTGGAATAGGTTTTGAAATGACCCGGCCGCAGCGACATCAAATAGACAAACATGCCCGTTTCCGGATCCTGCGAGGCGAGAATGTGATTGTACAAGCCACGCTCGTAAAAATCCATTTTCGCTGCGTCCGGCTCAAGCGCGAACAGCTCGCGCGTCAGCTTGAGCATGTTGTAGGTATTGCACGTCTCGCAGGTGTCTGTGCTGAGATGTTTGGCGAAATCAGTGATGGGAAAGAAAAATTCGTGATCGCTGTGGCCGCCGATGGCATACGAACGATGCAAGGCGACGCTGTCCCAAAACGTGTGCGCGATGGTCGCGAATTGCGCATCGCCAGTGAATTCATACTCACGCGCGGCGCCGATAATTTTGGGAATCTGCGTGTTTGCGTGAATTTTGTTCAGCGGGTCTTCGCCGCGTGCGAGCGGATCCAAGATTTTCGCGTGATTAAAGGCGGCGGAAAGTTGCAGATAGTTCGCATTGCCCGTCACCGCATACAGATTGGCCAGCACTTCATTCATGCCGCCGTGTTCGGTGTTCAGCGACTGTTGCATCTGCGCGGGCGGCAGGCGATCCACCCGGAATGCCACCCAGTCCGCCATTTGGGTCAACACGGTCAGCGCCTCCGCGTTACCGCAATGCTGATGCGCATCGAGCAACCCGGCCATGATTTTGTGCAACGTATACCACGGCGCCCAAACCGGTTTGCCCTGCTCGACACGGTCAATGAATGATTCCGGAAACGCGGATAAATAACCGGCGTGGAAGCCCGCCGCCGGCGACTGGCGCTGGTATTTTGCCAACTCCCCGACGATATAATTCACGCGGCGCTGGCATTCGCCATCATCCGTGCTGGCGTACATCAGCGACAGCGCCGAAAGATAGTGACCCAGACTATGGCCACGCAGTTCGCAATGCGGCTCTTCCCACCCACCGAGCGGCTGCGCCGCCGAGGCGAGGCCGACGTTGACGCGGAAGTTGTGCAACAGCCGATCCGGATCCAACGCCAGCAAATACTTTTTGTCGCGCAGCATCGCGTCCCGAAACGGTCCGTCCAGCAGCCGCACTTCCGCCAAGTCAAACGGTTCCGCAAGCCTAGGAACTTTAATTGGCACCGGTGCGGCGGCGAGCACGCCACCCGTCATCAGCGTGCAGGCGACCAGCAGGCGAACTGTTTTTCCGAAAAATCGCATGACCATTTATTTCGTTTGCAAACGCAACACGGTGAACGAATTTCCGGGAAACGTTCGCTGAAGGCTCGTCCCGCTGAATTTTACCGGCTCTGTTTTGGGTGAAACCTTGGTCGGATTTTCGAGCGAATTTTCGTCCGCCGGACTTTCCGAGGTGAGCAGCGTGGCAGTGCCGGAACCGGTCAGATTTTTGGCGCCGGTCAAATCCACGCTGGTGGCCAACGCATCTGCGCTTGCATTGACGACTTTGACAATTAGGTCACCGGTGGGACCATCCGTGGCGGCCACGGCATAAAGGCTGCTAATTTTCCCGCCACTGTCATAGTTCAAATCGTGGATAATTTCGCGGTCGAGATAGCATTTCACATTTTTGCCGCTAACCACGACTTTGACATCGTACCAATGATCCGTCTCGATGTGAGATGGCTTGGAATCCAGTGTTTCGCCGGCTTCGATGCCGTCCTGCGTATTGCCCCAACCGCCAATATTCCACCACGTCCGCTCGTCGTCACCGCCGATGCGGAACAAAATCAAAAAACCTTCTGCCCCGGAAATTTTGCGGGCTTTGAGCGTGAGCGTGTAATCGGTCCACTTTTTATCTCCGGCCAGCGCGCGGATAAATTCGCGTTCCGCCGATTGGCGCAGCACGCCGTCCTGCGTTTTCCATTCCGCGCCATCGCCCAGCAGTTTCCACGCTTTCGCATCTTGGCTGAAATCGGAGGCAAACAAAACTTGGCCGTCTGGGGCGGTGACTTTGATGTCCTTGAATTCCGCTGCCGTGTTCCAAGTGCCTACGCCAATCCGGCCGCCGGGCGGCGCAGTTTCGGCCAGCGGTGACTCGACCGTTGTCGGCAAAGAAACGCTGCCGCGATTCGCCGCGAACAATTGCTGCACATAATAACTCGGCAAGCCGTACCACTTGGAACTATCAAAATTGATGAGGTCCGGATTCCACGCACGGTGATTCAAATTCACCAGCAAGGGCGCGTAGCTCGCCATCACCACCACGTCGGAATTACGTTCCAAGCCGGTCATGAACGCGGCTTCGCCAATCGCGCCGCGCAAATTCCCCAGCCCACAATTTTTGGTGACGGCATATTCGCCGACGAAAACTTTCGGGCCATTGCGATCGGTTTTGTCGTATTGTCCGGCGTGGCGCATGAACCATTCGGGCGTGTCGTAATAATGGTCGTCCACGATGTCCGGTTGCTTGCTGCCAAATTTATCCCAGCCGTCGGCGACAAATTTTATGTCGGGATATTTCGCGCGAATGGCATCATAAAACAAATTCCAATGCTCGACGTAGCCGTTAAAACCACCGTTTTCATTGCCGATTTCCATGTATTTCAAATTAAACGGTGCGGGATGACCGGCGGCGGCGCGCTGCGCGCCCCAAAGGGAATTTGTCGGTCCGTTGGCATATTCAATCGCATCGAGCGCGTCCTGCACCCATTGCGTCAGACGGTCCATCGGGATAGTTTCCTTGTGCGACATGCCGATGTTGATGCAGAACAGCGGCTCCGCGCCGAGATCTTCCGTCATTTGTAAATATTCGAAAAAACCCAATCCGTGCGTGGCGTTGTAACCCCAGATGTTCCAGAGCGGCGTGCGTGAATCAATGTTGCCAATGGTATTTTTCCAATGATTCATGTGCGCAAAATCATCGCCTTCTACCCAGCAGCCGCCAGGAAAACGGACGAAGGCTGGATGCAAATTATTGAGCGATTCCGCGAGGTCGGGGCGCAAGCCGTGATCTTTCCACGTCTTTTTTGGCAGCAGCGAAACCATGTCGAGAAACAAAATGCCGTGGCCGTCGCCAGCAATTTCCAGCTTCGCTTGCGGATCGCCACCTGCGGCCGTCAAATCCAGCGTGTGATAATTCCAGCGGCCGCCCACGCCGGAAATGTCTCCGCTCGCCAAAACCTTGCCGGTGCGGCTCAGGACTTTGGCGGTGAGGTTGCCGTTAAATTTTTCGCCGCGCGCCGCGAGCTTCAACGTGTAGCTTTCGCCGGCAACAATATTCATTCCCCAATAACCTTCATTCTGCAAGGTGAAGGCGCCGTCCACTTTCACACGGAGCGATTTGCGATTGAAGGGATTGAGCGCGGCCGGCTGGCCATGCTCATCGGCGGTAATGACGGACACCTCGCTCAAGCCATCGCCCACGGCGGCGAATTTCCAGTTCTCCGGCTTATCCGCATCTTCAAAGGAACGATTGCGGACGAGTTCCGGATATATGCCGCCGTCGGTGGACATGTTAATGTCCTCGAAGAAAATGCCCCACAACGTCGGCGAAATCGGATGCGCCGGATGCGCCGCATCCACGGTGATTTTCGCCGGCTGCGCGCTAGTTGAAATGGCCGACGCCAACACAGCGGCGGCAAAGTAATTTTTCAATTTCATTGGGGAAAAAATTTTTTCTTCGAGGATGGATTTGAATTTCAGGCAACCCAGCCACTCTTCAGGCCATAGGCGCAATCGTTCCAAACCAATTCCTGCTTAAATTGGCGGAGCTTCGTATCGGCGTCAATCACGACCGTTTCGATGCCAGCGATGGCCGCGAAATCTTCCAACATTTCGGTGGTGACCGCTTGGCTGAAACCAGTGTGATGCGCGCCGCCGGCGTAAATCCACGCCGCGCACGCGTCCTCAAAATTCGGACGACACTTCCACACGGCTTGCGCCACGGGCAATTTTGGCATCGGCTGCTCCGGCTTCACACAATCCACCTCGTTGATGAGCAAGCGGAAACGATTGCCAAAATCCATCAGCGCGGCGTTGACTGCGAGACCCGCCGGCGTGTTGAACACCAGCCGTGCCGGATCGGCTTTGCCGCCGATGCCGAGCGGATGCACCTGCAACGACGCCCGGCCATCCGCGATGCTTGGACAAATTTCGAGCATATGCGCGCCGAGAACCACTTTGTTTCCGGGCGCGAGATGATAGGTGTAATCTTCCATGAACGAGGTGCCGCCTTTGAGTCCGCTCGCCATGACTTTCATCGCGCGGACCAACGCGGCGGTTTTCCAATCGCCTTCGCCGGCGAAACCGTAGTTGTCCGCCATCAACCGCTGCGGCGCGAGACCGGGCAGTTGCACGAGACCATGCAAATCTTCAAACGTCGTGGTGAAACCTTTGAAATTGCCGTCGGCCAAAAATTTCCGCAGACCGAGTTCGATGCGCGCGGCCTCGCGGATGGATTTGTGACGCTTGCCGCCCTTTTGCAAATCGCCGGCCATTTCGTAAACCGCTTCGTAAGTTTTGCACAGCGCGTCCACTTCCTTTTCCGCAATGCCGCTGATGACTTGCACCAAATCGCCGACGCCGTGAGTGTTCACCGAATAACCAAACTTGATCTGCGCGGAAACCTTGTCCCCATCGGTCACGGCGACTTCGCGCATGTTGTCGCCGAAGCGGACAAATTTTGCGCTCTGCCAATCGGCCCACGCGGCGGCAGCACGCGCCCACGCGCCGAGTTTTTCCTGCGTGGCTTTTTCCTGCCAGAAACCCACAACCACCTTGCGGCTCAACCGCAACCGGCTCCAGATGAAACCATGCTCGCGGTCGCCATGTGCGGCTTGATTCATGTTCATGAAATCCATGTCAATCGTCGCCCACGGGATGTCACGATTATATTGCGTGTGCAAATGCGCCACCGGCTTGCGCAACTGCTTGAGGCCGTTGATCCACATTTTCGAAGGCGAAAACGTGTGGCACCAAGTGATCAGGCCGATGCATTTGGCGGCATTGTTCGCGGCCTGGCAAAGTTCGGTCACCGCGTCTGGCGTGACGAGGACGGGTTTGAAAACCACTTTTACCGGAAGGGCCGGCGCGACATTGAGCGCCTTGGCAATTTCCTGCGAATGCTCGGCGACTTTCTTGAGCGTTTCGGGACCATAAAGATGCTGGCTGCCGGTGACAAACCAGACTTCATATTGCTTGAGGTTGATATTCATATAATTCGATGGCGTGTGCTTATTTTTATGCGACAAATCGGGTCAAAATGACCTGAGTTTTTTGAGTGGTTGCGAAATTATTAGGAATGTTAAGTAATATTGCAATAAAAAAAGCGGGCAACCGAAGTTGCCCGCTTGAAATTACGGTTCAGATGAATTCGTTGATCAGGTTTTCGAGATATTCCTGGCGACCACTGGTGCTCGCGGCGGCTTCGCCCTTCTTGAGCATATAAGCTTCGAGGTCTTTGAAGCTGGCTTTGCCCGCTTCGATCTTCGCGCCGATGCCGGTGTCCCACGAGGCGTAGCGGTTCTTGACGAATTCCGCCAGACGTCCATCTTTGCGAATGGCTGCCGCGATTTTCAAACCGCGCGCAAACGCGTCCATGCCGCCGATGTGCGCATAAAACAAGTCAATCGGCTCGAAACTTTCCCGGCGAACCTTCGCGTCGAAATTCACGCCCCCGGTCTTGAAACCGCCGTATTTGAGCACGCTTAACATCGTGTAGGTCGTCAAATAAATGCTCGTCGGAAATTGATCCGTGTCCCAGCCGAGCAGCTCGTCACCGGTGTTCGCGTCAATTGAACCCAGCGCGCCCGCCGCACCCGCGACTTCGAGTTCGTGCTGCATGGTGTGACCGGCCAGTGTGGCATGATTCGTTTCAATATTCAGTTTGAAATGCGGGAGCAAATCAAATTCACGCAGGAAATTCAGGCATGCGGCAGAGTCGGAATCATACTGATGCTTGGTGGGTTCTTTTGGCTTCGGCTCGATGTAAAATTGCCCTTTGAAACCAATCGCCTTCTTGTGCGCCACGGCGAGGTGGAGAAATTTCGCCAGATGTTCCTGCTCCCGTTTCATGTCGGTGTTGAGCAGGGTCATGTAGCCTTCGCGACCGCCCCAGAACGTGTAGCCTTCGCCGCCGAGTTCATGTGTCACTTCCATCGCCTTCTTCACCTGACAGGCAGCGAACGCAAACACATCGGCATTGCAACTCGTGCTGGCACCGTGGACAAAGCGCGGATGCGAAAACGCATTCGTCGTGCCCCAAAGCAATTTCACGCCGGTGCGTTTCTGTTCTTCTTTCAATACTTTCGCGACCGCGTCGAAATTCTTATTTGTCTCGGCCAAAGATTTTCCTTCCGGCGCAACGTCGCGGTCGTGCCAGCAATAATACGGCGCGCCAAGTTTTTGAATAAATTCAAACGCCACGCGCACGCGGTTTTGGGCATTTTTCACACTGGCAGTGCCGTCGTCCCACGGGCGCTGCATCGTGCCCGCGCCAAACGGATCGCTGCCGGTGCCGCGAAACGTGTGCCAATAGACCACCGCGAAGCGCAGATGGTCGCGCATGGTTTTGCCTTCGATGATTTCGTCGGCGTTGTAGTGTTTGAAGGCCAGCGGATTTTTCGAGGCTGCTCCTTCGTAAGGGATCGCGGTGATGTTAGGAAACGCACTTTTCATATATATGTTTGATGTTGTTAATTAGTTAATGTTGTTTTCCGATCTCGCCTTTGCCGGGTATTTTGGCTCCCGGTCCGGCACAATAAATTGGTCAATGCCCACGGCTACCAAGCCGGCGATGCGCCGGCGGGAAGCGGCTACGCATTCCACCTGTCCGAAACGCGCCCACATCGCACCGCGTTCGATGGCTTGCGCGAGATGGCGCATCACGACGGGCGGCAATTCGGCGAGACTGCCGGTGATGACCACACGGCGCAGGCCCAAAACGTTGAGCGCAGCCGCAATAGCCGCAGCGGCGGCATCCAGCGAAGCCGCCAGCCAAGGCTCGACGCCGGCTTGGGCAATCTGCGCCGTCAGTTCGGCCCACGATTTTTTCCGATTGCGGTGGGTGGCGGAAAAACTCTCCAGCAAACCGCGAACTGAGACGAGGGTTTCCATACAACCGGTCGCGCCGCAGCCGCACGGGCGGCGATTGCCAAGCACGGGCGAATGGCCGATTTCGCCCCGGATGGGCAGCGGACTCGCCAACGCTTTGCCGCCAACGAGCACGGCTCCGCCAACGCCTTCGCCAAAATCAACCAACAGAAAATCATCATGGCCGGGATGGTTGACGTGATGCCCGAGCGCCAAGGCATATTCTTCCTGCACCAGCAACACCGGCACATCCCACAGCCGGCGAACCAAGTCGGGCAAAATCACTTTTTCGCTCCAATGAATATTCGGGGAAAAAATAATCCGGCCCGCCGTTTCATCCACCACGCCAGGTACGCTCAATAGAATGCCCAAATATTTTCGGCGGCCAAATTGCTTCGCCATCGTCCGCAACTGCCGCGCCCATGCGGCGGCGGGATCCGCGCCGTCCGGCACTTCAAAAGTCTGTTGCCAATCGTCCTGATCCAGCGGTCCCAACGTCAGTTCCGCGAGCCGGGTTTCGCGAATGCCCAATTGGATGGCGAGAAAACTCGGTTCGGAACAATTCAAACGGAGTTGGCGGCCGGGCCGGCCCAGCCGCGTCGGCGCTTCTGCTGTTTCCGTCGCTTCGACTTCTTCCAAAATGTTGAGCGCCAACAACTCATCCGCGATTTTTCCCGCCGTGGGCTGACTCATGCCCAGTGAACGCGCAAGCCCCGCCCGCGAAGCCACCCCAGCTTTTTGCAGCTGCCGGATGAGGGCGCGCTTGTTCAGGCGACCCATGCGGGAGGGGGAAAAAATCATTACTTAATAAAACTACGTTATTTGTCACAGCGTCAAGCATTTAAGGAAATATTTTTCCCGAGTTAGCTGCCTGAAATAATCCATTTGCTTCCGCCGACGAAAAATGGAAGATTCCAGTTTGAAAAACATGAAATCAAAACTTCTTCCGGCAATGCTGCTCACCGTAGCCTTGCTTGCACCGGCCACCGTGCCGGCCCAAACCACGAACCATCCGGTCAGCGCCGTCACTTTGGAAATGCAGACCATCATCAAAAGCGTTTCGGAAAAAATCAAGGCCAACGCTGGCAAAGTCACCGAAGCCGACCTCGCTGCGGACTTGGCCAGCTTTGACAGCCTGTTGGCCAAACACGCCGGTGAAAAAACCGACGAAGTCGCCCGCGTGGCCTACATGAAGGCGATGTTGTACGGTCAGGTGTTGCACGATGAAATGAAAGCAGACACGCTCACCAAAAAGCTTAAGGAAGATTTCAAGGGCACATCGTTCGTGACCCGACTGGAGAAGCAGGAAGCCGCCGCCGCCGAAGCCAAAGCGAAACAGTCCGCCCTCGCCGCCGGCAAGCCGTTTCCCGATTTCAGCGAAAAGGATTTGGCCGGCCAGCCGCTCTCCGTGGGCAATTACAAAGGCAAAGTCGTGCTAGTGGATTTTTGGGCAACGTGGTGCGGTCCCTGCCGCGGCGAATTGCCGAACGTCATTGCCGCCTACAAAAAATTCCACGGTCAGGGATTTGAAATCATCGGCGTCAGCTTGGATTCCGACCGCGCCAAACTGGACGACTTTCTCAAAAAACAAGATGGCATGACATGGGCGCAATATTTCGACGGCTTGGGTTGGGAAAACAAACTCGCCGGCAAATACGGTGTGCAATCCATCCCCTTCACCGTGCTCGTCGGTCCGGATGGGAATGTCATCGGCACCGACCTTCGTGGCGAAGCGCTCGAGCCGGCCATCACCGCCGCGCTGGCCAAGAAATAAACCACCGCGAATTTAATTTCCTGCCGGGCGAGCCGCCAGCTTGCCCGGCATTTTTTGTCGACCGTTTGAATTCACTTTACTGCCAAACTTTCTCGGCTATCCTATTAGTCTTGTTTGCTTAACAACAAAGAATTTTATGGCTAAACTCACTGTTCGCGATCTCGATGTCCAGGGCAAGCGCGTCTTTTTGCGCGTGGATTACAACGTGCCGCTGGAGGAAAAAGACGGCAAAATGGTCATCACTGATGCCACCCGCATTGTGGAAACTTTGCCGACGCTGAAGCTGCTAATTGAAAAAGGCGGCAAACTGATTTTGACCGCTCACCTCGGTCGCCCAAAAGGCAAGCGGGAAGCCACCATGTCGCTCGCGCCCGTCGCCACCAAATTGGGCGAATTGCTTGGCAAACCCGTCACCTTCGTGGACGATTGCATCGGCGAAAAAGTCGCTGCTGCTGCCGCTGCGATGAAAGATGGCGACGTGACGCTGCTCGAAAATGTTCGCTATTACAACGAAGAGGAAGCCAACGATCCTGCCTTCGCCGAAAAGCTCGCCCAAGTCGCGGAGGTTTATGTCAACGACGCCTTCGGCGCGGCGCATCGCGCGCATGCCTCGACGGCCGGCGTAGCCAATGTCGTTGCCCGGCGCGGCGGCAAGTGCGCGGCCGGATTGCTGATGGAACGCGAACTGAAATTTCTCGGTGACGAGCTGGAAAATCCGGCGCGGCCGTTCGTCGTCATTCTCGGCGGCGCGAAAGTTTCCGACAAAATTAAGGTCATTGACCGGTTGTTGGAAAAAGCGGACACCATTTTGATCGGCGGCGCGATGGCGTATACCTTCAAACTGGCGCACGGCGTGAAGACCGGCAAATCGCTGATTGAGCCCGACCACAAAGGCACCGCTTTGGCCGCCGAAGAAAAAGCGAAAAAGCTCAACGTAAATTTCCAACTGCCGACGGACACCATCATTGCGACGCCGGTGGACACTGGCAAATTGAATAAAAAAGGCAAGCCGGTGTACGATTTGACGAATATTCGCACCGTGAGCGGCGACATTCCCGATGATGCTGAAGGTTTCAGCGTCGGCCCGGAAACCGCCGCGCATTACGCCAAAATTATTGCCAGCGCCAAAACCGTTTTGTGGAACGGCCCGATGGGTATGTTTGAGGACGCACGGTTTGCCGCCGGCACCAATGCCGTCGCACAGGCCGTTGTGGACGCCACACAGAAAAATGGCGCCAAAAGTATCATCGGTGGCGGCGACAGCGTGAAAGCGCTGAACAAAGCCGGCCTCGGCGACAAGGTGACCTTCATGAGCACCGGCGGCGGCGCGAGCTTGGAATTTCTCGAAGGCGCGGTGCTGCCCGGCGTGGCGGCGCTGAGCGAGAAATAAATTTACATTTTTTTGAACGATATTTTCAAATGAACAAAGAACGAAAACTGATCATTGCCGGTAACTGGAAAATGAACAAAACCGTCGCCGAGGCCCTGAGCCTCGTCGCCGACCTCAAGCGCGAACTCGCGAACGTCAAGGAAGTTGACATCGTGGTCGCCCCGCCCTACACGGCGTTGAGCGAAGTTTCCAAAACCATTCTTGATTCCAACCTCCGCCTTGCCGCGCAGAACATGAGCGAGAATAATTTCGGTGCTTACACCGGTGAAATCTGCGCCGGGATGCTCAAGGAATTTTCCGTGCGCTACGTTATCCTCGGCCACAGCGAACGCCGCCAGTACCAAAAAGAAACGGACGCGCTGATCGCGAAAAAAGCCTTGGCCGTACACGCGGCGGCGCTGAAACCTATTGTTTGCGTGGGTGAAACGCTCGCCGAACGCGAGGGCAATTTGACCGAAAAAGTTTTGGAAACCCAAGTCACCGGCAGCCTCGCCGGCCTGACCAAGGAACAAGCGGTGGAAACCGTGGTGGCCTACGAACCCGTCTGGGCCATCGGCACCGGCAAAACCGCCACCACGCAGCAGGCGCAGGACGCGCATGCCTTCATCCGTGGCGTGCTCGCCAAAATGTTTGACGATGCGACCGCCAAAAAAGTCCGCATCCAATACGGCGGTAGCGTGAAACCGGCCAACGCCAAGGAACTGATGAGCCAGCCCGATG
>Ga0007881_1001086_pt1 | contig 11037 bp, 18 predicted proteins | sample CryBogCBH12Aug09_FD_70959 | JGI IMG/M metagenome (GOLD analysis project Ga0007881, IMG submission 70959) | Freshwater microbial communities from Crystal Bog, Wisconsin, USA - CBH12Aug09 | ecosystem: Environmental > Aquatic > Freshwater > Lake | place: Crystal Bog, Wisconsin, USA | collected... | reverse complement strand
ATTCGTTGGCGAGTATTGGAAAATAAAAAATCCCCTACAACGTCCGCAATACTGGAAGAATTGCTAAACTTGCCAATTGATTATTTTACCCCCGAACAATTGAAAGCAATGAAAACTTGGGAACTTTTTGGTGGAGACTAATTAACCCCAAAAAATTATGGACAAAGAAATTACAGAAAAAGCTTTCGAGCCAGGAACGCTGGCAACAATGTTCGTCGGATATGATACTATCCACGTCGTAAACAAAAAGACGGGAGAGAAAATCATAAGTGCAACGTGTGCGAAAACGATAGCTGAGCATTGCAACCGTCTTAACATACGGGTTGAAAACAAAGGGATTTTGCGGTCAGACTTGGAAAAACTTTTCACCGCGTAATTTTATGGACATTCAAAAATTAAACGAGTTGGAATTTGCCGAATATGACCGACAATTTTTTGCCCGTCTGGCCGAAATGTCGGAAGATGAAAAAGCTCGGCTCTATTTCAACGCTGGGAAAGTGCTTTCCCGAAACGGGATTGATTTTGTAATTTCCCCGTGCGACGCAAACCCTGATTTGTTCGTCTGGACAATTAAAGGCGAGCGTTACAGAACGTCCGAGGTTTTTCACATTTGCTATGTTTTAATTGAACTAAATAGGAGTCTATACAATGCACGAAATAATTAGGCACATGACACTTATCACAGGTATTTTGTCACTGTTTTTGTTTGCGTATTTAACAAGCCAACCCCCCAAAAAGTAATATGGATAAAAACGAACAAAACGAAATCGCGAAAGAGTTCCCCGAAAACGAACCGATTGTGAAAGTGGTTTTCCCGTTTGAATTTTCGCTTTACGACGTTTCCGCGTGGCTGCAAATAAGGGAGATTTTTGGACTGACAACTCAGGCGGGAGACAGTTTGAACACTTTCACAATCAAAAAATCCGACTGGCCTAAATTAGGAAAGGGTTTATGACACTCGAACAACGCGCAACAATAACTCCCCGATTGTTCGCATTGCAGGCCGAATTTTTCGCGCTGATAGCGGTCGCGAAAGATTGCCAATGCATAAGGATACTCGCAGCGTTAGAAATGGGCAAAGCGCCCATAGATGAACTGATATGCGAACTATCGGGGAAAGATGATGAAACCCCGGCAAAACAAGTGTTCCCCCGTTCAAAGGTATCATGAAAAAAGTCTGGAACACCGGGAAAGGCTGGCAACGGACACAAACAAAGCGCGGGTTTGTATATCGGCACAATGGAAAGTTTACGAGCGAAAAAGCGTTTAAGCGTTCCGTTGCCAGTCGCCAAAAAGTGTTTCATGACAACAACGGAAAATTTGCAACCAAGGCGAAATCGGAACGAGTTAAAAAATTACGGGCGGCAGCACTCAGGAACGCGGGGAAGCGAAAGGGGAATTGGCGAAAGCTGGCAAAGCTCCAAAAAGTCCAGAAATTAGAGAAACCGTTTTGCGTATTAAAAACGCGGGAAGATTTTTACAACCAAGTTTTGGCTGACAAGCGAGCGCTGACAAATAAAATCGGTGAAGAGCGCGGCTCCGCTATTCAGTTATGGTTCCAGATAGGCGACGGGGAGAAACGGCGCAAAACGTCTGACAAGCGATTGCAATACACTCACGGATTACGAAAGTTTACCCGGTTGCAAAAAGCCAGGCTGTTTCTCGGAATAGACGGAGTGCTAACGAGTGGGGATAAGCCGCTTCCGAAATGGAAAAAACGCGGAAAGGAAAGTGTTTGCACATTTGAGAAAAAAGCTTGGCTAGTTGAAAGTCGAATAAACGCGGCAGGGCGGGCATTGAAACCTAAGATTTTGAAAAAATATATCATACAAGAATAAAATGAGAGAATATGCAATAATGGACGTTGAAACAACCCTGTTAAAAAACGGTGAACGTCCAAAAACTAAGTTTTGGGGTTACTACGATGGGGAGAATTATGAACGATTTGAAACAACCGGAAAATTTCTTAGGTTCCTCAAAAGCCAACCCCCAAGAACGATTTTGCATCACGCTAATTTTGACGTTATCCAATTGCTAATGGACGGGGCAGAAATGGAAATACATAAGAGTCACAACGGACGTTTAATAAAGTGCGGACTGGGAGAGCATATTACGCTGAATTCTTTTTCCTGTTTTCCGATTGCCCTAAAACAAGTGTTCGCCGCGTTCGGGCATAAGAAAACGGATTTGTCAAAGCTGGCAAAACGGAACTATGACGACTGTGTTTTAGGGTTGCAATGTTTTATGGCACTGGACGAAATTTTTCAAAACTTAGTCGGGGTTTCGCCATTGCAAAAAGGAACGATTGCCGGAACCGGGTTTGCTGCCGCTGAAAAAACGGCGGGGAAGATGCCAAAAGATTTGCGCTTTTTGGAAGCGTACAGGGGCGGCAGGGTTGAAGTGTTTGACACGCGCGAAATGTTAGCAAGTAAATATGACATTTGCAGCAGCTACCCAGCATCCATTTTGAACGCTCCCGAAAAAGACACGTTGCTAAAATTGAGAGTGACAACAAAAGATTTTTATTGCCCCTTTTTCGATAGCAACGTTGCCGATATGTTGCTTTTTCCTAATGGTACATTTTCGACTTTCATTTATGAGAGTAACCTTGAAAAGCACATTGCCCCTTTCATGGAAAAGACTGACGTTAAAGTGATTTCGCGTCATAACATAGATTTGCGTTGGCTGTGCAAACTAAAGGAACTTGTCGCAATGGCTTATGAGCGTAAACAAAGCTCAGAAGGGGGCGTAAGACTGATTTGTAAGCTTTTGTTGAATAGTCTTTACGGTCGCATGGGGTTAAAAGGGGAAAGCGAACGAGCCAGGGTTACGAATTACCCAGTGGACGGCGACGATATTATTTGCGAATATATCGGGAAAAAACGATGGCTTGTGTTTGAGAAACAACAACGGGAGTGCAGAAGCAATTATCCGTTTGCCGCTTTTATTACAGACAATGCCCGTTGCCGGTTATTTCAAGCGTTCAAACAAAACGGCGCGGTTTACGGGGATACTGATTCGCTTTTCACACGCTCAGAAGATTTCATCGGGGAGTGCGGGGAAGAGTGCGGCAAATGGAAATACGAAGGGCGAAACAAGCTAAAGGCTCAGAATATTAAAGATTACGTTTTTGGCGATGAAGAGGTTAGGAAAGGTGGTAGTGATTTCCTAACTTGGACATTGAAAAGATTTGCAAGCGGCGGTAACGTTGTCGCGACTCACCGCGAACGTAGAACCGGGTTGCGAAAGCGGACTGTGTTGCCTAACGGTGAAACGGTTCCGCTAGTGGTAAAGTAAACAACAAACAAACAAACAAAACAAACAAACAAAGTAAAGTTATGGCACTTAAGAAAATCAATAAACAAGTGGCGGCAGCATCCATGGGGCAGGGAAAAGACCGGGTAAAAGAATTCGAGGGTTTTTTGACTGGTGCAAAATATGGCGTTGGTGCCGATGCGAAGAAAAAACGCAAGGGGAACACGGTTTTTCAGTTTGAAAGTCCAGACGGGGAACGCATGGAACTTTGGGGCAACGCTTCTATCAATTCGGCTTTGCTGGGAAGTGACGGTAAGCTTGACCGGGCATTAGGGGCGTTCCCGTTCATTCGTGTTCAATTCGTCGCGATGCGTAAGGCTGGCAAGGGAAAAAATCCGCAATGTGTTTGTGATGTTTTTGTTGACGATGCCAAAAAATACAAAAAAGCACTTGTCAAAAAGGGGGCGACGGAGTAGAGTAAGCGCTGGCACTAACGCCAAAACAACAAAAACAAAAACAAAATAACACAAAATAAAGTTATGCCCCGTAAATCGTCCAACGCCAACCCCGCTCCCAAACTCCCGACTTTCACCCTTGAAAAGCCTGTCGGGAAGTCGAAAGCGGTTGCCAAGCTCAGCGTTCCCAAAGTGCCGGTCGAAACGCTTGAAAGCAATATTCAAGCGCTCATTGAGAATGCCAAGGAAAACGGGATTCAAGCAACTCATTGCCGGGCATCCGTCACGCTTTACTGATTCCCCCGGTTAAGCCGCAAACAACGCAAACCCCCGACTGGCTTCCCAGTCGGGGGTTTTTAATTTTACGGTTGCGGCAGAACAACCGGAACGGGGGGCGGATCAGGCGGGGGCGTTACCACCAACGGGGGAACGGGCAACGGCGGGGGGTTTAATGGCGAGGTTTCCGGTTCGCGTTTGCGTTTGCGGCGGGTTGCGACTTTTGCGCCGATAGCAGCACCGGCAACCGTCAAACCAAGTCCCACAAAAACCAGCGCCAGCAATAGGCGTTTGGCTTTTTTCGCATTGTCGGGGTTGTCCATACTTAATTCACTCCCCCGAAATCGGAGCCAACGCCCGGAACGGATAACATATTATAGTAAGGCGTATCGGTAAACCCGCCAGTAGCGTTGGCAGTCGTGTTTGGTGTCGCCGGAGAGAACAACCCTTTTAGCCAACTCCCGATTTTAGAAAACCCGCCCGACACGCTGGGAAAAGACGGGAGCCAATTTTTAGGGTTTAGCGCGCTGATAATAGAACCAGTGATGAAAAACCCGGCAACGATAAAAATTGCCGCCAGCGCCAGTAACAAAACCAACCAGTGCTTTTGTGCAAATGTAAATATTTTTTGTTCCATAAAATCAAATTTTGTTTTGGCTGTCGTTAAATTTCTGGTTCAAAACGGCAACCTGGGTTTGCAAGCTGGAAATTTTTTGCAACGTCCAACCTTGCAAGCTCAGAAATGCCCCTAAAAACAAAACGACAATTTCCGTTGGAATTTGCATGATTTAGAGCTGAACGGGGTTTGAAGCGGCAGCAAGATGAACGGCAACGGCGGCAGAAGAACCGTTTCCTGCCGCGTGGTTTATGGCAACGGTTTGTTGCCCGGTTGTCACAACGGTTGCTGCCAGCGCTGCGGCAGCACTTTGTTGTTCATTGGCTTTCGAGTTCTTCCAACCCGCCAAAACGGTACTAGCGGCAGTTGTCAAACCGAATATTGCCGCTAACACGGTCGGAAGCAACGGAGCGACAGGCGCAAGTGGGGTGGCTGCTGCCAGAGTTTGAATTACTGGCATTGCCGATTCTACGGCACTTTGGGCGCTGGCAATGCTGGGCGACGGAGCATAAGTGTAATTCGTGACCGTTTGCGTTGTCCAATTCGTCGCGAGCGTTACAACGTAATTCGTAACCGGAACGGCAATGTAATTCGTGACAATGCCAGCCGGGGTTTGCACGGGTTGCGGTTGCGGTTGAACTGTCACAACGGGGGAGACTGATTTTGTAACGGTTTGAACGGGGATTTGCGAAACGCCTTGCGGGGTTGCCGATACGCAACCGGCAACGGTTCCCAGTATCACAAGCGACAGGCTGAGAACCAGTGATTTGTTTTTATTCATTGTGTTTTTGTTTTTGTTTTTGTTTTTGTTTTTGTTGGCGGTTGTTTACTGCGGACTATTATTGTCGCCCCACGACATACAAGCGACAAAAATTCTGGCATTAATTAGTGACGCGCTAAAGTCATCTATGGAGCAAGTGATTTCGTCAAACGATGCATTGAAAGAAAACGGAGCCAAGTAATCCCATCCGGCAAAAGTGGCGGTTGAATTGGCGAAAATTTGTAACATATTCGGGCATAGCGTCGTATTCAAAGTCCCGCCGTAAAAGGTTGATGCGTTTTTGTATTGCGCCAATGCACTACCGCAAATGCTTGGCATAAACCGATAATTGCCATTTCCCCCGCCGTTGCTGTTTCCCTGTCCAGTGTACATTAGCGGGAGCGTTCCGACTAGCGACGAATTGCGGTTGAATTTTAACGTGCAACGGATAAATTTATTTGACGTGTCAATATTTGCATAAACTGCTGCCCATATTCTGCGGTGACGATAGGCGACGGGAACTTTTACGCTTATGCCGGTATCACCTACCGCTATGGCGTTATGGCCGGTTACGTCTATTCCCCCTAGTTCGTCATAATTAAAGGAAAAGCCACTATTCGGTTGCTGAGCGAGTTGTTGCGCTATCGGCAACAACGGGGCGACGGCGGGAGCCGGAACTTTTGGAACGCTGTCGGCAATGGGATTGCTACTTGCTAAGTTTTGCATTTTTGTTTGTTGTTTTTGTTGTTAATGTTTCGAGGAAAAGCAGGCTAGAAATCCGTCAAAATAGTCTATCGCATTTCGGTAAATTTGTTGCATACGGATTTCGTCGCAATTTATATCCAATTCGATAGGGGGCATCGTGTCGTAAATATATGGCAACCCGTAAACCTTTAGAATATTTTCTGCATGGTTTCCCATCGCATATTTTTTAGGCGTTACGCCGCTATCGCTTTGAATTTTTGCAGTTTGTTGTTGCCAGTCGCCGTTTATGTTCGGAGTCGCAGATTTGTAATTAGTTGGCAACGCACTGGGATTTATCACGAACGAAATGGGAACCGAGTTTAACAATGTATTGTTACGGTAAAAAGTAAGTTGTCCGATAAATGCCTGATCGCTTGCCGTTAGCAACGGAGCAATGGAATAATAAACATAACGCTTTGGCAAAGCGACTGGCACGAAAATTGACAGAATCGTTTGCCCCGTTCCCCCCGCGTCAAAACCAAGTCCAGAACTCCAATTAGTTCCGGTGTAATCTAATTTGAATTCCAACGGGGCGGGCAACCCTAATTGCTGATAATTGGTAGTCGGGGGCAGTACGGGAAGCGGGGGAATTTTCGGCTGCGGAGTGCTGATGGGGTTGCCGTTTAATCGGTTGCCAAAATTTGCGGGGTTTGTGATTTGCATAATTGTTAATTGAGTGAAGAAATCATCGCCAAGTAAATCCGCACGTCTGACACGTTGTAAAGTCCATCAATATTTACCCGCACTTCGTCACAAACCCCTTTTAGGTAAATCGGGTAAAGTGTCATAAACGGTGGCTGAGTTCCCACGGGGTTTTTTAGGTAAACAAATAACGCATCGCTTGTCACGTTGTTCGCCGTTGTCATGTAAAGCGACAACGAAGCAACAGAACTTGTCAAAGCGTTGTTGCCGCTGGCAATGCTTTGGTTCGCGATATTTAACGGCATGGTGCCGACAACGCTTTTGGAGCGAAAAAATAAAATTGAAGATTTAACCCAGTAATTATTTGCCGCCGTCGGGTTGGCGTAAATGTAGGCATAAACTTTCCTATTCGGCAAAGTTATTGCCGGATAAATCAAAATGCCAGTATCTCCAGCAGTGTTCAATGCCGTTCCCCCCGAAAGTCCGTTGGCTTCGTCAAATTGGAAATCTGACATTAGCTGATACGCGGGAGCGTATCCTTGCAATGTCGGGGAATTTTGGGGGATTTTTGCACTCATAGATTAGTCGATAAAACAAAGCAAAATAAATAAACGTTGTCTACTTGTGTATTGCACTCTACAAGTAAAGTGTCGGCTGGGCAATCGACCGTTAAACCCTTTAACGGAATTGACGGAGTAAACCCGCCGTTGTTCCACGCTCCCCCACCGGGCGGGTACGGAAAAATCCCAGGATTCAAAAAATCAATAACGGGTTTTGTGAAATAATAGTTTATGTGATTTCCCGCAAACGGGGAGACAGGCTGGTTTGTAAGTGTGTATTCGTTGCTATAAACGTCCCAAAGGCTAATAAAGCGAGTCGTTAAACCACTGGAATTGTAACTTACAATTGTGAAATAATTAACCGGCCCGAACGAAGTACGGCGCAAATAATATCCGTACGGCGGGGAGTGCAGTAGCATCCATGGCCACGGCATTAGGACGTAGTAATCCCCGTAATATGACGCGTCGGAAACAACCGGGGGAGAAATACTAGGATAACGATTTACAAGCGAACCGTTTTTTAACAATGAAATGTTTACGTCACTGTAATAAATAGGTCCCGCAGCCGTTCCGGTTTGTGTAGCAATTTTTGTAGAAAATATTGCAAGTGGAAAAATAGTATGCCGGGTTAAATCGCTATGCAACGGAATTTTAATTGCTTCCGGGAAGTTGCCCCGTGTCAAAAACGCTTCTCCCTGCCCGCTTGCCAGCATTTGCCGGGGCAACTCGTGAAACCCGTAATTCGTCGCTTGTAGCGGTTGTTTCATTCAGCCAGAAAAACCGTCGCCCCCCGTGAAATCCCCGCCAGAAAAATCATTGCCGGGAGTATAAGAATAATCGGGAGAATAGTTCGTATAGTCGAAACTATTTTGCAAGTTGGAAGTTGCCGATTGTGTATCACCAAAAACGTTTGCCGATTGCGAAAATCCAGAATCAAAACTCGTGGACGGCTGAGCATCCAGTGTGTCGTAATTCGACATACCCCCCGACACGCTGGAAAAATCGTAGTTATTGCCCCCTGTGTTGTAGCTAAAATCCCCGCCCGTGCTGGGGTTACTTTCCCCGCCACCGAACAACCCGCCAACGCTTTTGACCGCGTTAAATATATTCGACAACGCTCCCGCCCCTTGTCCTATCGTTCCCAAAAGCGACGGCGACGAAGAACCAGCAGTTAAATGCAACAACGTTGCAAGCGTTGTAGAACCGGAGCCGGAAGCGGGAACGGAAACCCCGCCCCCGCTTCCGACAACCCCGGCGACGGCGGGCGCGCTTGGCTTGGCCAAAAATTTGTAAATGAGATATGCGAGCAATGCACCGGGTATGCTCAGAATTGTAACCCATTTTAGTATTTTTTTCATCGCGAAAATTTTTGGCTTTGTTGTGTTCAGAAGCTAACGTTTAATTGTCCCAGCTATCCGATTCAAAATCCCCGCCACTGTAATTCAGTCCATTATCCACGCTTTGCTGGCTTGTGGTTCCCGCGTTGCTGGCGGCTTTTTGCACGTCGTAATTATTCAACGGGGCAGTTTTGTAGCTACTTTGCGAAAAAGGATTCAACTTGAATATATTGCTAACAGTTGAACTTAAAGCGCTAGGCAACCCTACGCCCCCGGAACTCGTAGCCGTTCCCCCGTTGTTGGAACCGGAAACGGAAACGCCCGGATTTGCCGATACTTCAGCAGTACCAAACAAATTTGAAACGGTTCCAAGCAAGCTATAAGTGCCAGTCGTGAGCGCAGTAGCGTTTGCCTGAGTTGCTGAAGCAAAATTTGTCCAACCCGAAAACCACGAACTACCTTGCGACGAACCAGACGCATCGCTGGCGCTGTTTGTTGTCGTTTGCGTTGGCGTTGCTGCCGCTTTTGCCGTCGCTTGTTTCTTACTGAAAAAATACCACAGAATCCCCACCACGCTGACAATTGGGAATAAAATCCAAAGTGCTTTTTTGCTCATAACTTTTTTTGTTTTTTTTGTTTTGTTTGTTAAAAAGGGTTGCCGGGGTTTTAATCCGGCAACCCCGTGAAATGTCAGGCAAATTTTTGCCAGCGGCTCAAATCGCCAAACAAGCGCCTGCCGATAGCGTAGAGTTGTGAAGCGTACCCGCTCGAAACAAGCGCGGGAGTTCCCACGAGTTCCATCTTCAATCCCGTGTTTGCGGGGGTGTTGCAATCCAGCACGCTACCAAGTTCCCGCCCGGTTTCGGAAGAATTGCTGTCGCCCAAAAAGTCCAACCAGCAACCGTTAGCGTAACAGTAACCTTGGTTGGCGGGGAAACTAGTCCCCGCCTTGCCAAGCAACGTGTTTTGCAACACGTTAGTCAAACTTCCGAGGTTTACGCTGGTGGTCGTGCCGGACGTTGCCGACAACCATCCACCAGTTGTCGTGAAGTTCGGAAGCGACGGAAACAAAGGCTGGTTCGCTTCCGTAAGGATGCGGAGTTGTTGCCAATTGAATTCACGAATCGCATTCGACGCGGTTTCGATATCCCAACGCCCTTCTTGTCCGAACGAAGTGCCCGGCGCGCCGTTGTCGATTTCGGCACGGGTGATCGCGCTCGCGCCCCCTTTATAGTGCCTGAAAAGCAAGTTCAAGTAACTGCCCGGCAACGGAAGCGCGAAACGTTGAACTGCCGCCGTTCCCAGTGGAATAGCGAAAGGAGTTTCGATCAAATCCCAGTCGATATAACCGTTTGGATTCATCACGGGGGATTTTTGCAGTGTCGCCTCGCTTTGGGGCGTAACCTGCCGACCGATTACGAGAACATCCACATAAACGTTGTTCACAAATCCGTTAATTCCCAGGTTCCCCGCACTTTGAAAGTTCAAAGTCAAAACAGGGTCCTGAGGGTGAGTGTGAACCGGCAAATAAAGTCGGGAACGCAACGGTTCGCCGATGGATGAATCCACCATTGAAACCCGATAGGTAAGCGTATAGTTGCCAACGGGCAATCCCGCGCCCTGAGATAACGCCATGATAGCGCGAGTTCCCATGTCCAGATTTGGCCCGTCGCTCGCTTGGAATTCAAGCAACGCAATGCCGTTCGCGTCAATTACAGAACGCGGTTGCTTTCCGTCATTAACACTAAGGTTAATGTGTTGTAACAACGTCAAAATCCCGTCAAACTGATCGGGGGTTGTCGGGCTCGCGATAGGTGCGAGTGTTGCGGTCGATACCGTGAAACAAACCCGCAAAATCAGTTCTTCAATCGGCCAAGTGCGGGGGATTTGCCATTTTTGAGTAGTGCCCAAAATTGGCGAGTTGCTTCCCGCGCTCGCCGTTCCAATGAACTGCGGAGGGGAAAATTTGTTAAAACGTTGTGGCAAAAACATAATGTTGTCAGTGTCAGTTTTTGTTTTGTTTTGTTACGATTTCGACGGCTTAGGAAACAGCCGTTCCGGTTGCTTTGTTGTAGGGTTGGAAAACCCAAGTCCAGACTCCCAACAAACCCGCGACCGCGCCGATAATGGCGATGCTGAGCGCGGTATAGCCAATGTGAATGAGAAACGCTTTCATTGTATTTATTTTCCTTTTTCTATTTTTTGTTTTTGTTGTTTGTTTGCTAATTGTCCACGCTAGTAGAATCGGGAACAAGACTAACGCTTTCAACTCCGTTTTTGCCATTGTGTAAGCAATGGTAAAGCGGCAAATTTTTAATTTGTTCCGGCTCAAAACCGAAACGCTCCAATAGATTCAACCCGTTTTTATCGGAGTGACGAAAACAATAAATTT
>Ga0007881_1001080_pt1 | contig 11080 bp, 10 predicted proteins | sample CryBogCBH12Aug09_FD_70959 | JGI IMG/M metagenome (GOLD analysis project Ga0007881, IMG submission 70959) | Freshwater microbial communities from Crystal Bog, Wisconsin, USA - CBH12Aug09 | ecosystem: Environmental > Aquatic > Freshwater > Lake | place: Crystal Bog, Wisconsin, USA | collected... | reverse complement strand
CTTTAATGGAACTGGTGGTATTAACCTTGATGTTATCGCATATCAAGCAAATACCAATTCTTTTGTACTTTCACCAGAAGGTTCATTAATTACCAACATCGATGCGGGGTTCTTTTAAGTGTCCAATACAGTCATACAGATACTCCGGTCGTATACATCGAATGTACCGACCACTTTAGCAGACGGTGCTTTAGCGTATTCGTTTAAATCCAATACTTTGTTTATTGGAGATGCAAATAATGAGATTATTCCAATTGGTGGTGAATCTTATATTCTCAATCTGATTGAAGTTAATGCTGGCCAGAACGTAGTTATTCAAGATGCTTTTGACCAAGCAAATGCCGCAACACATTCTGCACAATTTGCTTATACAAATAGTAATGTCGCCTATACACAAGCAAATGCTGCTACCAACTCAGCACAAGCCGGATACAATCAAGCCAACGCTGCTACGGCTTCTGCTCAATCTGGTTATAATTTAGCAAATACAGTAAGTACCACGGCAAATGCAGCTTATCTACAAGCAAATGCTGCCACAAACTCAGCGCAATCTGTTTATAACTTTGCTAATAATATTTCTGCCGCAGCAAACTCAGCATATAATCTTGCCAATACCATATCAACAACTGCTAATGCCGCTTACTTACAAGCAAACGCAGCAACTAATTCAGCCCAATCTGGTTACAACCTTGCCAATACAGTTTCTACCACAGCAAATGCGGCATATGCTCAAGCAAATGCTGCAACCAATTCTGCTCAATCTGGTTATAATTTGGCCAATACTGTATCAACAACTGCTAATGCGGCTTATCTACAAGCAAACGCAGCTACAAATTCTGCTCAGTCAGGTTATAATTTAGCAAATACAGTTTCAACAACTGCCAATGCAGCATACAATCAAGCTAACTTAACTAATACTTACGCAACTTCTGGTTATACACAAGCCAATGCTGCCACAAACTCAGCGCAGGCGGCATACAATACTGCTAATACTGCAGGCGCTAATACCGTTTATCTTACTGGTGTAAATTTAACTCAGAATACTTTAATTGCTGCAATCAACACTTATTCTATTTCAGCATACAGTCAAGCAAATAGTGCTAACGGCATAGCAAATACGGCAGTTCAGCGTGCCGGTGATACAATGACTGGTAAATTGTTGATATCTAATACCAACACATCTACTGCTTTAGTTGTTACTGGTGGTTCCACATTTAGTGGTAACACATACCATAATCAATATGTCATAATTGCCAATACCACATATATTGGTAATAATGCTTTCAATACTAATATTACCAATCCTGCTTTGGTAATGAAAGGTGTTTCTTCAACAGGAACACCAGGTCAATACTATACTCAAGCCGCCCTCCTCAACGGAGGATCAAATACAGGTTCTGCCGACTATATTGCTTATGTTGACACCTATCCAGGTCCAGGAAACGACCATGGATGGATTGATATGGGTATTACCGGTTCGTCTTTTGCTGATCCAAACTTTACCATTACCTTACCACAAGATGGCTATATTTTCTCTGGTGCTGTGGCAAACTCAGGTGCAGGTGGTAATTTAGTATTTGCTACCGATACCACAGGCTCAGTCGGTGATATGGTATGGGCAGTAGGTGGTTTCAATACTTCAAATGAAGTTATTCGACTAAGAAATACACAGAAGCAATTGGTCATCAAGATGGCCACACCAGCAACAAGTAATACCTCTGGTGCTTTACAGGTTTATGGTGGCGTAGGTGTTCAAGGTAGTGTATATGGCGGAAACTATACTGTAACCGGTTCGGGTAATGGTGTAACATTTGTTGATGGTACGACACAATTTACTGCTGCTTCTCCATACGCTTACGCTAATGCCGCCTTTGCTGAGGCCAATGCGGCTTATGGTATTGCTAACACCGCACTTCAAAATACAGCATCAATTATTACTGCTGGTAACCTTACAGTAGCAAACAATTTGATTGTTGCCAATACAATCAGTACAAGTGGACCTAGCGGTAATATTAGTGGTGTCAATACACTATTTGCAAATACAGTAAATGCTTCTGTTAGTTTTGCTTTCCCTGACACTACAATAATTACTGGTACAAGTAGTTCTGTTTCATCAAACTCGGCAAACACATTAGCAACATCTAATGCTGTCTTTATTGCTATATCTTCTGCTCTGGCTTACTCCATTGCTCTAGGATAAATATAATATTAATAGGATTAAATAATGCCAAACGTATTTACAAACTCTCTTAAACCAAGTATCGGCACAGCCAATACTACCGTATTTACAGGACCTGCTGCAACGCAGTCTACTGTGATTGGTCTTTCTATTGCTAATAGAACTACATCAAATACAATTCAAGTTTCTGCATATGTACTAGATTCATCTAATTCGTTTAATGCTTCTTATATTGTGAATAATGCCACAGTACCTATTGGTGGTACAATCGTTGTAATTGGTGGCGACCAAAAAATGGTACTAAAATCAGGAGACTCAATACAAGTATCTTCTTCGGTTCCTGGATCCGCTGATGCTATTTTAAGTGTACTAGAGATTAGTTAATAATGCCTATTTCACAAATTATTACCGCTTCTATTGCCAATAATGCTGTTGTAGCAGTAGATATTGCCAATAATACAATTACAGGTACTCAACTTGTTAATAACACAATCACAGCACAACAAATTGCAAATAATACAATTAGTGCTGGACAAATTGCTCCAAATGGTATCACATATGGACAAATTGGTTCTGTTAATGCTGGTGTAATTAATGGTCAACTTAGTGCCAATCAGATTGCTTCTGTATCCAATACTGCTATTGCTGGTTTAATTCAAGCCAGTCAAATCGGTTCTGTATCAAATACTGCTATTGTAGGAACAACATTACCTGGACCAGGTGGTGTCACTGCAACAATGTTAGACGTAGCTACTGCTAATGGTACTGGTGCAGTTTATCTTCCTGCCGGAGCAACTAATCAAAGACCTTCTGCAAATACATCTGGCGCAGTACGATTTAACACTACAAGTGGTCTTATTGAATTTAATTCTGGTTCAGGCTGGCAAAATTTAGTAACATCTTATCCTTTAAGTTATTTGGTTGTTGCTGGTGGCGGCGGTGGAGGACAAGGAAGTCCTGGCGGTTATGAAACTGGTGGTGGCGGTGCAGGCGGATTGATAACTGCTTCTAATTACTATGTTACTAGCGGAACAACATATAGTGTTACTGTTGGTGGTGGAGGAGGAGTTGCTTCGTCTGGTGGAACTTCTAGTATTACAGGAATAGTAAGTACAGTTGGTGGCGGCGGAGGAAATAACGGCGGCGGAAATGGTGGAAATCCAGGAGGATCCGGCGGTGGTGGCGGACATCCAGGAACTCCTGGCGGATCAGGAACTCCAGGTCAAGGAAATCCTGGAGGTACTGGAGGTTCTAGTTGTGGTGGTGGCGGCGGTGGCGCAGGCGGAACAGGAGGCAATGCAACACCAGGACAACCAATTTCCGGAGGTTTAGGCGGAGTTGGATTATCATCATCAATCACAGGCACACCTAGTTTTTATGCTGGAGGCGGAGGCGGTGGTACTGGCGGAACCGGTGGTTCGGGCATTGGCGGAACCGGCCAAGGAAATGGCGGCAGCGGTACAAATCCAGGAACTCCAGGAACAGGTAGTGGTGGCGGAGGAAATGCAGGCGCAGGATCAGCATCAGGTTCACCTGGAGGTCCAGGTATTGTAATTATTTCTTACGCTTCTTCTGTGCAAAAAGGAACTGGCGGAAATAGTATTACAAGTTACACATCAGGCAGTACAAAATATTGGGTTCATACATTTACTTCATCAGGAACGTTTGTTTCTTAATAAATATAATTAATTTTAACAGGAGTGTTTTAAAATGTCACATTATGCTAAAGTATTAGACGGCAAAGTAATCAACGTAATTGTTGCTGAAGCCGAATTTTTCAATACCTTTGTAGATTCAACACCAGGCGATTGGATTCAAACTAGTTACAACACACAAGGTGGCGTACACAAACTAGGTGGTACACCACTTCGTGGCAACTATGCCGGTATTGGTTACACATACGACCGTACACATGATGTATTCTATCCACCACAACCATTTCCAAGCTGGACAATTTCTGCGCCAACATGGACATGGACAGCACCAACACCAATGCCAACAACAGGCGGTCCATATACATGGAATGAATCAACTAAATCTTGGGTAGCAACAACAGTTTAAATTGGGAGTTTATTATGATGACACTTGAAGAAATTATAAAAAGTTTTACAAATGAAAATGGATTTTGTTGGGGTATTGATACTGCCATGAAATCTCTCAGACCAGGATGTATGTACGCATTACAAGCAGGTAACGGAACATTTGAAATTATTGATTGGCCAGATAATCAATGGTCAGAAGAAATACAAGGTTATGTTCAAGCACCAACATCACAAGAAATTCGTGATGAATATATTAGACACAAAACAATTGCCGAATGTTTAGAGTATTTTAATAAAGAAAAGACAACATGAGTTTTTTAGGTAACAGACCGGATTCATTCGGATATTCTTCTACATCATATGACCATTTCAATGGTGATGGTGTTACGACCGTATTTACACTTTCTCGTATTGTATCAGCCAATAGTGATATTGAAGTTATTGTTAATAATGTGGTACAAGATCCGGGTGGTGCTTATTATATTGTTAATAATCCTGGTACGGCAACACAGTTAGCATTTACAGGAACTCCTTCCGTTGGTACAGGTAATATTGCAGTCATCTATAAGCAATTTATTAATGCTTCTTTAGGTGTTGGTGCCAACTCTATTACTGCTCAAGCAATTGCAGCAAATACAATTCAAGCATATCATTTGGCAAGTGGTTTATTAAATCCAATTGTTAATACTTTTACTGGTGATGGTGTAACAACATCATTTACATTAAGTCAAGCGGCACTTTCAGCAAATTCTTGTCTTGTTACTGTTAATGGTATTACACAAAACTATCCTTCAAATTATTCTGTAAACGGTACAACATTAACATTTACTTCTGCACCTGCTACTTCATCTGTTATTCGTTGTACCCAACAATCTATTATTGGTACAGGTGTTGTACCAATTGATGGTTCAATAACAACAAGTAAGTATGCAGCAAATTCTATTCCTACTTCTGCATTTGTTGCCAATACAATACCAACAACTGCATTTAAAGCAAATTCAATTACAACAAACTTGATTGCTTCAGTATCCAATACTACTATTGTTGGTTTAATTAATTCAAACCAAATTAACACAGTATCTAATACTCAGATTACTGGTAATATTATTAGTTCACAAATTACATCGGTAGCTAATACACAATTAACCGGAACACTAACAAGAACTCAATTAGATAATGCAAGCTCTAGTGGTACTGGTGCATTATCAATTCCTTTTGGAACTACTGCTCAAAGACCTGCGGCAAATACTGTTGGTTACACTAGATTTAATACTGATACCGGATATTCTGAATATTGGACAGGTACCGTATGGACTCCTTATGGAAATTCTTCAACACCGACAATTAATTATCTAGTTGTTGCTGGTGGCGGCGGTGGTGCTACCGATTCGGACGTTGGTGGTGGCGGTGGCGCTGGAGGACTCCTCACAGGTGTAACTCCAATAACAGCAACACAAACTTATACTGTAACTGTTGGTGGTGGAGGTTCACAAGGATCAGGTCCTGATAGCACAGGTACAGGAGGCGGAACAAATGGATCACAAGGACAATCTTCATCAATTGGTTCATTAGTAACAACAGTTGGTGGCGGTTACGGAGGAACTCGTAGTCAAGCCGGAGGTTCTGGTGGTTCAGGCGGTGGCGGTGGTGACGCAGGAGCGGCCGGCGGATCTGGAACATCAGGACAAGGATTTCCAGGAGGCAATGCTCCGCCAATTAACTCTAATGGTGGTTGGGACCAAGGCGCTGGCGGTGGTGCGGGTGGTGCCGCAGTAAACGGGACTTCTAGTATTCCTTCTACTGCAGGACCAGGATTAGCCAGTTCAATTAGTGGTTCATCAGTAACGTATGCGGCAGGAGGTAGAGGTACACAATTTCTTGTTGGTGCTGCAAATAGCGGTAACGGCGGATCAGGTTGCAGAAATGGCGGTTCGGGTATTGTAATTATTTCTTACCCGCAAACTTATAAACAAGCTATCGCAACAGGAACTTATTCAATGTCACCGGTTGGAACTAATTATGTTTACACATTTACCGGTTCAGGTTCAATTACATTCTAAAATAACATGACCATACAACAAATAAGTTCTACTGATATTGTTTCTGTTGCTAATACAGCAATTGTTGGTGCATTATCAGTAGCAAATACAAATATTACCGGTAACATTATTAGTAGTCAAATTACATCGGTAGCTAATACACAAGTTGTTGGCGTAATGACAAATATTGGTGCTGGCGCAATTAATAGCAGTCAAATTGTTAACGGAGCTATTTCAAACACTCATTTAGATGCTGCTTCAGCAAATGGCACCGGTGCAATGTATCTTCCTATTGGTACTAGTGCTCAACGACCTTCTGCTAACGTTGCAGGACAAACCAGATTTAATACAACTACTGGTTATGCTGAATATTGGACAGGAGCTCAATGGTATCAATACGGCCAAGGATCTACAAGCACAGTTAGTTTTTTACTTGTTGCTGGCGGAGGTGGTGGAGGAAATAACGGAGCTGGTGGCGGTGGTGGCGGTGGTGCAGGAGGTTTTATTACTGGTACACAAACTGTCACAGCCGGTACAACATATAATATTACTGTTGGTACTGGAGGAGCGGGTGCAGCTGCTTCGAGTAGTGCTTTTGGATCACAGGGCGGTTCAACATCTTTTACTGCATATCCCACATCAGCAGTCGGTGGTGGTGCCGGTGCTGGAGGTTATAATACTGGCGGTTCTGGCGGTTCTGGAGGAGGAGGCAGTGCGGGAGGGAATGGCGGACAAAATGGAGCCGGCGGTTCGGGGACTCCAGGCCAAGGAAATCCTGGTGGTCAAGGTACATCACAAAGTAGCGTAGGTTATGCTGGTGGAGGCGGAGGTGGAGCTGGCGCACCTGGCGGAAACTCTATGAACGCCGGTAGCGGATATGGCGGCATTGGCGGTAACGGAACTGCTTCATCAATTTCAGGATCATCAGTAACATATGCTGGTGGCGGTGGTGGCGGTGGCAATAATTTAAGTAGTGGACAAGCAGGTGGAGCTGGAGGTACTGGTGGTGGAGGTGCAGGCGGCGCAGGAAATGGTAGTACTGCAGCAGGTAGCGGAAGTCCAGGAACAGGCGGTGGAGGCGGAGGTTCTTTTAGTACAAATACAACCGGAAGTGGCGGTAGTGGTGTTGTAATCATTTCTTATTCTTCACTCTATAAAGTCGCTGTAGCAACCGGAACATTTACGGGACCAGTCAATTCTGGAGGAAATTTAATTTATACATTTACCGGTTCTGGTACGATTACCTTCTAAGAATAAATAAACCATGTCATTAACACAAATCTCCGGTGATGTAGTATCAGCAAACGTAATTGCTCAAGCATTAACAAGCAATACGGTTCCTGGTTCTGTCATCGTCAATAATTCTATTACTGCTCAGCAAATTGCTAACAGTACTATTACGCCTACTCAAATTTCCACAGTAGCTAATACACAAGTTATTGGCGCAATGACAAATATTGGTTATGGTGCAATCAACCCAATAAATTTAAATACTGGAGCGGTAAATTGGGGGATTGGAACATCTTCACCAACCAAAACACTTGAAGTTTTAGGAACAATAAAAGCAAATACTGCTAGTGGGGGTTATGGTATTACAATAGGTAATGCTGGAAATTCTTTTGCATTTAACCGAGATGTTGATGTAGGTACTATTTTTAATCCTAGTGGTTTTGCTTATCAATGGCAAAAAACGTCAAGTGCAACTGCAACATCTGACAATTTAGCACTTCAAGTTTATAGTTCATCCGGAACACAAGTAACTGCTAGTGCTTTGGCAGTTAATGGAAATGGAGATTTGGCGGTAAGTGGTACAGTTCTTAATTCTTCTGGTCGGCCAATGGTTAAACAAACCGGTGGAATATTGCAAGTTGTACAAGGTGTTTTAAATACCACTACTACTTTGGTATCAAATGGAACGCCAACCAACGTAACTGGACTTTCTGCAACCATTACACCATCATCCACATCAAGCAGAATTTATATTATTTTGCAAATTATGTATGGTTGTGCGGGTACAACATATGGTGGATACTTTACTAGAAACGGAACTGCTATTGGCCAAGGAGTTGCAGGATCTGGCCAGCAACAAGTGCAAATTGGTATGGCTTTTACATCTGACAATAATCAAACTAATACATTTGTTGGATCGTATATTGATAGTCCAGCTTCAACATCAGCATTGACGTATCAGTTTGTTACAATTAATGATAATAGCAACACACTTTATATTAATAGGTCAGTGACTGATTCCGCTGGCAGTACAGGTAAAAGAGGTATTAGTACTGTAACTCTAATGGAGATTGCAGGATGATTGATTATGCTAAAATCCTAGAAACACATTTTAATAATTTTAGTTGGCAATTAGTTGGTGAAAATTATGAAGGACTTGAATGGTATTCAAATTCACCTAAACCAACTAAGTCTGAGTTAGATGCTTTATGGGATTCAACACAATCAATTGTTGCTGTATCATTACAATCAGCAGCAAATAATAAAGCTTCTGCTATATCTAAACTTATTGCATTAGGTTTAACAGAAGATGAAATAAAAGCGTTAATAAATTAATAAAAAACTATGTCACAACAGTTAATTACTTCTAATGAAATTTCTCCAACATCTGGTGTTGCTAACACAGGTATTGTTGGCTTGCTTCTTGCAAATCAAATTTCAAGTATCTCTAATACACAAATTACAGGTGTTATTAAATCATCACAAGTAGATGGAACATTTGTTCTTCAAACTTCAAGTACTGGTGCTGTTTATATTCCTTCTGGTAATACAGCACAAAGACCAGGAGTTCCAGTATACGGGAATTTAAGATATAATACTGATATTAATGCTTTAGAAAATTATACTAATTATGGATGGACTAGAGTATCACAACCAACACCAGTTATTAATAGTATAACAGGAAATATTTACGGTGGATTTCCATCAAACATATCAATAAATGGTGTAAATTTTGGTACTGCTGCAGGTTCTGTTACATTTAGTTCAGGTGCAACTACTGCATCTATTGTTGTTACCCCAACTAGTGATACTTTGTTATCGGGAGTTGCAGTACCTTCAGCCATTTATGGTTTGAGTGGTGGTAGCACAATCAATATTAAATTTACTTCTTCTGGCGGTATAGCATCAGCAGCGTTTGCTGTAACATCTTTAACAATACCTACTGGTGGTAATAGTATTGTTACTAATGGTACTAGTCGTATTCATGTGTTTACTTCTTCAGGAACATTTACTTCGGCACTTTCAACTACTGCACAAGTTTTATTAGTTGCTGGTGGAGGTGGTGCCGGTCAAAATGCAGGTGGTGGCGGTGGTGCCGGTGGTTTAATTTCTGCTTCTAGTGTTCCTGTTTCAGCAACATCATATACAATTACTGTTGGATCTGGAGGTAACGGAAGCGGAACGGATGCTTCACCTGCTTCACCAGGTTCACCAACTACTGCCTTTGGATACACAGCGGTCGGTGGTGGCGGAGGAATTAATAGTAACGGCACAGGAGCCCCAGGTGGATCCGGCGGAGGAAGTTCTGTATCAGGAAATGCTGGCGGTTCAGGAACACCAGGTCAAGGAAATCCTGGTGGAAACGGAACTACTCCAGACGGAGCAACTCGAGCCGGTGGCGGAGGCGGTGGTGCTGGTGCAGCGGGAAATCCAAGTGTAAATAATAATACTGCTGGTTCTGGAGGTATTGGATTAACCAACACAATTCTTCCTACTGCTAACGCAACAAGTTTAAGTGTTGGCCAAGTAAATAGTGGTTCAGTTTATTATGCTGGCGGTGGTGGCGGTGCTTGTCATACTGGTGGCGGCGCTCAATTTCCTGGCGGACTTGGAGGTGGCGGAATAAGCGGAGTATGTAATTATCCATCAGGACCAAGTACCTCAGGTACTCCTGGTTCCACAAACACCGGTGGCGGTGGTGGTTCGGGTAGTGGCGGAGGTTTTGCTGGAGGCAATGGCGGATCAGGTGTTGTTATTATTAGTTACAGTTTAACATAACAGTAGAGGTTTAAAATTTCTTACTTAGGCAACCCACTTGTATCAATGAACTATCCGGTGGATTATTTCACCGGTACTGGTACAACGACTGCGTTTTATCTTTCAAATACACCTGCTTCAGCAACATCAATTCTTGTTTATATTTCTGGTGTTAAGCAGATTGCTGCGGTACAAAATCCATCTTACTTTTTAAATGGTAATATTTTAACATTTACTTCACCGCCAGGTGCAGGTTCTCCAATTGAAGTTATCTACCTTGGCCAAACAAACCAGGTCAATGTTCCAGGCACACAGACAATTACTCAGTCTATGTTGTCTTTGCCTGTTACCAATACTTTTATAACTCTTGTAACTGCTAATGGTGCTCAGACTGCATTTACATTAGTTGCACCACCTGTTTCAACATCATCTTTAATTGTTACTGCCAACGGTGTGGTTCAATATGATTATTCTGTAACGGGTTCTACATTACAATTAAACTTTACCCCACCTGCCGGTACATTAATTCGTGCGCAAGCATTAGGTCTTTCAGCACAAAATGTTCCTAATAATGGTTCTGTAACATCTGCCAGTTTGGCAGCCAATTTAAATATTCAAACAGTATCGATTGGTTCTTCTGCGCCAATTTCGTCTACTGATGAATACGACCTTGATGATGTTTCATATCAAGTATCTGGTTTCAATAGTGCTTTTCCATTACAATATAATGGAAGTCCTGTAACAATTAATAGTCCATGGAATTTAATGGTTTATGTCAATGGCGTATACCAACCAGGATACTATTATAAATATGATACAGTTTGGTTAGCAAA
>Ga0007881_1001076_pt1 | contig 11128 bp, 10 predicted proteins | sample CryBogCBH12Aug09_FD_70959 | JGI IMG/M metagenome (GOLD analysis project Ga0007881, IMG submission 70959) | Freshwater microbial communities from Crystal Bog, Wisconsin, USA - CBH12Aug09 | ecosystem: Environmental > Aquatic > Freshwater > Lake | place: Crystal Bog, Wisconsin, USA | collected... | reverse complement strand
CGAAACGGCCGCGCGCTACGACATCGACACGGAGGTGCTGTTCAACGGGTTCGAGATTGAGCGCTTTCAGGCGTTCGAACGAATCGTTCCCGATATCCCCACCTTCGTGGTGATTGGGCGACTCGAAGAGCGCAAAGGTGTGCACGTGGCAATCGCAGCACTTCAGGAACACGTCGCTCGTCACCCCGAGGAACCATGGCAGTTGGTCATTGTCGGCGACGGCCCCCAGCGCGAAGAACTCGTCAGGCTGGCGGGAACAACACCTGGTATCCGCTTTACGGGTGCCGTCACCGATGAGGAGAAGCGCCGTTGGCAGCGTTCGATCAGTGCTGCTCTTTGTCCAGCACTGTTTGGCGAAAGCTTTGGTCTCGTGATTCTGGAGGCAATGGCCAGTGAGGTGCCGGTGGTCGTAAGCGACATCGATGGCTACCGAGCGGCCGCGGGGGACTGCGGGTACTTGTTCACGCCCGGTGACCCCTTCGCACTGCATGAAGTCATGAAACAGGCACTGTCGCCCGACCCCGTCGCCATTGCCAAGGCGGTGGCACACGCACGCCAGTGGTCGATGTCGGCGCTGGTTGATCGATATGAAGTTCTCTACGAGCGCGCCCGCCAGAGGTTTCAGGCACGGTAGCCTTGAGCAATGGCCAACGCGCAACGTAATAGATCTCGTCGCAACGACGCCCGCAGTCGCGGCCCTCGCTACATCGCTCCTGTGCTGGATCCCACGTGGGAGAACCCCTACGCCCCGTCTCGCGCAGAACGTGACGGGCACCTCAATGCGGTTATCGCGTTTACTCGTCGTAAGCGTCTGCCCTTTCTGATTGTCGAAAGTGCGGTCGCGGTCCTCGCCGCCATTGCCGCCGTCACGATTACGCCGTTCGTGTGGATTGTTGCGGTGGCCGCGATCGCCGTTGGTGTCTGGGACTTCCAGCGGGCGTCGAAGGCTCCCGCCGCCGTTGCCTCGCTCGGTTCACGGATGTTGGCTGCGTTTGAACCTGGTGGATCACCAACCGATCGGATGCGTTTGGTGACGGTGCTCGATCGTCTCGCCGCGACGTTCGGGGTCACAGATGTCAGCGCTTTTATTATCCGCGACCCGGGGTACAACGCCGCTTTGGCGCCCAACGGCGCCACGGCGTCGCTCTACGTGACGAGTGCCATCATGCAGGATTTTGAGTTGATTGAACTCGAAGGCGTCGTCGCACACTTGTTGGCTCGCCATCGAATGGGTGTGTTGCAGCGCACTGCGGCAGCCTCGGTCTTGCCGCTGTCTGATGTAGAACGCCGAGATCTGGCAGGTGTTGGTGTTGCCTACCGTGCCGACGAGGTTGCTGCCGCCGGCATTCGCTACCCACTCGGGCTGGCGAGTGCCCTCCGGAAGTGCGTACGCCAAGTGGTTCCGCGAGAATCATTCTTCGCGTCATCGACTTACAACGAATGGCGTTACGTGTTCTTCGACGTTCGCCGAGACGCCACGACCAATGACCTGAGCAACCTTGACGATGTTGAGTTGCGGGCCATGGCACTCGAAGAGTGGTAATTCGAACTCACCGCTAGGCTGTTCGCCATGAGTTCAACACACGCCACCACCGGATCCGCCCTCGTCAAGCGAGGCCTTGCTGACATGCTGCGAGGCGGCGTCATCATGGACGTCGTTAACCCCGAACAGGCACGCATCGCCGAAGACGCAGGCGCAGTGGCCGTAATGGCACTCGAGCGCGTGCCTTCGGACATTCGCCGAGACGGCGGCGTCGCCCGAATGAGCGACCCCCAGATGATCCAGGAGATCCAGGCCGCCGTGACGATTCCCGTCATGGCCAAGGCACGCATTGGTCACTTTGCAGAAGCGCAGATTCTGCAGTCGCTCGACGTTGACTACATTGACGAGTCCGAAGTCTTGACGCCAGCCGACGAAGAGCATCACATTGACAAGTGGGGCTTCACCGTTCCGTTCGTCTGTGGTGCCACCAATCTGGGTGAGGCCCTGCGTCGCATCGGTGAAGGTGCCTGCCTCATCCGCTCCAAGGGCGAAGCCGGTACCGGTAACGTTGTGGAAGCAGTACGCCACCTGCGTACCATCCACGCGCAGATCCGTCGCTTGGCGTCAGCCGACAGTAACGAACTCTTCGCACTGGCCAAGGATTTGCAGGCGCCACTGCCCCTCGTGCAGGAGGTAGCCGCCACGGGTGCGCTGCCCGTCCCGCTCTTCTGTGCCGGTGGTATTTCGACCCCTGCTGACGCCTCGTTGGTCATGCAGCTCGGTGCACAGGCTGTTTTTGTCGGTTCTGGCATCTTCAAGAGCGACGACCCTATCTTGATGGCGAAGGCGATCGTGGAAGCTACTACCCACTACCAGGATGCCGCCGTTGTGGCGCGCGTTTCGACGGGGCTCGGTGCAGCGATGAAGGGCTTCGAGACTGCGACCTTGGAGACACGTCTGGCTGAGCGCGGCTGGTAATGCCTCGCGTCGGCGTTCTTGCCCTCCAGGGTGACGTCCGTGAACACGCCAGTGCACTCAGTGCGAGTGGTGCTGACGTTGTATTGGTACGCACACCCGAACATCTGTCGAATGTTGATGGCTTGGTCATTCCCGGTGGTGAATCAACGGCAATCGCGCATCTCCTCACTACCTCGGGGTTGCGCGAATCGTTGCGCGAAGGTTTTGCGACCGGTCTACCGGTCTTTGGCACCTGCGCCGGCTTGATTTTGCTGAGTCAGAACGTCCTTGATGGCCGACGTGATCAGTGGAGCTTTGGATTGTTGGACGTTACTGTTCGACGAAATGGTTATGGTCGCCAGATTGCGTCGTTCGAGACGCCTATTGCGGTGGCCGGTATTGGTGATGTGCCGGGGGTCTTCATTCGAGCACCGCGGATGACGCAGTGGGGTGACGTGGAAGTGCTCGCCTCGTACAATCGTGGTGACGGCGAGCATCCGGTATTGGTGCGACGGGGAACCGCGTGGGGATGTTCGTTCCATCCCGAACTAACCTCTGATATTCGTATTCACCAACTGTTCGTGGACTCGCTGTAGCGCGAGTACCATTATTTTGCCCCGAGGGGCAGGAGGAAATATGTCGGGTCACTCGAAATGGGCAACAACGAAACACCGCAAGGGAGCCAAGGACGCCGCGCGCGCCAAGGTCTTTGCGAAGTTGATTCGACAGGTCGAAGTTGCGGCACGTGAAGGCGGGGGAGACCTCGAGTCCAACGCCAGCCTGCGCACCATGTACCAGAAGGCTCGAGAGAACTCGGTGCCACTCGACACCATTGAGCGCGCCATTAAGCGCGGAACGGGTGAACTCGAAGGCGTTCGCTACGAAGCCATTTCGTACGAAGGCTACGCCCCTGGTGGCGTTGCGATCATTATTGAAACTTTGACGGATAACCGCAACCGTACGAGTGCTGAAATTAAGCACGTGCTCTCGAAGAATGGCGGCGCAATTGCCGAGCCCGGCGCCGTGTCGTGGCAGTTTGACCGTAAGGGCCTCATCGAGGTTAAGGGACCCATTGACAAGGACCAGCTCCTCGAGTGGGTGCTCGAAGCTGGCGGCGAAGACTTCTCCCCGAGTAACGACAACTACGTCGTGACCACCGACCCGACGGAAGTCGGCATGGTTCGTGACGGACTCGAAGGCTTTGGCCTTACTGTCTTAACGGCAGAATTGACACTTGTTCCCCAGAATCTGATTCCGGTGGAATCCGAAGCGGAAGCTAACAAAGTACTGCGCTTAATGGATGCGATTGACGATCACGACGACGTCCAGAACGTGTACGCCAATTTCGATATTTCGGACGACATTCTCGCCAACTTCGAGGGGTAAATTCCCGTAGCAGTGGGCGCTGGGGATGTAGTATCGAACGTATGTTCGTACTCGGTATTGACCCCGGTCTCACCAGGTGTGGCTTTGGCGTTATTGAATCCGACCTCAGTGAACTCGAATCGTTTCGTGCCGTCCGCGCAGGGGTGATCGAGTCAGAGCACACCATGGACGTCGAGAAGCGTTTGGGTTTTCTGGTGACAGAGATGTCGCAATTACTCGAGGAATGTCAACCCGATGCCGTGGTGGTGGAGAAGGTCTTCTTCCAGCGCAATGCGAAAACGGCGATTCCCGTGGCTCAGGCAAGCGGTATTGCGGTGGGTATCGCCGCCAGTCGAGGCATCACGGTGCGTCAATTCACGGCGCAGCAGGTGAAGATGGCGGTGACCGGGTACGGTGCGGCTGACAAGTTGCAGGTACAGACCATGGTCGCCACGCTGTGTCACCTCCGGGAGATTCCGAAGCCGCCAGACGCGGCAGACGCATTAGCGTTAGCCATGACGTACTGCATGGTTGAACGGGTTGAGCGAAAGTATGTGGTGACACCGTGATTGGCTACCTGCGCGGTGTCGTGGTGAGTGCACCCCGACTGTTGACGAATGACGCCACCATCCTTGACGTCAATGGTGTTGGGTATGAAGTGCAAACGGCACTTACATGGTCCGTAGCGGAGGGTGATCAGGTCGAACTCTTCGTACATACCGCAGTTCGTGCAGACGCACTGATTTTGTACGGATTCGCCACGATGGCTGACCGTCGCTTCTTCGAGACATTGCTCAGCACGCCAGGCGTCGGCCCGGCAACTGCGTTGGCAGCGCTACGGACCGTCGGTGCTGCTGCACTAGCGAACGCAATTGAAGAGGGCGATGTACGAAAAGTTAGTAGCGTTCCAGGCATTGGGCCAAAGACGGCTGCGCGCATCGTGCTCGAACTCAAGGGCAAATTGGTCGCCGATGAACCCAAAGTAGTGGAAACTGGCCGAGCCAGTCACGACATTGAAGATGCGTTGAAGTCGTGGGGCTACTCGACATCCGAAATACGCGAGGCCCTGCGTGACGTGGATCTTCCTGACGACGACAGCGCCGCGCTGAAGGTAGCGCTTGGATTGTTGCGGCGATCATGAGTCCGCGCGACATTGACCTCAGTGTTATCGCCGATGCCCGCATCAGTGCCCCGGTCGCCTCAGAGGTGGAGCGCAGCGACGAAACGACGTTGCGTCCCCAGTCCCTCGACGATTTTGTCGGGCAACATGAGCTCGTTGGTCACCTTCGTATAGTCCTGGGTTCGGCGAAGTCGCGTGGACAGTTTGCCGATCACCTGCTGTTCGCTGGCCCCCCCGGATTAGGCAAGACCTCGTTGGCATCCATTGTCGCCCACGAGATGGGAGGCAGTCTTCGGGTGACATCTGGCCCGGTTCTTGGTCGCCCCGGTGACTTGGTTGCTCTCGTGACGGACCTGCAGCAGGGTGACGTCCTCTTCATCGACGAGATTCATCGAATGCCTCGTTCGGTCGAAGAGGTCCTGTACCCAGCAATGGAAGACCGAAAATTAGATGTCCTGCTCGGTCGCGGGCCGTCGGCACGGAGTATTCGACTCGATCTGCCACAATTCACCTTGGTGGGTGCAACGACGCGAACCGGTTTGGTGGCAGCACCCCTACGCGACCGTTTCGGGTTCATTGGTCAACTCGATCTTTACGACGTGGCTTCGTTGACCAGCATTGTGGCTCGTTCGGCCGGATTGCTTGGTATTGCCATAGCTGAGGACGGCGCCCGCGCAATCGCCACCCGGTCGCGTGGAACGCCCCGCATCGCAAATCGATTGCTACGCCGTGTTCGAGATGTCGCAGCAATTCGGGGTGTTGAGAACGTCGATACTGCGTTGGCCACCGAGGCCCTCGAGTTGTTCGGAGTTGATGACTTTGGTCTGGACAAGGTCGACCGTCGGATTCTCGGACTCCTGACCGGACAATTTTCGGGCTCCCCAGTGGGATTGACGACGTTGTCGCACGCGGTGGGCGAGGAGCCGGCAACCATCGAAGAGGCATACGAACCTTTCCTGCTCCGCGAGGGCTTCATCATTCGCACACCACGTGGTCGTATCGCGACGGAGAAGTCCTATCGACACATGGGTGTACAGTTCGCCGTAGACCACCTGTTCCGCCAATAGTCCCTAAAAGCGAGTAAGGTTTCGTCAGTCCATAGACGGAGGAATCGCATGTTGTTATTCGCTGCTTCATCATCAAAGTCGGGTTCAGGCTCGATGCTGATCCTTATTTACCTCGTCGTTTTCGGCCTGTTCTACTTCTTCTACCTCCGCCCTCGTTCAAAGAAGCAGAAGGCGCAGCGAAATGACGCCCGCAAGGTTGCCGTGGGGGATCGCGCACAGACCATCGGTGGCATTGTTGGCCTGGTAACGGCTCACACCGACTCGGTCGTCACCATTCAGTGCGACAGCGGTGCTGTCATCGACTTCGTTCCCAGTGCAATTGCTCGCCGTATCGGTGTTGAGGCTCCTGCGACGGCGGACGAGGCCCAGTCGCACGAAGAAGGTACCTCGAACTAATGGCTTCAAACGTCGGCACGAAGCGTCAGCTGCTGGTCAGTCTGATTCTCTCAATGGTTATTGCATTCGGTTCGTTCGGGGTCACCCTCGGACTTGGCTGGGGTCCCAAGCTTGGTCTTGACCTCGCTGGTGGCTTGTCAGTGGTCTACAAGCCCGCGACGGTCGCAACGAACGCGGACATGCAGGAAGTTGTGACGATCCTGAACGACCGTGTGAATGGCCTGGGAGTCTCCGGCGCCACGGTGCAGTTGCAGGGTAAGGACGTTGTTGTTTCGGCTCCTGGCGTCGCTGACGCTCGCACCGTGTTGGCTGCTGTGGGTCAGACGGCGCAACTCTTGTTCCGTCCCGTACTGTGCGAAGCGTACGTTGGCAAGTCGATGCACACGACGCCGGTCACAAAACTGCCCACCTGTGGTTCGCAGTATTTGATGAGTGCGGCCAATTTGGCGGTGACGCCTAATAGTTCGGCGCAGGGTTTCTCGATGAACTCCAGCATCGCACCGGACCCTGCCTTCACCTCGATTGCGTCAACAACGCCCACCGCTGACAATCCCGCCGACAATGTGTTGTTGCCCGTGCTGGGAAATCCTGGTTTGCGCTACGTCCTCGGACCTTCAGAACTGTCGGGAACGGCTGTGGCATCGGCCTACGCTGGACTGAACCAGGCCAACCAGTGGGTCGTGAACTACACGTTGACCAAGGCTGGCAGCCCCGCCTGGGACGCTGTTGCACAGGCAAACTTCCACCGCCAACTGGCGATCGAACTCGACGGCGTGGTGCAGTCAGCTCCGCTGATTCTGCCGACACAGAGTTCGTTCACCAGCTACAACGGCCAGGGTGAAATCTCTGGCTCGTTCAACGAGAGCAGTGCCAAGGCCCTGGCGATTGCCATGCAGTTCGGTGCGCTGCCCGTTCGCCTCGTGCCCCTGACCACGCAAACCGTGTCGCCGACGTTGGGTCACTCGGCACTCATCGCCGGTTTGGGTGCCGGACTTGTGGGTCTGGGTCTCGTCCTGCTCTACACCATCATTTACTACCGCGCGCTCGGACTCGTTATTCTGCTTGGATTGGGCGCGACCGCAGCGTTCCTCTGGGCCGTCATTTCGGCCTTGGGTCATACGGCGATTGCTCCGACATTTTCGTTGTCGGGTGTCACCGGACTGATTGTGTCGATCGGTATTACCGTCGACTCCTACATCGTGTATTTCGAGCGATTAAAGGACGAAGCTCGTGCCGGTCGATCGATTCGTACGTCGGTGGACCGTGGATTTAAGTCGGCGTGGCGTACGGTACTGGCGGCTGACTTCGTGTCACTGCTCGCGGCCGTGCTCTTGTACCTGATTGCCGTCGGTGATGTGCGCGGATTCGCGTTCTTCCTGGGTCTTTCAACATTGATGGACATCTTGTTTACGTGGTACTTCACACGTCCGCTGGTAATCCTCCTTGGACGCCGTAGTAACAACTCGTCGTCGGCCCTGTCGATGGCCGCCGGACTCAACGTTGGAGGCGCACATGACTGATACTTTGACCACAGACGCCAAGGCGCCTGGCCGTTTCGGCCGGCTCTACCAAGGTCTAACCACGATTGAATTCGTTGGCCGGCGCAGGATCTGGTTCACCGCCTCCATCATCGTGATTGTCATCGGACTCTGCTCATTGGGCGTTCGGGGATTCAACCTCGGCATTGACTTCAAGGGTGGCAGTTCGTGGGAAGTTCTCGCACCACACTCGTCGGTGAGCGCCATGTCGACGGCGGTCTCGAACGCCGGGTTGTCGAATGCGACGGTGGAGAAGTTGGGTGCCGACACCTACCAGGTGACCGCTGACATCAACAGCCTCTCGCAGGCCGGACAGGTAGCACTCACCAACAAGGTTGTTGCCGCAATGGCCAGTCAGGCCGGTGTGGCAACGAATCAGGTCTCGACGGCTTCGGTTGGTCCTACCTGGGGTGGTCAGGTGACGAACCGTGCGCTCGAAGCGCTGATCGTGTTCTTCGTCGCAGTGGTCGCCTACATCTCGTTCCGTTTCGAGCCCAAAATGGCATTAGCGGCCTTTGTCGCCATGGTGCACGACTTGCTCGTCACCATTGGTGTTTACTCGCTCTTTGGCTTTCAGATCACCCCAGACACGGTCATCGCTATTTTGACCATTTTGGGCTATTCCCTCTACGACACGGTCGTCGTGTTCGACCGAGTGCGTGATAACACCGGTGGCATTTTGAAGACCAACACCATGACCTATTCGGACATGGTGAACCTTTCGATGAACCAGACGTTGGCCCGTTCAATCAACACCTCGCTGGTGGCGATTTTGCCCGTGCTCTCCGTCCTGCTTGTCGGTGCCGACCTCTTGGGCGCCACCACATTGCAGAACTATGGTTTGGCGCTCTTCGTTGGTTTGATGAGTGGTGCCTATTCGTCGATATTCATCGCTAGTCCACTGCTCGCCATCTTGAGGGAATGCGAACCACGTTTTAAGGACCTGGCGCAGCGAGTTGCCGCAAAGGGTGAGCGTCACTCGTTCTCGGCTCGTGAGGCGGCCGCGATGGTATCCGAGGGTTCCCAGCGCGTTGCGGGTGTTGCCACCGGTGCTCGTCGTCCCGACGGATCGGTGATCGCCCCACGTCCGCGCAAGCAGAAGCGACGTTAGAGCCCTAGGCTGGCTCAATGGTGAGTCTGACCGAAGCCACGAACAAGGATCCGATGCTCGAGGCATCGGTGGAGTTGTTGGTGTCGTCGTTCATCGAGCGCGCGGAATCGGGTGACCCCGACCTCATTCGTCGGGCGGGGTATGCCGCGATAAATGCCCACGACGGTCAACTTCGACGCACGGGTGAGCCCTATGTCACGCACCCTATTGCGGTCGCCGGCATTACCTTGGACCTTGGACTTGATGACGTCACCGTCGCCGCCGCCCTCCTGCACGACGCGGTAGAAGACACTGGCGTAACGACGGAATGGCTGTCGGAGCACTTCTCGGAGAAGGTTGCGGCAGTTGTTGATGGAGTTACCAAGCTCGATCGTTTGGAGTTCGATTCGAAGGAGCAGCAACAGGCAGCGACGATTCGCAAAATGTTCATTGCGATGGCCCAGGACTGGCGCGTCTTGATGATCAAACTGGCCGACCGTCTTCACAATATGCGCACCATTTCGGCGATGCCGCAGCACCGGCAGATCGCCATCGCCCAGGAAACGTTGGACGTCTATGCACCGTTGGCGCACCGTCTTGGTGTTCAGTCGCTGAAGTGGCAGCTCGAGGACCTCTCGTTCGCCACGCTGCACCCTAAGCGGTATGCGGAAATTGAGCAGATGGTGGCGGCGCGACAGCCCGAGCGTGAGGCCTACTTGGTGGAAGTCATGGCGCAGCTGCGTGGCAAGCTCGATGAATTTGGCATTGGCGGCACGATGACCGGTCGTCCAAAGCATCTCTGGTCGATCTACGAAAAGATGGTCGTAGGTGGTAAGGAGTTTGACGAAATTTTCGACCTGGTTGGTATGCGCGTCATTGTCGATGACGAGCGCGACTGTTGGGCCGTGCTCGGAGCCATTCACGCCCTCTGGAAGCCGGTACAGGGCCGATTCAAGGACTACATCAACTCGCCCAAGTTCAACCTGTATCAGTCACTCCACACCACGGTCATCGGCCCGCGAGGTAAGAGCATTGAGGTGCAGGTGCGCACTCAGGAAATGCACCGTCGTGCCGAGTTCGGCGTTGCCGCCCACTGGTCCTACAAGGAAGGTGCCTCAGCCCAAGAGATTGCGTGGCTCCGTCGTCTCGAGGACGTGCAAGAAGAAGAGCCCGATCCCATGGCTTTTCTCGAAGCACTCAAACAAGACTTGGGTCAAGATGAGGTATACGTCTTCACGCCAAAGGGGCGCGTCATCGCCCTGAGCGAAGGTGCGACTCCCGTCGATTTCGCCTACGCAGTTCACACCGAAGTGGGGCATCACTGCGTGGGCGCCAAAGTAAACGGCCGACTGGTTACCCTCGACAGCGTGTTGCACTCCGCCGACGTGGTGGAAATCGTTACGTCGAAACAGGAGGATGCGGGGCCATCTCGTGACTGGCTGAGCTTCGTTCAGTCGTCGCGTGCGAAATCAAAAATTCGCCAGTGGTTCCAGCGTGAACGGCGCGAGGACGCCATCGAAGGCGGGCGCGACGAGCTGACCAAGGCGCTGCGGCGTGAGGGTCTACCAGTGGCTACGTCACTTACCTCAGCGTCACTCCAGGCAGTGATCGACGCTCTCGGTCTCGACGACCTCGAATCGTTGTTTATGGCGATTGACTCGCACCAGATTTCGGCCCAGGCTGTGGTGCAGCGTCTGACCAGAGAGCTCTCCGGGGGCGACACCGAACAGATGCCGACAACTGTGACGCGGGCGCCCCAGACACACCGAGCGCACCGCAAGAGCGCTGGTGTTTACGTCGAAGGCCTCGATGACGTGATGATTCATTTGGCTCGTTGCTGCTCTCCGGTACCGGGTGACGCGATCATGGGGTTCATAACCCAGGGGCGTGGCGTTTCAGTGCACCGGGATGACTGTGCGAACGCCGTGGCGCTCGCGAGCCGTTTGGGGGAGCGCATTATTGACGTCGAATGGGACGGATCAACCAAGGGACAGTATCGGGTGACGTTGGAAGTGATGGCCTTTGACCGTTCGCGCTTGCTCCTGGACGTGTCAAAGGTGGTCGCTGAGTTCCACCTCAACATCATTTCGAGTTCCTCTGCCACCTCGGGCT
>Ga0007881_1001075_pt1 | contig 11143 bp, 10 predicted proteins | sample CryBogCBH12Aug09_FD_70959 | JGI IMG/M metagenome (GOLD analysis project Ga0007881, IMG submission 70959) | Freshwater microbial communities from Crystal Bog, Wisconsin, USA - CBH12Aug09 | ecosystem: Environmental > Aquatic > Freshwater > Lake | place: Crystal Bog, Wisconsin, USA | collected... | reverse complement strand
TTTAAGTGGAATAAGAACTTCTTTGCGATGAATGCGACGCCGATTTCGGCGAAGCAAATCGCTAACGGGGTATTGATTGCAGCGATGACCCGCGTTCTCTTCTCGGTCACCGTTTACGGAACGATTATCTTTCTCTTTGGTGGCTTCACTACCGCTCGAGGCTGGCTGGCTATCCCAACAGCTCTCGCTGCTGCTGCCGCATTTGGCGCGTTCATTATGGGTATCGCCGCCTGGACTACGAATGATGATCAATTCTTTATGGTGCTAAATAGGTTCATCATCATGCCGCTCTTCCTCTTCTCTGGGACCTTCTACCAACTCTCTTCTATGCCTATCTATTTGAGGTGGGTGGGCTGGCTCTCCCCTCTCTGGCATTGCACCGAACTCGGAAGATATTTGACATATGGGCATCACATCAGTGCCTACATGTTCGCCTTTCACATCGTGTACATCATTGCGATGTTCACTTTTGGGATGAACTTCGCTCACCGACAATTTACAAAGAGGCTCTCACGATGATCCTCAATAACGCCGTTGCTATCGCCCAATCGCGACGAGGGCACTTTGCGGAAGGTTCATATGCTGGTCGCGCTCACGTTCTGCTCGAGCGCAGTTTGATGGCCTTTAGAAACTCGGCATGGCTCGCCGTGCTCTCCGGATTCTTCGAACCAGTTTTGTACCTGCTCTCCTTCGGCTACGGACTGGGTCATCTCATCGGAAAGATCCCACTGCAGAACGGCCACATTGTGAGCTATGCGGCCTACATCGCCCCTGGCCTCTTAGCGACGAGCGCAATGAATGGCGCGATCTACGATTCGACATGGAATGTATTTTGGAAGATTAAATTCGATCGCATCTATCAAGGAATGTTGCAAACTTCCCTTGGATCGGTAGATGTGGCTCTCGGTGAGATCGGATGGGCGCTATTGCGCGGTTTCGCTTACGCCCTTGGATTCATGTGCGTTGTCGTGCCTGCAGGGCTCATCACAAATTGGTGGGCCATTATGGCTATTCCGGCAGCGGTCTTGATTGCCTTCGGCTTCGCTTCAATTGGAATGGCAATAACTTCTTACTTCACCACTTTCCAACAGATGGATCTCATCAATGTGGCGATGTTGCCTATGTTCCTATTTTCGGGATCTTTTTATCCGCTAACTGTCTATCCCGGTTATCTGCAAGGAATATTGAAAGCCCTACCTTTGTGGCAAGCGATTGCTATGGTTCGCGACTTCACCCTAGGTCTAGTGAGTTGGGGAATTTTGTGGCACGTTCTTTATTTTGTCGTGATGGTAGCCATTGGAATTACGGCCACAGCAAAACGGTTGACCAAACTTTTCTTACGCTAACTGAAGTGCTAGTTCGAGATTAATTCTCGTAGTTGCGACGATCCCAACGACCTTCAAGGCGATCGCTCCACTTTGGCTTCTTGCCTTTGGGGGCTTTCTTAGCGCCTTTGCCGATGGAGAGATTGGTAAAGATAAAGAAGGCTCCAGCGAGTGCAACGATGAAACCTAGAAGCCCGACAAGGATGAGCTTCGAGATCAAGCCTGCAAAGAGAATCACCATTCCAGTGAGCAGTGCAATAACGCCGTAGAGAACAAAACTTCCCTGTTTTGTGCGCGCGTTACCAGTCAGGGTTGAGACGAGGCGGGGATCTTCTTGCTCGAAGGCCGCTTCCATCTCCGCAAGGAGTCTGCGTTCGTGATCTGATAGAGGCATGGCGAAAGAATAGAGCAGTGATGGCGCGTGGCGCTATCCGAAGTGGTGACTGTTACCTCTCAACTTCCTCACCGGAACGCTCAAATAAGCGCGCGGGGCGAACCGAATCGGCGCCAAAGCGCGCCTTGGCTTGGTCCATAGCGCGTGTCGCCTCCCGCCAGCCACTTTCACGCTCGCCAAGCTCAAGTTGAACTGGAGATCCATCCGAATCCACAAGGTTTTCTAACCCAATTCCAATCAGGCGGATTCGCGCACGATCGAGTTTGAGTCCAACATACAACTTCTTTGCAACTTCGTAACACTCCTGCATTCCATCGATGGGTAGCGCAACCGTTTTGGAGCGCGTAATAGTTTTGAAGTCAGCGAAGCGCACCTTGATAGAGATTGTCTTGGTCGCCAACTTTCTGGCGCGCAACCGGCCGCTGGCTTTCTCGGTCAAACGCAGCAGCTCGCGCAGGATCTCTTCTTGATCTTCGAGATCGCGTGAAAAAGTTTCGGCAGCGCTGATGCTCTTATCTGGTTCATCGGGTGTCACAGGTCGGTAATCACGCCCCCACGCAAGTTCATAGAGATGCGTCCCATTCGCCTCCCCTAGCGCGCGGATCAGAGTCTGGCGCGGAGTGTTGGCGATATCCCCGACTGTGCGCAGACCTAAACGCAAGAGCTCCTCGTTGGTCTTCGGCCCTACTCCCCACACCGCGCTTACAGGTAGAGGGTGTAAGAATTCGAGAACCTTGGTGGGATCTACTTCGAGCATTCCGTTGGGTTTACAGGCTTGCGATGCCAACTTTGCGATGAACTTTGTAGTGGCGATTCCAACAGAACAAGTTATCCCTGCTTGCGCAAAGACATCGGCGCGGATCCGCTTCGCAATCGTGGGGCCATCGCCAATTAATTTTCGCGAACCGGTTACATCTAGAAATGCTTCGTCGAGAGAGATCGGTTCGACGAGTGGTGTGTAACTTCCGAAGATTTCCATGATGCCGCGTGAGACCTCGCTGTAGCGATGGTGGTTGGGCACGACGAAGATGGCATGTGGCGCCATTCGTTGCGCGCGACCCACGGGCATGGCGGCGCGGATTCCAAATTTGCGGGCCTCGTAATTCGCGGACAAGACCACGCCACGCGCTCCTGCTCCGACTACCACCGCCTTACCCTTTAGCGATGGGTCATCCTTTTCGGCGACCGAGGCGTAGAAGGCATCCATATCAACATGGAGGATCGTGGCGATCTCATCCATGCTCTGGCTCATAAACTCGCAGATTACGCCACTTCTCGTAAGAGTCGGTGAGTTCCCACGCCTGGGTGGCGCGCAATGAGACTCCGCGCGGACCGGTACGCCTGATCTCGCCGCGCACCAAGAAGAGCGAGGAGCGAAAGAGCAGGTTGCCGCTGCTGCGCTGGATATCTTCGAAGAAGGTCACATCGTTACAGCCATGGCCATCATCGAGGGTTAAGAAGATGACCCGCTTGCCCGAGCGGATCGGCGGCATCTGCAGCGCGACCTTCACCCCCGCGACTAAGACAGATTCACCGGAGCGCTTATGGATCAGATCCGAGGAGCGCACCGCCCCAACGTGATTAAGAAATTCGCCATAGAACTCCATCATGTGGCGCGAGATATCCATGCCGGTGAGATCGAGTTCGTGTCGTACCTCTTCGGCTGATGACAAGCGCGGCAAGCCGCTCGCTTCAAGAGGTGGTGGCGTCAGAGCCAAGACCATCTGGTTAGTTGCAGTGCCGCGCATACTGGTGCTCGATAACTTATAAAGATCTTGGAGGTGCAAGAGCAGATCGCGACGATTGAGTTCGCTCTGCTCTAATTGGTGGAGCTCATCGAAGGCGCCCACCATGATCAGCGCTTCGCAGACTGGGCGGCTAGCGCCAGAGCGCGCTACGAAATCTGCCAGATCTAAATATGGACGGGAGCGGAGAATTCCTTCGACCTCGGCCTCGTTGATCCCTGCGATATCGCGCAGCGCCATCCGAATCGCATATCCACGCGCATCGGGCAAAGACAGACTCTTGCCGGTACTGATCAGATCGGGGGCGAGGTAGGGCACCCGAGTTTCGCTGCCAAGATCGACGCGCTCCACACGATAGTCACGCTCTGATTTATTGATATCGATCGGTTTGATCGCAATGCCCCACTGCCGCGCTTCGTCCAAGATCAAGCGCTTGGGATACATACCTGGGTCATGGGTTAAGAGCCCCGCAATAAAGGGGGCGGTGAAATGGGTTTTGAGCCAGGCCGATTGATAAGTCGGCAGTGCGAAAGCCGCGGCATGCGCCTTGCAGAATCCAAAGGAGGCGAAGGAGCGCAAGATCTCCCAGACCTCATCGATCACGCTGCTCTTATATCCCCGCGCCGATGCTGCGGGGTAGAACCAATCGCGAACCTCGATCTGCCCTTCGGGATGGCCCATCTGGCGCCGCCGTTCATCACCCTCGGCCAAGGTACAGCCCGACATGATCGAGATAATCTGGATTACCTGCTCGTGAAAGACAACCACACCTTCGGTCTCGTGCAAGACATCGTAGAGATCAGGGTGGATCAGATCGCGCGCCTTAAGTCCCTGCCTGCCATTTAAGAAGGGCACGATCATGTCGCTCTTAACCGGCCCTGGCCTAAAGAGTGAGATATCGATAATCAGATCGGTAAAGGTATCGGGAGCAAATTTGCCGACGAGTTCGCGTTGCCCCGGACTTTCAATCTGAAAGATGCCAAGAGTACGAGTGGATTTAATGAGATCAAAGGTAGGCGTGTCATCGAGTGCGATCTGATCTATCTCAACAGCAACGCCATCGACTCTTTTAATTTCATCGATCGCATACGAGATCGCAGATTGCATCCGCACCCCGAGGATATCTAGCTTTAGTAAACCAATCGCTTCAACATCGTCCTTATCAAATTGCAACATCGGATATCCGCTGGCATTGATCTCAAGCGGCGCATAATCAAGCAAGCCAGGATCCGATAAGACAACAGCGCATGGATGCATCGCTAAATGGCGCGGCAGACCATCGAGTTTGCCCGCCAACTTAATCGCTGTCTTAAGAATCGGGGTATTGAGGTTGAGGCTCTTGAGCTCTGGCAGATTCTCGAGAGCCTTCTGAATATTGCTGGAGCGCACATGTGGCATCGATTTAGCAATCAGATCGATCTCCATCGGTGCAATACCCAAAGCAGCACCGACATCGCGGATCGCATGGCGCGCTCGATAAGTCTCGACCATCGCAACTGTCGCTGTCGAACTATCGTCACCCGGCTTGTACTTGGCGCTCTTAAAGCCATAGCGATCGAAGACCGCGCTATATATTTCGAGACGGCGATCAGATTCAACATCGATATCAATATCGGGCAGTTCGGCGCGCAAGACCGAACAGAAGCGCTCCATCAAGAGCCCCTGGCTAATGGGTTCGACCCCCGATATGCCCAATAAATAACAGATGAGAGAGCCCGCACCCGATCCACGCGCTGCAACTCTGATCCCCCGCGCCCGCGCCATATCGGCAACTGCTGCAACACTTAAGAAGTACGGCTCAAAGCCCAAAGTTGTAACGGTTTCGAGTTCTTCTTCTAAACGCACCGCCGCTTTAACAGATAGCTCGCCCGTATACCGTGACAGGGCGGCACGCGTGCGTTGTCGCAGTTCAGAAGGGTCGCTGATATGTGGCAGATGAATCGCGCCCAACCCAACATCGCGCCGCACAGATAAGCGCAGGCGATGTGATAACTCTTCGGTATCGGCTAGCAAGCGATTGCCATTGCGCTCCCCCGCTGCGCGTGCGATTTCGTCACCCACCCATGCCATCTCGGCAGGGTTCTTTAAATATGCCTCGCTATTACTGCGCTCGACATGTTTGTGATGCAAGGGAACTAACTTGCGCGCCGAATCTAATACATCTGCAACTGGTCCATCGGCGCGATCGAGCATCCGTACCGCATTAGTCAAAATCGCCGGCAAATTATGATCGCGCGCAAAGCCCAACATCCGCGCTGCATATGTTGTCGATAGCGGCCCCGTACCAGAGCGCAGATGCGAGGTGCACTCGATCACCTGCCCTGCAAATAAATCAGATGCAGCTCCATAAATAGATAGCGCCTCTTCAGTACGCCGCGCATTAATCGCGCCAGCTAACTGTGACTCAACGCCATGCGCCAGAATCAACTGCGAGGAATATTGCGATGCCTCGCTCAATACTTTGTAGGTCAACAACTTGTCATCGCTCAAATTGATACTGGTGATCAAGCGATACAAAGCACCCAGCCCATCGCCCTGCGCAAAGATGGTGACACGATACTTCTTCTGCAGAAAACTTACGTTGACCCCGAGGATCGGTGCCAGACCAAACTCCTCGCAGCTCTGCGCAAACCTGATCGCCCCCGCCGCCCCATCGCGATCGGTCAGACCAATAGCGGTAGAGCCATGCTCGGCAGCTCGTTCAACCAAGCGCTGCGGCAACGCAGTCCCATATTTAAAGGAGTAACCGCTGGCAACACTTAAATGGGTAAATGGCAGTTTCATGAGGGTCGAGAGGTAGGACGGATCTGCCACTTACCGGTGATCTCATCGAGTTCGATCTCAAAGGTCGCCAGCGCCCCCTCGGGAGCTGCTTCGACCCGCCAGATCGCCTTTCCTCCATCATCAAAGATCACATCTTCGAGAGGAGCCTTCTGCAACCTGCCATCATCGATCCGGTTCCACCACCCCCCAGATTCACGCCAGCGCGAGACGATGGCGTGAACATGAAAGCGTCGCCCCTTGTACATGAACTCAAGGGGCTCACCCTGGGGTGCAATTACCCGTGCCCCAGGTGCCTGGCCAGCCCCATCGACCCCAGGGACGGATCCTGGGGTTTCGGGGTTTTTGGCTGATTCGAACATATGTTCGAAAGATAGTCCCCCCGGCTGACAGGGGCAAGTGGTTCCCTCAAAGGGGCTGATCCCAACTAATCGGCCCCGTTCGAGACAACTTTCTGAGAGTTCGAATCCCCTAAGGCGCGCCAACCGAGGTTAGAGCCAAGAACCTAGTGATCCCCAACTAGGCCTATAAGCAAACATTTGGGACCAGTCATGGCCTCCGATACACGGGCGGAGTGTTCATGGCTCCCCGTGTTACCTAAACCGCGATGAATTCCAGAGCTCGATATTTCAGTCTAAGTTCTTTGCTGGATCAATACTTATCGGATGAAGAACATCATCTCCTTAGACACCGAATGCAATATCTACCAGATTAATACGACATACGCGGAAGAAGGAATTTGAAATGACGATGTTGATCGAATTGGATACGAATAACAAGGTAAACAATCTCCCAGCAATCTTGGTCAACGGAAAAAGTTTGGAAGGTAAGAGTCTTAAAATTCTCCCCAATCCAAAAACGCCCTTTACGCGAATTTTTATAGACAATGAGCCACAATTTGATGTTGAAGTTTGGATTGACGGAAGTCTCGTCCATCTTGTACCGAAAAAATCCTACTGGTCTGAAGCTATATACCGAATACTTGAATCTCCTGCCGAAGCAAAAATTAGAAATTCAAATGAACTTAGACAGGAAACAATCCAAGAGATGCGCAGAAAAGTAATGGAAAAAAAATCTCTTGTTCTAACGGACGCAAATTTTGATGATTGGGATAATTTGAAGAGAATCAACGCACTTTGGACTCAAAATGGATTAGCACTTATTGATCTTCTAGAAAAACTAGAGCAAGATGAGGAATTAGCCTTTGAGATGGTTCAAAATGTTCATTCAACGGAAGTTAGAGATTCAGTTGCACTACAACTTGATAGACATATCTTCAATTATTTGAGCAGCATGAGTACCATGATTGACGTCACTCGAAATTTATTAAAACATTACGAAGGTTCAGAATTTTCTAGGCGCTACAAAAAGCAAGTTAGTGAAATTACTGATAATGCTTCTTTTGTATTTGTTAAAGATTTGCGTAACTACAATTTACACTATGCCTTGCCGATAGGAGGGCATAGTGTCTCATGGAATAGCTCGGAAGAGGGAATAAAATCTGTCGTGACGGCAAATCGGGATGTTCTGCTTAGATGGAAAAGATGGACTCCAAGCGCAAGAAAGTATTTACAAGAGATGTCCGAGACTGTCGAACTAACTAATATTTTGAAATCCCACTACGCCAGATTCTTTGTTTTTTGGCGGTGGATTTTGCAACAAAGAAACGGATTGCATTCTTTGGAGTTCTTTATTCACGATCAACTTGCAAAGGAAGCAAATTGGATGTTGTCCTTCGGTTCAGTTGAAGAACCGAGATCTGAATGGTTGATTCCATTCAAATATCAGGACAATCTAGAACAATGGTATGAGCTCTAACGTTCCAGAAAAAGAACAAATCTATTCTTTGTTAGACTCGACTTGCAATTAAAAGTGAGAAGATTTTTCCATTTTCTAAGGAATTATCTAACCAAATTTGGATCGAACAATGTTCAGATCGCAACAATTCGAGTGCAACGAAACACAATTGAAGCCAGTAATGTGGTTAATATTTTATAGCGAGGTGGAATGATGTTGAAAATTAAATTGAGGTTTTAAAGGGCTATAAATTAACCATGAATATAGTTATTAGCCTTACAACTTGATACTCTGCTGTTGTGACATCAGAAACTTTGAGGGCTGAAGATCTTGTAGATTCTGCTAAAAGATACGCGATGAGCGCGCTACAAGTATACGGAACAGATCAGCATGAGAGATTTCCGTTTTACGCCGCTATATCGCTTGAGCATTTAGCTAAAGCATGCCTCGTAACGAAGAACTCTGCGCTTCTTATTGAATTGAAACCCGGCGGGGGAAATGAAGAGTCTTTACTCATGCTGTGTGGCGCTAAGGCTTTCAGTGCAACAAAACTGAGAACAATTAGTCTTGCCACCTCACTAGATAGACTGAATCGATTGTCCATAGTGCCAGCAAGAAATGCCGCTCTGTCTCGATTGATTGATTTCAGGGATGGAAATGCTCACTTGGGACAAGGATCGATTGAGGACGACGAGATTCTCAATGTCTACCTTGAACGAATGGAGTCAATTCTTGTGGATTTGGAAATAGATACGAGAGACTTCTGGGATCATTTCATTGGTTTAGTTGATTCGACCAAGGTGCAAAACACAGAAAAGATAGTCGTGATTGTGGAACGCAAAGTCGCACAAAGTCAGGCGATATGGGATTCTAAAATAGCTGGGTTGGATGAAGGAATTATTTCGCTAATTCGCCATGACAGATTATTGCCTGATTACTACGAAGAAACCTCTAGGTGCCCTGTTTGTGGATCTTTCGGTATGGCAAAGGGTGAACACAAACTTGAAGGCGAAGTGGAATACAAAGGCGGGATATCTGAGTGGGTTGCGTTCTACGCAGAAAGTTTTAAATGCCCACAGTGCCAGCTTGCCTTGATTTCACCAGCAGAAATGGAGCAGGCAGGCATGGAATCAGAATGGGGTTCTGACATCAGTCCAAAAGAGTTCAATGAAGGTCTGTACGGGGAATTAGACGATGATATGTGAGGGTGACGGGTGCGGGCCAAAGAAAATTTGGGGATTAAATTGATCGGCGTATGCTTTTTGAGCCCGAGTTGTTGCAAGATTGTGGCAAATTCAACACACGTTAGATAATTGAGCCCCGCGGTGCCCGGTTTAATTCCACGAAGCGCGCCAATCAGCCACAATCTTCTCTGGATTAAGTAATTATTGTGTTCTATTCAAGACCATTTATAGTCGTATCAATTACTCGACTACTAGAACCACTCTCGTAACCTCAGTCGCGCGCACGCGCAATACTTGCTCCGCTTGAGATTTGCCGCCATAGAAGACGAACCAACCATCTTTCAGTTCGTAGGCAACGGCCTTTACTTGCTCGTTACCCTTATCGCCGTAGTACTCGATCTGATAAGTAAAGATTTCCATGGTCTGCCTTCTTCCTTAGAGCTCAATTGTATCGACGATAAGTCGCACAGGAATAGGGGCAAAGATATGTGGGTAGAATTCGCCCTCTCCCCCATCTTCGAAACGTACTTCAATTCCTGCTGCAACCAGTGAGTTTTGGCTTAGGACTAGCACTACTAATTTCTCGGTGGCGTTGCCGTACACAAAATTCTTTGTCTCTTCTAATTGAATTGCACTCGACGCGTGGATAAAACCAACATCGTCGAATGATTTTCCCTTGGTCGATCGGCTGTATATCCCCGAGAGTTGCGCAGTAATCCACTCGTGCTGCGTTGTGACGTGGTAAATCAGATCAGTGGTATTGAAATCCAGATCTGATTGCTCCATGAAGCAATCCTAATTAATTAGTGCTTCCCGAGGTACTTCCCCAAAATAATTCCTAGAACGAGGGCGACCGGAGGGAATATCCAGTAGGTGAGGTTCTTGGCTTTCATCCACTTCCGCGACACTTTCTTGCCGCGCAGGATGCGGGTGGATGAGCGATTGCGCATCTTGCCGAAGGAGTAAAGGAACCAGAAGATCAGAAAGACCAAAGCACCAATGGGTGGGTATGAAGGCCAAACCGGAAGATCCCAATTATCTACCTTTGCAACAACCAAAACTGTGGTGATCGTTATGAGTAGGTAGACAACCCACCAGAAAGAACGCAAACGATAGTAAGGGGTATGAAGTCTGTAAGGCTTCAGGGAGGCCCTCAGATTGTTGACGCTCATCATGTCCTGCGCGCTTGCAATGTATGAAAGTTCTGCCTTGTGTCGTCGCAGCGCGATCGACATAACCGGATTCTCAGTCTGAATAGTTAGGTGTGAAATTTCGGATTTGGTCGCATCTACTAAATCTTCGACAAAGTCAGCGGTAACTCCATCACCCACGCTGATATTTATTGTCATTCCCCAACGTTCCCACTCGTCAACCAAAGACTCGAGGTCATCGAGGTGGATCTTTATATGGCCAAGGGATTCACGTCTCCTGCGTAGGTGCTCATCTTTCTTAGAGTGAATCGCCATTAGGAAAAGGTACTAAACATCTAGAGCCTCAACCACAGACTAAGAGTTTAATTACGCGCCAGTTAGCGTAATGGCAGTGCAATGTTCGTCAGGGGTTCACACTGCATTTAGCAGCTTTATCAAATGTTGGAGGAGTTACTTCCGCTTAATCCGTGTAGAGGATTGCTCGTCGAGCTTGTTGTACGAATAGATAAACCAAGCCGTGACCAAGATAAAGGTGAATAGGGTGATCATGAGAATCGTTGTTGAAAATGGCGGTGGGGGTGGTGGAGGGGGTGGTTGGAAGAGGAAGGGCACTCCATTTTGAGGCGGTGGCGGCTTCTGCATCCCCTGCAACCGGTCGTCCGCAAAGATGCCGGCCATGATCAGCAGGGCATAAATCCATCCCCAAAAAATCTTTAATCGATAGAACGGAGTTCGAATCCTGAAGGCTTTAAGTGACTGTCTAATA
>Ga0007881_1001072_pt1 | contig 11150 bp, 10 predicted proteins | sample CryBogCBH12Aug09_FD_70959 | JGI IMG/M metagenome (GOLD analysis project Ga0007881, IMG submission 70959) | Freshwater microbial communities from Crystal Bog, Wisconsin, USA - CBH12Aug09 | ecosystem: Environmental > Aquatic > Freshwater > Lake | place: Crystal Bog, Wisconsin, USA | collected... | reverse complement strand
CATCGCCCGTGCTCTGGCCTCAAAGCCCCGATTCCTGTTGTTCGACGAGCCGACGTCGGCCTTGGATCCTGAGATGACCGCCGAGGTGCTTGCGCTGATTGCCGAACTGAAAGAGACGGGGACGCCGATGTTGCTGGTCACCCACGAGATGGGGTTTGCCCGTAAGGTCGCTGATCAGGTGGCCTTTCTCGCCAAGGGACGTGTGTTGGAGCAGGGATCTTCAGCAGAGTTCTTCAGCAATCCCACGTCCGTGGAGGCTCAGCGCTTTCTGGCCAAGGTATTAGCTTACTAATTTTTGTTTTCCCGCAGAGGGAAAACAACGACGGAGAGATTCTGCAAAGGACTCCTAGTAGATCAGAGTATTCATAAAATCTCAGCGCCTCTGCGGGAGAAAATCAGCCGGCGCGATTTTAGGGTACAAAAAAGCCCCGGAGTTACCTCCGGGGCTTTCATTGTCAGTTAACTACTAAATCTTAGAAGGAGGCACCGATGCTGCAACCAGCCCAGCCCAAGGACTTACCAGTGGAGACGCTGCCTGAAGCAAGACCTGTGTCCTGGTAGCTATAGGCCCAGTATCCGGTCGCGGACCAGACTTTGGTAATCTGCCAAGTGACAGGGAGCTGGAACTGCCAGTTGTTAAGTCCGGTTTGGGCCTGACCATTGGCGTTGTTGTTGTAACGAAAGCCGAAGTTCAACTGGGTGTTTGGATTGAAGGTGACGGATCCATCCTTCTTGATGAAATTTAGGGGGATCGCTGCAGCGAATGCAGGGCTTAAGAAACTTGAACCCGGATTGACGGAACCGTAAGGGTTGCCGTATGCGGTGCCGAGTTCCTGGTAGTAGGTGACCGAAGGAGTGAAGGTTCCGATGCTGTTAGTATAAGCATAAGAGATATTCTCGTTCACTTCGTTCTGGATACCCTGGTTAGCAGGGCTGCCGCCGTTGATGGATGGAGCGTTAAAGTAGCTATAGAGCTGATAGCCGGCACCTACCGTCCACTGACCGATGGCGTGGGTGTAGCTGACGGGCACATCCAGTTCACGATAAGCCGATTGAGCGGCATTCGCTTTCACGGCAGTGGCAAACCAAAGGGGCACGGTGATGGCATCATTGGCTGTGATGTGCCAAGTCGGTGCGAAGGTGGTGGAAAGAATTCCTGTTCCTGCAAGCACGTCAACGCCGCGGAACATGTAGCGACTGTCGTAGTTTTCACTGACATTCAGGGTGAACATCGGTGAGGCAGGTGCATTGGTGGCAATTACATTCTTCACGTCCTTACCGTTGCCAGCCGTTGGCTTGTTTGTGGAAGAATAGTCCTTGGTAGCAGCAGCAGCTTGATTTGCATCATCCTGCTGGGCGGCATTATTTTCAGCCTTGAGGCTGTAGGTGGCTGCGACCGCCGTGAGGGCGAACGCTGCAACGCGGGATACGAGTTTCATGATAGGTTTTGTAGTTTTTTGGAACTGGTTGAAGTTCCGTGTATGCACTAAAGCATCATGCATGCCAACTTATTTTTATAATTTTATAGGAGATTTTCTCCATCAGTTATAATGGTTTTGCTTAGACAAGCCGTATTCCTGATCAAAAACAGCCAAGAGAGCTGCCTAAAGTTGAGCAAAGTTACTCCAAAAGCAACTCAAACGCCCTATCTCCCCGCCTTAACCTTGAATCTTTGGCTTCCAGAGTGCGGCATCAAGGCAGGCCCAGAGATGGATGATCCATCCCAGCAGGAAGACCCAGAGGATACCCGTGAAAACGAAGAAGAGAATGGCGGCTAACAGGCGTCCCTGCAGCAGTTGACCCAGACCCGGAATAAAGAAGCTAGCAAGTGAGGCGATGACATTGCCGGCCGAACCTTGTCCGTTGCTCATCAAAGGATCTCACAACATCTTTGGATTTCTGTCGAGCGCAGCCTTGGAGAGATTATTGCTTCCCTCTTGCTTGTCACTGCTCGCCGGATAAGCCTCTAAAAACAACCATGGACACCCTCTTCTCTCCGGCCCATCTCCACGTTGCCCTGAATCACGTTCCGATCATCGGACTTTCCGTTGCCTGCCTTCCGATTCTGATCGGCATCCTCTTTCATAGCCGCGGGGCCTTGGCCTCGGGACTGCTGGCGGTGATCCTCTGCGCCTGCACGATGCCCGCCGTCATGCAGACGGGTGGCGCCGCCTATGATGCCTTCATGGATGGTTCTATCCAACCCGGCTTGGATGAGGCTGGGAGGACAGCCCTGCGGCAGCATGCCCACCGTGCCGATATCACGGCTCCACTCGTTTATGCAGCCGGAATCCTGGCGCTCCTGGCGCTCCTGACGCTGATCAAGTTTCCCCGTCAGGCGGCGTGGATCGGCTGGGCCGTCCTTCTGGGTTGCACGATTTCCATCGGTCTGAGCATCTGGACTGCAGAGGCCGGAGGATGGATCCGGCACCCTGAATTCCGTCCCGCTCCGAAATCAGCTCCAACTCCTATCCCATCTGCCCCAATGGCCTCTCCTGCCGTAACCCCCTTGCCCATTCCAACGGCTTCAGTTGCCCCAAGCGTCTTCCAGGTTCCCATGGGGACTGGAGCGGGTGTGGGCTCGGGATCGGTTGCGTCTCCCGCAACGAACTGAGTTTTTTTCGGGAACCAAAGAAATTTTCGAGGGGATTCCGCGGTGTGCGGCGAATTACCTATGGATCGGGAATGATTCCCGCTCTTAAAAAACCCAAGTCGTCTGGATCTCCTTCACCGAAGGCGCCTCATGGAATGATGGGGCAAGTTACATCCAGAAATTGAAGTGATTGAAATGCGGAGCTTAAGAAACTTTTGTGGCCCCTTAAGCTCCGTTATCAATCCGATCGTCAGACCCTTACAGGGAGTACAAAGAAGGGGAGACCTCTGTTGAAGAAGAGACGCTGCAAACTGAAGACGGTGAAGTTGTGGAGCAGGCGTGTGAAGTAGGTCTCTTTCTGGAAGACCAACTGTCCACCGAAGAACATGATGTCGGGGTGCCTTTCCGCAAGTTTGATGCCGAGAGTTTGCGCGGCAGTCACGATTTCCGTGCCGATCTCATAGACGGCCTCGGCATGAAGTCCATGTGCGTTCATATAATCGGCATAGCGCTGTGTCTCGCGGGCCACCGCTGACTGGAGGTGGCCGACCTCCTCTGTACCCTTGAAGTTGCCCGCGTCGATCACGCCGACCTCCGCAAAGACGAAATTTTTGAAGACTCCGGGAAACATCCCCTGCACTCCCAGGAGAGTGTGGACACCGAGTCCGTTGAAGCCATTGACGAAGATAACAGCGGTCTTGGCCCGTGAATCCATCGGCGCCACAGGAATAGGGTTGGTCGATTCCGGCAGGGTGAAGGCTTCCACTAAGGTATCGAGACGCTTCAGGTCAACGTTCACGTCGCGGTAGTGCTTCTTAATAGCAAAGGTCAGGGCGATCAGGGCACCCGTCACCACGAGGGTGATCCATCCACCTTGGTTGAACTTAATCACGCTGAGCGCCACCAGAATGGTTGCTGTGAGAGCGAATCCCAGTGCATTGATTGCCAGCTTGCTTCTCCACTTGGGTTCGTCATCGTGCTCGTTCTTCCAATGCATCACCATGCCAAGCTGGCTCATGGAGAAGGTGATAAAGACGTTGATCGAGTAGAGAACGACTAACCAGTCGACCGACCCATTGGAGGCCCAGATCAGGATAAGCGAGCTGGCTCCCATGATGATTATGCCATTCTGGGAAACAAAACGGTCGCTGAGTGTAGCAAATCGGGCGGGAAGCCAGCGGTCGATGGCCATGTTCGCCATCACACGGGGGCCGTCGAGGAAGCCGGTCTGCGCCGCAATAAAAAGTAGTGAGGCCGCGGAGAACATCGCGACCCAGACAAACGACTGCGAAAGCTGATGTGGCCACGCGGCTGTGATCTGCCCGAAGAGAATCGCATTGAGCGTCACTCCCTCCTTAGGCATCGAGTGATAGAGCAGATACATGAGGAGTAGGCCGCCAACCATGAATGCGAGCGAGACACCCATATAGAGCATGGTTTTCTTTCCCGTCGCCACGCGTGGTTCACGAAGGATTGGCAGGCCGTTGCTCACGGCTTCGATGCCGGTGTAGCTTCCAGCCCCGAGGCTGTAGGCAGTAAGGAGCAGGGCTGCAACCTTCCACCATCCGAGCTCCAAGTGCGCTGCATGGACATCATGCATTGTGGCCGTGGCAATGGCTGGCAGGCTCCCCGCATGGGCGAAGAATCCATAAACAATCATGAATCCATGGGTGGCCAGAAAGACAAAGAAGATTGGCGCCCAGATGACTACAGACTCCTTCACTCCACGTAGGTTCAGCAGAGTCAGAACGAGTGTGGCCGTCAGGGCCGTCGTGAGTTTCCAATGAAGCCAAGACTCTGGGAGCACGCTGAAAAGCGCATCCGCTCCCGCCGCGATCGACAGGGCAATCGTGAGCACATAGTCAACGAGCAGCGCGCAGCCGCTGACCACACCGGCCGAAGGTGAGAGCAGTTTGCTGGCCACCAGATAGCCTCCGCCGCCGCTGGGAAAGAATTCGATGATCTGCGAGTAGCTCACGCAGATGACGCCGATCGTGATGACTGTGGCAATGGCTACAAAGAGGGCCATTGCCGGATGAGTCACCAGTGCTTTCATTGTCTCCTCGGGACCGTAGCAGGATGAGGAGAGGCCGTCTGATCCAAGACCTACCCAGGCGAGGACGGCAACCAGTGAGATTTTGTGAAAGAGACCCTCGTCTTTGAGATCGCGGGCCTTACCGATGAATACGTTCTTGAACCAGTTGCCTGGCGTTTCACTTTTCATTTTTTGCGTGTTGTTTGGTTGGGTTGATGCAACCAAGACATCGCAAAAGATAACTTTCGCACCCGCTCCCCGTGTGGTGAAGCGGACGCAAAGGTGCCCTTCCAGATGCCGACGAGGTTAGCTGACGGGCTGAGTCCTGTAAGTGACCCCTGCGAGCGGTTACCCGCTCCGTACGCCCCGTCCTCAGGTTTCCCCAAGGAGTTCGGTTCCCCCGCAACCGTCATCTCTCAATGACGGAATTAGGCTGCATTTGATTTCCTTATGCTTCCGAGCTTGCGGAAAGTCAAGTCTCTCCCTCTCCCTTTTCTTTTCTAATACAGGAGTTCGACTTGAGGGGTTGGAAGTTTGGATGGAGATCAAGGCGGACGGGCGTAGCTGTACTAAGGCTACAGCACGTGGAGACCAACGATGCTCTCCGTCAAAATAGCCTTTCTTACGGATCAGAACATGTAGGAGACGTTCAGCTTCACCATGCATTGGGAGATTAACTGCTGGCCGACGATGCTCTGGATGACGGGAAGCTCCGCGTCGGCGTAGATGCGGATCGGATGAATGTCGACCTGAAAGCCGGGCGAGAGAAGCACCCGCTGGTAGCCGGAGTTCTGCGGGTTGGCATTGGGGCCCTGATCCGAGGCCCTGTTGGAGACCAGCATCTGGCCGAGGGGCTGGATCTGGACTTTCCCCAAGTGGATTCCATCAACGTAGACGCCGAGTGCTGAGTCGAGTTCCACTCCGGGGCGGTAGCCCGCTTGGGTAACCATCGGCAGATCGAACATGGACTGGGCGAACCAGTTCAACTTGCTGCCGGGAACGAAGTGATGATGGGTGTAAAAACCCAGCAGGAGATCAGTGCTCCCTGTGCCGATCTGCGTATCACGATCAATACCAGACTGGTTCCACGTTCCCGTCGGGAGCTTGAGACCAAACTGGAGGCCCGTATTCATGTTCTTCAGGAGTCCGGTATAGTATCCGATCAGTCGCATGTCGCCGAGGGTGTACCAGTTGTTGTTCACGACGGATCCTCCGTCATCGGAATTGTGGGCAAAGATGCGACTGGCCGTCGGGACTTGGAGCTCCATGCCCCAGTCGGAATTCCAGAAGTACTGAAATCCCCCGATCATCCAGGAGGTCTGGATCAGCTTGTCATCGTTATTGGCAGCGGCTGAGGGGCCCAGATTGCTCCAGTTATGACTCTGGCTGGAGAAAGCGTATTCGGTGTAGACCATGCCACCAGGACCGGTTGGGAAATTCCAGAGAGTGCCGGTGTCGAAGACGCCACAACCGCAGGCGCAGGCGTGGAGGTTTGAGGGAGTGAGGCATAGCGTAAGCGCGAGAAGGCCAGTGATCAGTCCTCTCATCAGAGTTGAGTAAAGTTTTTTCATATTGATTGATTAAGGTTGGGAGTGGGAATGGGAATGGAATTAGGAGTTGGTGTGAGTGCAACTGCGGAACAAGACGACGCACATTGGTCGCCCAAGAAGGGAAGCAAAGAGCCGGACTGGCAACAGGCTCGCCGGATCAAATAATCCGGAGAGGGTGAATAAGGCCTTGGCTTAAGAAAGCCGGCCTATGGGCACCGGAACAGGCGGAGCAACAAAACGCTCCGGCATCGAAACAAAGGGCGCGGGCCCATAGATGAACTGTCGGGAATCAGGCTGGGGGAGTTCGGATCCGTTGGAGGCAATGAATACCTCGGCTTTCTTGTCGACCTTCATCGTGATGGGTGTCTTTTCCTCGATGGCACGGGCCCTTACAATTTTCTTACAGAGAGGGCAGAGATGGTGCCCGTCAAAGGTCTTGGCAATCGCCTGACTCAATGTGCCGGTCTTGGAAAAATCATGCGCCATCTTGACCCAAGCGACACCTTGAAGCAGGGCCAAGGGACCTCCTATCACACTGAAAAGTGCTACTGCCATCATGATGGTCATGACATGGCGTGGAGATTTCATCGGATCATTTGGTGCTGAATTCCCAAATTTTACCAATAAAAGTCGACGAATCGAGGGGAAAAGGCGACGAAACGCAACATGGTGACCAAATAATTCTTTTCCAAATTAGGATGCAGTTGGAAGGGGGGCTTGGAATCACTCGTCACCATCAAGAAGCGGCATTATAATTTCCCAGTGAAGAATTTCCCCATTATTCCCGTGGCTCTTGCCCTTGTTGGCGCTGGCTTTATCGTGGCTGCATTCAGCGGTTTTTCCCAACGCCCGGTCATAGGAAAACCTGCCGCTATCATGGTCGATGCAACAACTGCTTCCTATCCCCTGACCACCTGCGTGGTTTCCGGAGAGAAGCTGGGGGAAATGGGAAAGCCCGTTGTGATGAACTATCAGGGAACTGAAGTCCGCTTCTGCTGCGCCATGTGCGTGGATCAATTCAAAAAAGATCCCACCAAGTACCTTGCCAAGTTGCCTGCGACTCCCAAGTCGTGATTTTGGAGTTTTTCGGACTCTCCCTACTTTATTGCCCAATAGCATAGATCCTAAAGTCCTATTCACCTAATCCCATGTCTGATCCACGCTTCGATTCCCTCGCACGAGTCCTCACGTCTCATTCCACGAAACTGAAGGCCGGAGAGCGCGTCATGATCGACGTCTCCGACACACCCGAGGAGTTTGTGATCGCGCTGATTCGTGCCGTGCGAGCCGCGAAAGCCGAACCCTATGTCGTGATGCATTCCGGTCGCATCAGTCGTGAATTGGCCCTTGGCGTGACCGGAGCGCAGGCCGAGACGATGGCGGCGATCGATCTGGCCCGCCTCAAGAAGATGCATGCCTACATCGCCGTTCGCGGTTCACAGAACATCTCCGAAATGGCCGACGTGCCTCAGTCCCAGATGGCGCTCCTCTCCGCCAAGCTGCGTCCCGCTCTCGACTACAGAATCAACAAGACCCGCTGGGTGGTCCTTCGTTGGCCGACCCCTTCGATGGCTCAGCAGGCCCAGATGAGCACGGAGGCCTTCGCCGAATTTTTCTTCCAAGTCTGCACGCTCGACCATGCCGCGATGATTCCGGGCATGAAGGCGCTCAAGGCACTCATGGACAAGACCGACCGCGTTGAGATCACGGGACCCGGCACGGACCTGCGCTTCAGTATCAAGGGAATCGGATCGGTGATCTGCGGCGGGGAACACAACATTCCCGACGGAGAGGTATTCTCCTGCCCGGTGAAGGATTCAGTGGAGGGATATGTCACCTTCAATGCGCCGACGCTCAACCGCGGCATCGCCTTTGACCAAGTCCGTCTTGAGTTTTCCAAGGGAAAGATCGTCAAGGCGACCGCCAACCACGCCAAGGCCCTCAATCAGATCCTCGACACGGATGCCGGTGCGCGCTTCATCGGCGAGTTCTCTCTCGGATTCAACCCCCACATCCTGCACCCGATGCGCGATATCCTCTTCGACGAGAAAATCGCCGGCTCGTTTCACTTTACGCCCGGTCAGGCTTATGAGGTCGCCGGCAACGGCAATAGGAGCGCCATCCACTGGGACATGGTCTGCATCCAGCGCAAGGATTACGGTGGTGGAGAGGTCTGGTTCGACGGGAAGCTGATACGCAAGGATGGCCTCTTTGTTCCCACGGCCCTTCAGGCCCTTAATCCCGACCGCTTGCTCGGTAAAAAAGCGGGGGCACGCAAGCGTTAGGCTTGCCGCTCAACCTTTTCCGTCCCACCGATGATTGGCCGCTATATACGAGAGACTCTCCGGAAGTTCCATGAACTGCTGGATGCCAAGGATGCGCCTCATTCGGTTGCAGGCGGAACGGCCATCGGCGTTTTCTTTGGGTTCCTCCCGATCTTCGGGCTCAAGACCCTCAGTGCCATGGGCGTTTCTCTTCTTACCCGCTGCAGTGTGGTTGCATCCGTGATCGGAGTTTCCGTTCACGATGTCCTGCTCCCGGTATGGCCCCTGATTCTTCGCTGGCAATTCCAGATCGGATTCTGGCTCCTGAGTCACCCCCATCATTTTGCGCCTAAACTTTCGCGTGGTGATTTCAAACTTTCGGAGATTTTTCAGTGGGACAGCTTTATCGACATCGGACTTCCCACCGCTCTTGGTGGAGTCGTCATCGCCATCCCGATGTCGGCCGTCACTTACGTGATCATTCTCTGGATCATGCGCGCCAGGGCCACACGTCGGACGAAGTTTCCTGACACGGAGCAGCCTAATCCTTGACGGGTCCGGGTGCGCGGTAATCGCGGTGCCAGAGGCTCTCCTGGAAGATGGTGACCGTGTCATCCTCCTCCCGGTCATCATCGCCGATGTAGCTTGAGACCTGCTGACCGCACTGCAGCCAGTAGAAGATGAGCAGGACGACAAGCCAGCGTCGATGACGCCAGAGGGCAAGCGTGAGTCCAGGGATCAGGATCACGTACCAGTTCATGACCCAGGCCATGCTCTTGATCATGATCCAGAACGCGATGCTCGGCAGTGCCTGCGGAACTCTCCGCAGAAAAGATCCCCTGAGAAGAAAGAGTCCGAGAATGAGCAGCGGCGCTGTGGTGACCACTTCGTTCCAGAAAATACGCAACCTGGAGACATCCTCGAAATGGTCGAGAGCCGCCTGCTTCCAGAACAGGGGCCAGAAGAACGGATTGAGCAGGTTCTGCTGATTTTGAAGCGGCAGGAGCCAGAGATCGTGTCTCCAGAGATAGAACGGCAGGAACGGAAGAAAGGCAGCAAGGAATCCTGCAAGGAAACGCACCACGGTCCTGCGGGGATGTAGGTGTCGACGGACAAAAATCTCATAGAGGAGATAGGGGGCGATCAGTAGCGCGAGCTGTTTGGTCTGAAGGGCCAGCATGAAGAGTGCTCCCGCGCGAAACCATGCACCGCTTCGGGCGCCGAGCACCGCAAGGATGACCAAAAAGGTCACCATGCTCTCGTACTGACCCTCGTGGGAGGTGTACCAGACGGTCACCGGAGCGGAGAACACCAGCAGACCGGCCCACCAGGAAGTGGCACGCGCGATCAGCAGGGCTGATCCCAGATCAAAGAGGGTAAGAACGAGTTTCACCCAGAAAAGGCCCGCTCCGAGTCCCCCGAAAATCGCGAAGAAGAGCAACGCCAGCGGCGGATAAATGTATCCGACCTCGGTCCAGAAGGAGGACCAGAACTCGCCCGGAAACTGCCACGGCATCAGCCAATAGAAGGCCCGTGGATTCTCCCAGAAATGAGAGGTGAACCCGAGGTGTCGATAGAGATCAGAGGAGTCGTCCGGGGCCTGTGTGCAGTAGCAGAGGCGTAGGAGCATCGTGACGACAAAGCCGGCAATCAGGAACACGCGGGCCTGACCTGAGAGGCGTCTGCGGACCAGTAGGGCCGTACTGTTTGTCAGAAAGTCGGGGAGTGCCATGGAGGTATGGGAGGGAGGAGCGCTGGATCTGCAGGCTCCAAGTAGTTTCAGCTAGCCCTCGGTAGGATCATAAAACACGCTTCCCTCTTCCCAAGTCGATCGTTAATGGCCTATAGTTCGCACCCTTTCTACTCATATGGCGGATCCCATCCTTACTTTTGGCCTCCCTTCAGGCAGTCTCATGGAGGCGACCCTCGCGCTTTTCAAGCGTGCGGGGTTCTCGATTTCCGGCACCAGTCGCTCCTATCGCCCCTTGGTGGATGATCCCGAACTCCGCCTTCGTCTGCTGCGCGCCCAAGAGATCAGCCGCTATGTCGAGGGTGGATTCCTCGATTGTGGTATCACCGGTCGCGACTGGGTCGAGGAGAATGGTTCCGAAGTCGAGGTGCTTGCCGAGCTTCCCTACAGCAAGGCCACCGCGAACCCCACCCGCTGGGTGATCGCCGTTCCCGAGGATTCCCCGTACAAATCGGTCAAGGATCTGGAGGGAAAGCGCGTCGCCACCGAGGCGGTAGGACTCACCCGCCGCTACTTCGAGAGCCACGGGGTGAAAGCGGAATTCGAGTTTTCATGGGGGGCCACCGAAGTGAAGGTGCCCGATCTGGTGGACGCGATCGTCGACATCACGGAGACCGGTTCCTCGTTGCGAGCCAACAAACTCCGCATCCTGGAGACCATCATCGAGTCCTATCCCGTCTTCGTGGCGGGCAAGGGAGCCGTCGCGGACTCCTGGAAGAGGGAGAAGATGGAGAAGATCGCCCTTCTGCTCGTCGGAGCCCTCACGGCACGCGATAAGGTCGGTCTCAAAATGAACCTTCCCCGGATAAAGTTGCAGAATCTACTCGACGCACTGCCTGCTCTTCGCAATCCTACAGTTTCGCCTCTGGCCCAAAACGACTGGGTGGCTGTGGAGACCGTCATCGACGAGAAAATCGTCCGGGAGATCATACCGCAACTGAAGTCACTCGGTGCCGAA
>Ga0007881_1001069_pt1 | contig 11165 bp, 10 predicted proteins | sample CryBogCBH12Aug09_FD_70959 | JGI IMG/M metagenome (GOLD analysis project Ga0007881, IMG submission 70959) | Freshwater microbial communities from Crystal Bog, Wisconsin, USA - CBH12Aug09 | ecosystem: Environmental > Aquatic > Freshwater > Lake | place: Crystal Bog, Wisconsin, USA | collected... | reverse complement strand
TCATACAACAAGCGACCGAGACGACGACCCTCCGCGTGGTAATTCGCGATGGTGTCCTCATTGTGAATCGCGCTGACCAATCGCTCGTAAGCGATAAAGAGCAGCGCCATTCCCGGTGCTTCGTAGATGCCACGACTCTTGGCTTCGATAATGCGATTCTCAATCTGATCCGCCATACCCAAACCGTGGCGACCGCCGATGGCGTTTGCTTCTTGCATCAACTCAACCGCATCGAGTGCCTTGCCATTGATGGCAACCGGGCGACCCTTAACGAATTGAACCTTCACATCTTCGGAATCAATCTTCACCGATTCATCCCAGAATCGAACGCCCATGATGGGTTCAACTAATTCAACAGATGTATCGAGGTGTTCCAATCGCTTCGCTTCGTGCGTAGCGCCGAGAATGTTGGCGTCGGTGGAATACGCCTTCTCCGTACTGTCGCGATACGGCAAATTGTGCGCGACTAACCACTCGGACATCTCCTTGCGGCCACCCAATTCGTTGACGAAATCGGCGTCCAACCATGGCTTGTAAATGCGGAGAGCAGGATTGGCGAGCAAGCCATAACGATAGAAGCGCTCGATGTCGTTGCCCTTGTATGTAGAACCATCGCCCCAAATTGAAACGTCATCCTGCAACATCGCGCGCACCAACATCGTGCCGGTCACCGCGCGACCGAGCGGCGTAGTGTTGAAATATTGCTTTCCGCCCGAGCGGATATGGAACGCACCGCAGGCGATCGCCGCGAAACCTTCTTCGACCAACGCTTCCTTGCAATCAACGAGTCGCGATCCTTCCGCGCCATACGCCTTCGCGCGACCAGGGACCGATGCGATATCGGGCTCGTCGTATTGACCGAGGTCCGCGGTATAGGTGAAGGGAACGGCGCCCTTCGCGCGCATCCACGCGACCGCTACAGAGGTGTCGAGACCACCAGAGAAGGCGATGCCGACGCGTTGGCCAACGGGCAGGGATGCGAGGACTTTGGACATGGGCTAAGCGTAACGGCTTGGTTTACCCGATAATTCACAGTCAATATCCAGCTTCTACGCGGTCCAATTTTGATTTTGCACCGTAGATTTCCGTCATTCCGATTGAGCCACAACCTTGAAGGAGACTCCGTGAAGTCAGGTAAGACCACATCATTTAACTCTCGCCGAATCATCGGCGCCGCCGGTATCGCGCTCGTCGCAGCGCTCATTCCAGCGACGGCCTCGTCGGCGGCCACCACCGCAGCGAAGGCCGGTGCCGCGTGTGCAAAGGCTGGTGCGACTGCAACCGCATCAGGTAAGACTCTTACGTGCGTTAAGTCTGCATCCACTAACAAGTTGTCTTGGGTTGCCGCAACCGCGAAGTCAGCGGCTGGCACTAAAACTGTGCTTGGTTCTGCAGGTGGCGCAGGTGGTGCGGGCGGTCCTGGCGATGGACAGCGTCCTGATTTCGCAAACAACCCTGCATTCCAAGCATTCCAAACCTGTTTAACATCCAAGGGCGTCACGCTCGGATTCGGTCGTCGCGGTGGCGGAACTCCAGGTTCCTATCCAACAACTCGCCCAACATCCAATGCTTCGGGTCAACCATTCACGCGTCCAACGATGTCTGCTGCGGATCAACAAGCAATCGCTGATTGCCAGAAATCAACCGGCTTCACCATGCCCGCCTTCGGTGGTCGCGGCGGCGGACCAGATGATCAAAATGGTGCTCCAAGCGCAACCGCACCAGGAAAGACTTCCGGCGGCCTCACACTTCCCAAGGCATCTGCAACTGCAAGCACTGCATACACCGCAGCTGTCGCGACTTACATCGCGTGCCTTAACACCAACGGCTTGACCTCGGTGAAGACAATGGCGGATGTAAAGATGATTGATCCAACGATTACAGCGAACCAAACGGCGCTCGCTGCTTGTGCCTCGCAGAAGCCGGTCAAGCAGTAAGTCAGCCGTTCACCGTCGACATATCGGGATAACGCTCGCCCGCGAAGGCACCAATAGGCGCCGCTTCGTCCAACGCAGCGATATCGGCGGCGCTCAACGTGATATCAATCGCCGCGATGTTCTCTTCGAGACGTGAAATCTTTCGCGTGCCAGGAATTGGAACAACATCGTTGCCCTTAGCCAACAACCACGCCAGCGCTATCTGCGCGTTGGTGACGTTGAGGTCCTTTGCGATGCCTTCAATCCGGCTCAACAACTTGAGATTGTGATCGAGATTCTCGCCCTTGAAACGCGGACCATTTCGACGGTGATCCTTCTCTGTCAGAGTCTCGACATCCTTAATTGCGCCGGTCAAAAAGCCACGACCCAATGGCGAATACGGAACGAAGCCAATGCCGAGTTCGCGCACTGTCGCCAAAATGTCATTTTCTTCCACCTGACGCGCCCACAGTGACCATTCGGTCTGCAACGCTGTTATTGGGTGAATCGCGTTCGCGCGGCGAATAGTCTCTGGCTTCGCTTCGGATAGACCGAGGTAACGGACCTTGCCCTGCGCGACGAGTTCTGCCATTGCGCCCACCGTCTCTTCAATCGGCACGGTGCGATCCACGCGGTGTTGGTAATACAAATCGATGTGGTCCACGTTCAATCGCTTCAGCGATGCGTTACAGGCGGCAATCACGTATTCAGGGCGACCATTAATGCCCACCCATGAACCATCTTCGCGACGCTCGTTACCGAACTTGGTCGCGAGCACAACCTGATCGCGCTTGCCTGCGATCGCCTTGCCCACCAATACTTCATTGGTGAATGGGCCATACATATCCGCGGTGTCGAGAAACGTCAGTCCTAATTCGAGCGCACGATGAATCGTTGCGATGGATTCGGCGTCGTTGGACGGTCCATAAAACTCGGACATACCCATGCAGCCGAGACCTTGCGCGGATACTTCTAATTTGCCGCCGAGTACGCGCTTAAGCATTGATGATCTCCTTGAGTTGATTTGCGTGGCCGCCGATATGTCCTGCAGCGGTATTCACGACGTCGGTGAGTGAGACGACGCCAAATTCTGGGTGGTTGCCGGTGCGCGCCCATTCCGCATCGGAGAGCGAACCAAAGAGTTCGCGTAGGTAGTCGTGGGCGGCGATCATCTTTGCGAGTGAGGCCGCTGGATTGCGCGTCGCATATTTCGCGGCAACCGCGTACGCCTCTTCATCGAAGGGAACGATGCCGGGTTGATCGACAGTCAAGATGTTGAGGTAGCGAACCGCGAATTGCGCGTCGGAATCTGCCATGTGATGAATCACGAAGCCCGCACTCCATTCGCCCGGCTTGGCTACCTTGCCGTAGTCGGCGGGACTAATCGACTTCGCGAGATCGATAAATTCTTGGCTATTTTTCAGGAATTGTTCGAGAACTTCCTTCGACATGAGGACTCCAGTTCGTCATTTACATTGGTAAGGGAAGGATAGCGAGTACGCTCCATTTACGAGATTTAGGGTTTACGAGATGTAGGCTTTAAAGGATTCAGGCGAAAGGAGCCAGAAATGGCTAACAAAGAACAGAAGAGCAACGCGAACACCAAGAAGGAACCAAAGCTCAGCCTCAAGGAGAAGCGTTTGGCCAAGCAGGAGAAGGCCGACAAGAAGTACAAGGACTAGTTTTCGTCCTCAAGCAATACGTTCTACGGCACCACAAACGTGGCTGGGGTTAGTGCCCAGCCCGATGGTGTCTCGAGAGCAATACGACCCAAATCGTTGGTCGAGCTATAGCCCTTGCCCGCGAACCAACCCGCAGGGAAGTTGATGGTCATCGTCTGCGGCGTTGCACTCGTATTAACAGAGTAGAGACCCGCGAGTGAAATATCTGGGTGGAAGAAGAATTCCACGAGGTCATTCGACACTGGCGACCAAAAACCAGAACCCTGTAGCGTGATTATTTCGCTCGTGAGGAATGATCCACTTATTGCGATTGAAGAAATCGAGGGAGTCGTTGTCGTCGTCGACGAGTCGGACGCGGTCACGGGAATCGGTTCAGTGAATGGTGTTGGCCCACTACTGATAAAGATGACATTATTTCCGGCTAGGGCAACCTGAATGGGAACAACTAGTACCGCTTTGTGAAAGAGAACCGTCTGCGTATCGCTCGCCATCAAGTAATTTGTCGATGCGGCAATCGTCGCGGTCACGAAACAATATCCAGGATCCATTCCAGAATCTGCGTCATAAATATGTGGTCCGGTGGAATCAATCGTCATGACGCATTGGGTATCGGATCCCGCAGAAATCAGCGAATATGTGATTGTCGAGGTCGACGTATCGGGTCCTGGATTAGTGCCGGTCACATAAAGGGTGTTGGTTTCGCCAAAAATTCCGGTAAGACTTGCGTGAGGCGCAGACGGTGAATTGGCAATAAGAAAGTTGGTGCGCGCCTCTTTGTAGTAATTGAAAGTTCCCGTTGCATACGTGACGCTCGAATAATCGCTAAGTTGGCACCCGGATGAAACCGAGCCACCTGACGAAGACGTGATACATGGAGTAACCGTGTATGTGCCCGGAACGAGCGCTGCAAAGGGAACCGTTGATCCGCTCTGTCGGAATGTGTACGAGACTGTGAACGTTTCACCAGAATTCGGATTTCCCGATGCCGTGAATGTCTCTGATGCGGCAGGACTGTTCGGGTACGTAGCCGAAGTGTTTTTTGCCGTGATAATCAACGGAAGCAGTGGTTGAGTCCATCGCAAAATAATTACACCCGAGCCACCCTGACCGGCGTAAGTAAAGTCGTTGCTTGTTGCACCGCCACCGCCACCAGTGCCCGCGGTTCCATCAATCGCGGAAACGGTTTTGATTCCACCATTTCCTCCGCCACCGGTGCCGCCCGACCCAGCGGTTCCTTGTGTTGCGCGAACAGTTCCACCGCCTCCGCCGGCGTACCAAACCGTCGATCCTGAAATTGTCGAACTTAAGCCCGCGCCGCCATCTCCAGCATTTCCACCTGCACCAGCCACCTTCGTTGCATCAGAGACAATCGTTCCTTGCACGCCATTGCCGCCAACCGCGCCTGCGCCACCACCGCCACCACCTGCTTGATCATAAGAACCCCAAGTAACATCGTTGGCTGCAACGCCCTTGCCGCCGGCATGACCAAAGCGCGTTGGGTCACTCGCAGTGGCACCGATTGCAGTGTTGCGACCGTTGCTCGTTTGCGCCTGTCCACCACCGCCAGATCCACCGGATGTGGGTGCATAAATAGTAGAAATGTTTACTTCGCAGCCACCTTGTCCGCCACCAGACATCTGCGCGTCATTGAACTGCGAATTCTGGCCAGCTGCGGCCGAGTTTGCGCACGCGCTCAAAGAGGGGAATTCACCCATACCGACATAAAGAGTTGCGAAAGTACTTGGTGTAACCGTTGCGGTGTCATTGACGAAACCACCGGCACCACCACCTCCTGCTGCCCAGTTATTGTTGGAATCACCGAAACCGCCTGCGCCACCTCCTGCAACGATTAATTCATTAATCGCACTTACACCCGCAGGGACATACCACCCACCGTACGAGGTTAAGTACGGTCGTCGAAATGTCTCGGTATAAACCTTGTTCACTACGGATGTTGTGGCGGAGCTAATCCACGCAGGAGACCCCACGACCGAGAGATCTGTTGTCCCATTCGCGCTTGACGAACGATTGTATAAAGCACTACCTGCGCCTTCGTTGAAGTCATAGTGCAATTGCTCGCCACCAAAGGCATCGCTGTAATTCTGCATGTCGTACGCCTGTGCATAATCAGCAAAGGCGACGTTCGTGAGCCGGAACTCATCGATTGCACCAAGAAACTTGCCGCTTTCGGCGGTGGTCGTGTCTTGTAAACCACCGATGGTCAGCGCGCGCGAAGTATTGGAAACCGTACTGGTACACCCAGAAGTGCAGTTATAAGAGGTACCAGTAAAGACATTCTGCCCATTGATATAAACGGTTACACCTGAACTCGAACTTCCCGCCACCGACTTTTGCAGCGCTATGTGCTGCCATTGCCCGTCCACGACCGATATCCCTGTCGCGACAAACCCCCACGTGGGCGACGTGGGCGCACTTCCATTGCCATCGATTTCGTATTCAATCTGGTTATTCACCAGCGCCAGCGTGACCGAGTTGCCTTTGTTGAAAATTACGCAGGTCGTTGTTGCGCATCCAGTGGCCGGATTAATCCAAGCTTCCGCGGTAAAGGTGTCGTTGAAATCCACCTTTGACGAATCTGCAACCCATGCGTATTGCCCCGTGCCAGTGAAATTGAGCGCGGTATCGGTGTTAGGCGCAAGCGGAGGCAAATAAATTGTGTTGTTGATATTCGACGCGGTATTAACTCCATTGGATCCATAGACCTGAACCGAGTACGTGGTGTCTGGCGTCAATCCTGTGATGAGTTGGGGGCTGACGGCGTTATTAACAGCCGGGGCACCGTTGTCGAGAATGATTGTGTACGCATTGACGCTGGGGTCGGAGGCCGGCGTGAAAGTGACTGTGATTGATGTGGCTTCAGTGCGCGCAATAGAGACGATGCCCGGCGCTTGCGTAAAAATCCCCGACATATTGTCGGCGTGTGCTGGGACCGCCGTAATCGTGGCGAAAGCCATTGAGGTTGCCGCGATGAAAAGGAGCGCCCCGAAAAAGGGTAGACGAATCCTGCGGATGCGGGCGATGAGTTGGGCTTCTTACGCGACTTAATAACTCGTGCTTTGCAGCACGACGCTATTTACGTCCGAAGACTTTGCAAGAGGTGGGTTACCTTGAGACCAGATCGCCCACGTGTAGGTTCCGTTGCTTGAGTCGTACGAAATGAATTCGTAGTTGTCCATCTGGCCGATGTTTGTACCGGCGCCATTAATCAACGTGATAGCGCTCCACCGCGTGGATTGCGTCACGCCGGTTCCGATATGCAACAGGACTCGGTTGGTGTTTGCACCATTTACATCCTTGAATAAATCGAGGGGGAGCGTCTGACCGCTCTTAAAGAGTTGTAATTGCAGGTTCGTTCCTTGGCAGGCGATTGCATCCAAGCCATAAAAACGAATTTGCTGCACATAGATATTGCCGTCGGGTTGTGTGGCGGATGGCAGAAGTGAAACACCAATCCAAGAATCGCAGGCCTTGACCGAGAAAATACCTTGACCGAATTCGGTATTTTTCTTGCTGTTGATGGAGATGTTTGCGGCCACGGTTGTGGCTAGGCCCGCAATCAAGATGAGAAGCGCGCCAACCGAAAGCTTGAATCGGCGCGAGCGACGGCGAGTGACGGCTTCATCGCCATCAAACTCTTCATCCTCGTCATACTCAATCACACCCGCAGTCTAATCGGCCGAGGTGGCGATGAGCGCCGAAGGCCTAAGACGCGTAGGTTTTCCCCATGACCATCAGCGCGGCAACTCTGACACCACGGTCAGTAAAACTCACGCCTCGGACCGGAATCGAGGTTCGTCGCACTCTTCCTCATCGCGATGTGCGAATGATCGGCGCCTGGTGCTTTGTTGATCACTACGGCCCCATAACAACCGCGGAGGCTCATGAAGCTGGCATGAGCATCGCGGCGCATCCTCACACTGGCTTGCAAACCGTCACGTGGCTCATCGAAGGTCGAGTCGAACATCGCGATTCAATCGGCAGTGTTCAGGAAATTAACCCGGGCGAATTAAACCTGATGACCGCGGGTCGCGGCATTGCGCATTCCGAGCTTTCACTTGTTGCCGAGGCCGCGGAAAGCAATCTTCATGGGGTTCAGCTATGGATCGCTCTTCCTGAAAACGCACGGCATATGGTGCCAACTTTTTCGCATCACGCAGATCTTCCTCAATTTGAAATTCACGGCACGAGCGTTCGATTACTGATGGGGGAGATGGCGGGCCATCAATCGACCGCCGCAACTTTCTCTCCGGTCGTCGGCGCCGAAATTGCGATGCCCACGGCGGCATCCGTTGACATACCGGTGCGCCCAGATTTCGAATATGGAGTTCTTGTCCTGGACGGTGACGATGTGGCAATTGACGGTGAACTCGTAGCACGTGGCGCGCTGCGCTATCTGAATGTTGGTTCAACCACCATAAAAATTGAATCGGCCTCGCCCGCCCGCATTCTCTTGATCGGCGGAGAACCTTTTAAAGAAGAAATTCTGATGTGGTGGAACTTTATCGGCCGCACGCAGGAAGAAATCGTCGCCATGCGCGAACGCTGGCAATCAAGCCTTCAGAATGGAAACGAGAGTTACCCCATTTTTTCGGATGCACTGGGCGCTCGTATTCCGGCACCGGAGATGCCCAACATTCGTTTGGAGCCGCGCGGCGCACAACGAAATTAGCTTTCTGAGTCGCTTTCTTGGTCGCTCTTCCACTTCTTTCGAATCTGGACGCCGACGCTGGCAAACGACACGATCGTGATGACAGTCAGAACCGCGATAACAATCTCGTAGACCAAAGTGGAAGCGTTCTTGGCGTAATAAATGATGTACGCCTGTGGGATCGCAAAGTTAATAATCGCCAACAACGCCCAATAGCGCGCCGGTTTCCAATCCCGCTTGACGGCGGTCACGACTAATCGCGCGGTTGCGATGCCGTAGAACCACGACGTGGGTATATCAATGATGAAATACACAATTGCATTCGCGCCATATTTGGTCAGCGTTTTATAGACAACATAGGTGGCACAGACGCTATACAGAACGATGGTCCACGCCCACGCCTTTTCGAGAAAACGCTCGCGCGCGCTGCCATGCACATGTGGCTTTCTCATAGGTGAATGCTACTGGCCCGCGGCGAAGGCGGTTAAAGCCGCGTCATCACCAACAAAAATATCGAGGTCGACCTTGCCGCCCGCTAATCCGTAATTCTTGCCAGAACCACCCGAGCTGTACTGCCACATCGTCCAATGGAGATTGCATGATGAATCCATCCACGCACTGGTGTAACACTTTCCGCCCTTTCTCTTCTTTGTGGCAGGTGTCGCGCCAGTGGTCGCTGGATTAATCCCCGCGGTTGAAATCCAAAGCGGTGATTGTGCAATCGTGGAGTTATTGCCAACTTCGGTGGTAAGAAAAGAGAGATACGAATAAATAATCGGGGTCCGCCCGGTGGCCGCTTTGATGTCTGACAACCATGTAGTGGTCCATTCGGTAACCAAGGTCTTGCTCATTTTCCGTAAACAAATTCCAAATACCGTCTGTCGAATGCACGACGTTTCGAGGTCCAACGCAATTGGCATGTCCTGTGCCGTCAATCCCCCTTGACCCTGAATTCGATTAATGACCTTCAGCGCCTGGTTGTGCGCATTGCGCACCACAATCGATGACTCTCGAGTGTTTGGCATATGCGCGTAATAGTAGAAACCAGTCAGCAATCCGGCGGCTTGTGCTGCAGCATGATCTTTGGCGTAATAACCGGCCGCGAGTTGATCCGCCTTATCAATCGAATTTCCGCCGTTGATATAAAGAAATCTCACCCCTGCGTTATACATCTGCGCGAAATTAATGGCGTTCGATTTTGCTGGATTGGAATTTGGGGTGTGCTGGTACCGAGAAATATCCAAGCCCAAAATGTGCCCAGCTGGACCCGCGCCCGCGGGCGAGAGGACTGGAGTGGTCGCCGTACCAGTGTCATCCGCATGGGCAGCTGTCGCAATGAATGGTGCAAGTACTGCGATCACGCTCATGACTAGCGGAAGCACTAGCGAGCGGAACGTGCGAGGGTTTCGGCTAACCAATGAGTTCGGAATCGCGATTGCGATTTTTGTCGTGAGTGCACGCGCGCGCACCATCGGCCGTGGAGCATGCATCACAGAGAAGAATAAGGTCGTGACAACTGACATCGGCACAGTTATAGAACTGCTTGGTGGCGGAACTACACTTTTCGCATTCGCCGATTGTCTTTACATCCTCGGCAAAATCGACCGCCATGCGACCGTCGAAGGTATATAGCGACCCTTCCCACAGACCTTGATTGCGGTATTTCTCGCCGTATCGAACGATGCCTCCATCGATTTGGTAAACCTCTTTAAATCCGCGATTAATCATCACGGTCGAGAGAATCTCGCATCGGATTCCACCCGTGCAATAGGTGACGATTGGCCGATCTTTCAGGTGGTCGTATTTGCCACTCTCAATTTCAGCGACAAAATCGTGCGAGGTAGAAACATCTGGGACGATCGCGTTCTTAAACTTTCCGATTTTCGCTTCGAATGAGTTGCGGCCGTCGAAGAAGACCACGTCATCGCCGCGCTCTTTGACTAATTTGTTTACGTGATACGGCTTGAGGTGCTTTCCGCCGCCGACAACGCCATTCTCGTCAACTTTAATTTCATCGGGATGACCGAAGGCCACTAATTCTGGACGGACCTTGACGGAGAGGCGTGGGAACTCTTTTCCGGTTCCATCAGACCATTTGAAATCTATCTTCTTAAAATGTGGATAGCCCTTGGTCGCCTTGACGTACTTTTTCAAAGCAGACATATCGCCGCCGAGCGTGCCATTAATTCCGTGCTTCGAAATAAGAATCCGACCCTTGAGATTTAGGGTCTCACAGAGATGCTTCTGCCAGAGTTTGACCGCTTCCGGGTCATGCAACGGCGCGAAGCCGTAATACAAGATGACCTTTTGCAACTCCATGCGGCTATCTTACCGCCGAGATTATTACCGCCGGAACTTCAGAAATGGGATGACTGCTGCGGTGGTGCGACGGTATTCCGCGTACTCCGGGTACTTCGAGAGCGTGATCTTCTCTGTGAAATCGGTCGATCCGACAAAGAGAATAGTTAGCAACACCGCGCCAGCGACAGTCCACTGGTTCAGGCTGCCCGCGGCATGAGCGCCGATGAGGAAGAGCACCCACCATTGCGCGACTTCGCAGAAGTAATTGGGGTGGCGAGAGATCGAAAACAATCCTGACGTTACAAAGTTAGACTCTGGCTTTTTGCCCGCGGCGATATCCGCATATTTTTTGCTTTGAAAGTTCCACTGTTGCTGATCAGCGATAGTTTCGCCAAGGAGCAAGACTAGGAAGAGTGCGCCGAGGATTACATCCCACGCACCGAATTTGTTGCCCTGGTGCTCGTAAGCGGTTAACGCCGGCAGTGCAATCAGAACGAGAATGAAGTTTTGATACAAGACAATAAAAAAGAAATTGAAAAGTTGGAACTGCCACTTGTTCATGCTGTCGCGCAAGACCTGCCAGCGATAATCCTCGAG
>Ga0007881_1001061_pt1 | contig 11241 bp, 6 predicted proteins | sample CryBogCBH12Aug09_FD_70959 | JGI IMG/M metagenome (GOLD analysis project Ga0007881, IMG submission 70959) | Freshwater microbial communities from Crystal Bog, Wisconsin, USA - CBH12Aug09 | ecosystem: Environmental > Aquatic > Freshwater > Lake | place: Crystal Bog, Wisconsin, USA | collected... | reverse complement strand
ATCGGTAATCGCCAACCCGTCCGGATCGAGCGCCGCAAAACTCACCACTTGCGCCGACGCGCTGCCCGGCAGTTCCACCGCGGCGTCCTTCTGACGATCCACACCCGCATCCGAAATCGTCAAGCGATCCACGCCTTTGAGTTGCCAATGACCCGACTCGTCGATGGAAGCCACTTGGGCGTGATCCACGGACGACAGCTCCGGCCAAACCGCCTGCCGTTGGACATCAAACACATCCACCCCACTGTGAACCTCTCCTCGGCTTGGGCGTTGTATGCGTATGAAATGATGGCCATCCCTCACCCACACCACCGAGCCTGTGATCAACTGCGGATCCGATCCTTTGACCTCCGCTCGCCATTGGTCCGCCCACTGGATCAACGGCGGATTCATGAGTTCGCCCACGACTAAGGCCGCACCACCCAGCATCAATCCCGCGCCGGCGGCCGCCAACGCCAAGCGCCACGGCGACACTCCCACGGAGCGCACCACGACCCACGCGTTCTCACGGGCCAACTGTCCTAATCCCAAGAGCGTGCCAATGAGAACCGCCAATGGCATCAATTGAACCAATTGGCTTGGCAATAAAATCATCGCCAAGCAGGCCGCATCCTTGACCGAAAATTGGCCCACGCCCACATCGTGTTGGTTGTCGATGAATAAAAACAACCCCGACAGCACGCCCACAACCGCCAGCACCATTGCGCTAGAGCGCAGCACTTGACCAATCACCATCCGATCAATGCGGGTTAGCGCCACTTTGAAATCCTCCACCAACTCACATACACGGCAAAGGCGATCACCACATGCACCCACCACAATCCCAACCACAGGGGAACTGACCCTTTTTCCAACCAGGTTCGGGCGGCCGTGAGCAGATTGGCGTAAATAAAATAAATTAAGATGGTTTGGGCGGCGCGAGCAAATCGACTTTCGCGCGGCGCCAAGCGACTCAACGGTATGGACCAGATCGCCAACAACAGCGCCATCAACGGCAAACTCAAACGCCACTGCCACTCGGCTTGTGCTTTGGGATCCGGATCCAACCACAAATTCAACGCCGAGCGCCCCTCCACGCGCGCCTGTGCCGAATCGTTGCTTTTGAGCTGCAACCACAAGCGATGGGACGCAAAACGCGTGCGCTTCACCAATAGCCCAGCGACGGGCAAATCGTATCGAACCCCATGAGTGAGTTCCAATTGCTGATCGCCTTCAAATTCGATGATCGCGGCTTTGTCCGCCAGAATGACTTCCAGCCCGTCGCGATCCAGATGCGCTAAGAAAACCTGTGACAGCACCCCATTGGCGTCCCGCTCATCGGCATAAAAAACCGCTTGATCTTGCATCAATCGATGAAAAATTTTGGGTTCCAACTGACTGATGGGCGCCAAACGAACCGCCTCGTGACGCAATTGCTCGGCCCGGTGAAAGGCCAAAGGCGCCACCACAAACGTCAACGCCCACAACGCGATCGCGACCAGCGTCGCCACCGCCATAACGGGCTTGAGCACCTGGTTGGGGCCGTAACCACACGCGCCCAAGGCGTCCATTTCGCGTTCGTGATACATCCGACCTAAACCCAACACAAAACCCAACAACAACCCAATCGGTATCAGAACCGTGAGGTTTTGCAGGCTCATGAGCGCAATCAGCGGCATAATGACGGTGTGCGGATAGCCGCGCTCGGCGGCTTGCGCCAGGATTTGTGCCAATTGGTTAAACAAAAGCGCCAGCGCCAAAACCCCGGTCACGGCGATCCAACTGAAGCCCAGTTGCTTAAAAATATATCGATCGACGATTCCCAAGGACCGAGCTCCCACGCTTTCAGGCACCGAGAAAGAGTACACTAAAGCACTACATTTCGGCACTGGGTCGATGGATCCGGACGGACAAGACTGAGGAGAAAACGATGGTGGATGTCAAGGCAGTGGCGCTTAAAAAACTGGCTCCGAGCGATCTTTGGGTCGTGGTGGTGGGCGATGGCGAGAGCAAAAAATGGGGTCAGGTCGCCCGTTTTGTGGACAGCCAGTGTCAGGGGTTGATTAAAACGCTGATGCGCGATGGCGATTTTTCGGGCAAAGCCGGCGAAACGCTGCTGATTCCAAAAGCCGTTCACTCGCAAGCCTTGCTCTTAGTCGGCTTGGGCACCCCGTCTTCTAAATCCCTTGAGCGCCAACGCAGTTATCGGCAAGCGGCACACACCGCCGCCGCCGCGCTGCTCAAAACCCGCGCCCAAACCGCAACCCTTTTTTGGCCATCGGAAGATCACGACGATCACTTTGCTTATACCCAAGGCCGAATCATCACCGACGCCCTGTGCCGGGCGTTGTATCAGGTGCCCACCCGCAAAGCGCAAGGCAAGTCCAAACCCACGACGCTCAAACGCGTCCACGTTGCGGCCTTGGAAAACGCCTCGCTGCAGGCCTTACAAGCCGGCATTGATTTGAGTCTAGGCACCGCCGCCGGCATCAAAACGGCCAAAGATTTGGCCAATTTGCCCGGCAATGTGTGCACGCCCAGTTACTTGGCCAGCGAAGCCCAACGGCTGGCGCGCCAATACCGCTCGATCAAAACCACAGTCCACGACCGACGCGCCATAGAACGACTGAAGATGGGTGCGTTTTTAGCCGTGGCTCAGGGCTCCGCGCAAGAACCCAAACTCATTGTGATGGAATATCACGGCTCAAAGCGCGCCAAGGCGCCGATTGTGTTGGTTGGCAAAGGCATCACGTTTGACACCGGCGGCATTTCCCTCAAAGACCCCTCGGCGATGGACGAGATGAAGTTCGATATGTCCGGCGCCGCCACCGTCATCGGCACCATGCAAGCGCTGGCGCAACTGAAAGCGGACGTCAATGTGGTGGCCGTCGTGCCCACCTGTGAAAACATGCCCGACGGCAAAGCCGTCAAACCCGGCGATGTGGTCACCGCCATGTCCGGCCTGAGCATCGAAATCTTAAACACCGACGCCGAAGGTCGATTGATTTTGTGTGACGCGCTGCATTTTGCCAAACGCTTTAAACCCCGAGCGCTGATTGACGTCGCCACGTTAACCGGCGCCTGCGTCGTCGCCCTGGGTGGACCCGTATCGGGGCTGTTCTCGAATAACGACGAACTGGCGGATGAACTCTTGGAAGCCGGCGTGCGTTCGGGTGATTTGGCCTGGCGCATGCCCATTGGCGAAGAGTACACCGAAATGCTCAAATCCAATTTTGCGGATTTAGGCAACATTGGAGGACGAGAGGCCGGCGCCGTCACGGCGGCGTGCTTCTTATGGAAGTTTGTGGACGATATCCCTTGGGCGCATTTGGACATCGCAGGCTCGGCTTGGTTGGGCGGCGCGCAAAAAGGCTCAACCGGTCGTCCCGTGAGTCTGTTGGTCGATTACCTGACGTTGTCTCAGTAACTGCCTGCAGAGCCACCATGAACGCTTCGGTTGAATTTCACGTCTTGGAATCGGCACACGATTCGGTGTGGCTTCAATACGTCTGTGAGTTGACCGAAGCGCTGCATCATCCGGCTCACCGGCTCGTCATTCACGCCGACGAGCCGGCGCTGTTAACGGCGGTGGATGAGAAACTGTGGACGTATAAGGACGATGGCTTTCTGGCGCACGAACGCACGACCCAGCCCACCTCCCCTGCGCCCAATGGCGTGGTGATGCTCAGTTCAACGCCCATCGCCACGGACACCCTCATTCATCTGGGATTCGATCCGCTGGCGGATTTGACGACGGCCAAACGCATCATCGATGTCATCGACGCCGATCCCAAGCGTCGGGAAGCGGGCCGAAATCGCTTCGCTCATTATCGCAAGCTCGGAATCAGTCCCCAAACCATTAAAAACCCCACGATTTCCGCCGCGGCGGCGGGAACTTGATTAAAATAGACGATCGTTTTTAACACCGTTAGGGATGCCGGTCCGACCGTTCAGCCCTAACGAGTCATTGACCTGTTGAGTGGACGCCATGGATAAGACTTACCAACCGCACGCCATCGAACAGCCGATTTATGAGGCTTGGGAAGCCGACGGCGCTTTTAAAGCCACCGGCGATGGCGCGCCATTTTGCATCGTGATCCCGCCCCCCAACGTCACCGGCACGCTCCACATGGGTCATGCGTTTCAAGACACCATCATGGACGCGTTGATTCGGTATCACCGAATGCGAGGCGACCAGACCCTGTGGCAACCGGGCACGGACCACGCCGGCATCGCGACGCAAATGGTCGTCGAACGCCAATTGAATGCCGAGGGAAAAACGCGACACGATTTGGGTCGTGACGCGTTCATTGAGAAAGTGTGGGAATGGAAAGAAATCTCGGGCAACACGATTTCGCGACAAATGCGCCGACTCGGCGCCAGTTGCGATTGGACGCGTGAACGCTTTACGATGGACGACGGGCTTTCAGAGGCCGTCACCGAAGCGTTTGTTCGCCTGCACGAGGACGGTTTAATTTACCGCGGCAAACGTTTGGTGAACTGGGATCCGGTTTTACACACCGCGCTCTCCGACTTGGAGGTGCTGTCCGAACCGGAAAGCGGACACCTGTGGCACTTGCGTTACCCCGTGGTCGGCAGCCACGAGCACTTGGTCGTGGCCACCACACGGCCAGAGACGTTATTTGGCGACACCGCCGTCGCCGTTCACCCCGACGATGAACGATTTGCGCACTTAATTGGCAAACGCGTCCTGTTGCCGTTGAGCATGCGTGAAATTCCAATCATCGCGGATGAATTTGTTGATCGGGAGTTTGGAAGCGGTTGTGTGAAAGTGACGCCCGCTCATGATTTTAACGATTATGAAGTGGGTCAACGCCATCAATTGCCGATGATCAACATCCTGGATAAGAACGCGTGTTTGACCGACGCGGTTCCGCCACCGTTTCAGGGATTATCCACTCAAGACGCCCGTGAACGCGTCGTCAACGCCTTGCACGAATTGAATTTAATCGAGCGCATTGAAGATCACCAACGCATGACGCCGCGCGGCGATCGCTCGGGCGCCGTCATTGAACCCTGGCTGACCGATCAGTGGTACGTCAGCATCGAGCGTTTGGCCAAGCCCGCCATCGCCGCGGTGGAATCCGGTCGCATTCGCTTTGTGCCGGAGTCCTGGGATCGAACCTACTACGAATGGATGCGCAACATCAAAGATTGGTGCATCAGTCGGCAACTGTGGTGGGGCCATCGCATTCCCGCTTGGTACGATGAGGACAATCGCGTGTACGTCGGACGCAACGAGGCCGATGTCCGACGCAAGCACCAGCTTGCCGATGACGTTCGATTGCGTCAAGACGAGGACGTCTTAGACACCTGGTTCTCATCGGCGCTCTGGCCGTTTTCGACGCTGGGCTGGCCCAATCACGATCAAGAACTCAAAACGTTTTATCCGACCTCCGTGTTGGTCACCGGTTTTGACATTATTTTCTTCTGGGTGGCGCGCATGATCATGTTTGGGCTGTACTTCACCGATGAAGTCCCCTTCCGTGAGGTCTACGTGCACGGGTTGATCCGAGACGCTCAAGGGCAGAAAATGTCCAAGTCCAAAGGCAATGTGCTCGATCCAATCGATCTCATTGATGGGATTGAATTAGAGCCGCTGATCACCAAACGCACCACGGGCTTAATGCAACCCAAACTCAAAAGTGCGATTGAAAAAGCAACGCGCAAGGAATTCCCAGGCGGCATCGCCTCCTACGGCACCGACGCGCTGCGTTTCACCTTTGCCTCGCTGGCCAGCCTCTCCCGCGACATTCGCTTTGACGTCGGCCGAATTGAAGGATTTAGAAACTTTTGTAATAAATTATGGAACGGCTCTCGCTTTGTGGTGATGTCGACCGAGAAGGATCCCGGTCCTGGACCACAACAATTAACGCCAGCGGATCATTGGATCACGCAGCGCTTACAGCATTGCTTGCACACCACTGAAAAAGCCATCGCACAATATCGCTTCGATTTGGCCAGCCAAGCGCTTTATGATTTTGCCTGGCACGATTTCTGCGACAGCTATTTGGAACTCACCAAAACCATTTTGCAATCGGAAGCCTCCCCCATGGAGGAACGCCGTGGCACGCGACAGTGTTTACTGCAAACCCTCGATCAGTTGCTGTGCGCCTTGCATCCGTTAATGCCGTTCATCACCGAGGCCATTGGACAACGCATACGCGCCCTCACCAACACCGCCCAATCGTCGATCGCAGCCAGCCACTGGCCAGAGGCGAGAACGTTTGACGCCACGGCGGCCAAACAAATGGAGTTCGGCTTGATGTTGATTGGCGCGGTTCGTAAGATCCGAGGGGTTATGGACATTCCCGGATCCAAACCCTTAAGCGTCGTATTGGTGGGCCTCAATGATGAACAGCGCATCACGCTCGAGGGGATTAAACGCTTCATCATCAAACTCGCCAATGTATCGAACTTAAGCGAGCTCAATGCCGGCGAGGCCGAACCCATTTCGGCGATTGAAGTGCGGGAAAACGTTCGCTTGCTCGTGCCCATGGCGGGCCTCATTGACGTCGCGGTCGAAACGCAGCGAGTGACCAAGAAAATTGAAAAAATGCGCTCCGATCTTGAGAAGATTCAAAGCAAGCTTTCCAACGAGCGTTTCGTCGCAAACGCGCCTGAAGAAATCGTCTTAGAAGATCGCCATCGCGCCAACGTTCTCGAGCAGGAAATCAACGACCTCAATCGCCACATCGAGCAACTCAAGCGTTTGTGAGAGCGCTTGGCAGCGGCGAGCGCGTGACTGCCGCGGCCACGGTCAATGCCACCGCCCCCGGAGCGCCGCGGTGGCCGGGACGGTCGTCGGCGGCTCCCTAAGTGGCGCAGCCGGCCAGCGTCTTGGACAAATTATATTTTGCGCTTAACCCTCCTCGGAGGCGATTTGAGCGTTGTACCCCATGGATAAAGAGCTAAAATAGCGCCTCAGGTTGGAGGAACCCCTATGTCTACCGTCGCCACGCCCTTATCACGGCGCCAGTTTCTAGCCACCACCGCATTAGCCGGCGGCGGCCTTATGATCGGATGGAGCATTCCCTTAGTCGCCAAGGACAGCGCCAGCAGCAGCGAATCGGTGCTCAATGCCTTTATTCGCATCGCGCCCGACGACGCCATCACCCTCATCACCCCCGCGGTCGAAATGGGACAAGGTGGTCACACGGGAATGGCCATTTTGCTCATGGATGAACTCATGGGCGATTGGCGCAAATTGCGCATCGAAGACGCGCCCGCCGACGCCAAGTACAACAACCCCATGGTGCATTTGCAGATCACCGCGGGAAGCTTTTCCGTCCGCGGGTGGTACAACGATTTGCGTCAAGCAGGCGCCACCGCTCGCGAGATGCTCACCCGCGCCGGCGCGGACGCGTTGAGCGTTCCCGTCAGCGAATGCGTGGCCAGCAATGGCCGAATCGTGCACCCGCCCAGCGGTCGCTCCGTGACCTTCGGCGCGGTCGCCACCGCGGCCGCGGCGTTGCCCGTGCCGAGCGCGCCCACCCTGTTGGGCGGCAAACTCATCGGCACCTCGCCAGCGCGCTTGGACGTTCCCGTGAAAGTCGATGGCAGTGCGCGATTTGGCATCGATATGGATTTGCCGAACCTGGTGTACGCCACCGTTCGCGGCGCCCCCACCCTCACGGGTCGATTGAAGCACTGCGATGCGTCCAAAGCGCAAACCATGCCTGGATTTATTCGCTGCGTGGAGATGGACGACGCCGTCATCGTCGTCGCCGATCAATACTGGCGTGCTAAAAAAGCGCTCGATGCGGTGGTCACCGAATGGGATGACGGAAAATTAGGCGGCGTGGACTCCAAACTGCTCAGCCAGCGGATGCATCAGGCGTTTCAAGCGGAAGGCACCGTTGCCAAAGATGTGGGCAACGTCAACGACGCCTTCAAAGCCGCGCATCACAAACTGAATGCCGTTTACGAAGTGCCTTTTTTAGCGCACGCGTGCATGGAACCCATGAACGCAACCGCGGTCGTCCAACGGGATCGATGCGAAATCTATTGCGGCACTCAGGCCCCACAAGGGGTGCAAGCGGCGGTATCGCAAGCCACCGGCATCCCAGTCCAAAACGTGGTGGTTCACACACAATATTTGGGCGGTGGGTTCGGCAGACGCGGCGAATCGGATTTTGCGGCTCAGGCCGCCAAAACGGCTCAGGCCGTGGGACGTCCAGTCAAACTCATCTGGTCACGCGAAGAAGACTTGTCGCACGATTACTATCGACCGGCGGCCGCCATTCAGTTTGCCGCGAGTTTTGATAAGGACAAACACCTGACGGGCTTAAATTGCACCGTGGTGAGTGCGTCGGCACCCAACCGTGGTGGCAAAGGTGCGCCGTTTTACACCGGTAGCATTTACGACAACAGTTACTCCTACTCGGTACCCAACTTCCGAACCACCGGCACCAACCTCGACTCCGGCGTGCGTTTCGGTTACTGGCGCAGCGTCAACGACTCACACAACCCCTTCATGTTGGAGGGATTCATCGATGAGTGCGCTCACTACGTCCAACAAGATCCGCTGGAATTTAGACGCGCCCACTTGCAAGCGCCCGAGGCCCAGCGTCATCTTCATTTACTAAACTTTTTGGCGGAAAAAGCCCAGTACGGCCACCAGCCACAAGGACGGTATCAAGGCATCGCCGCGTTCCCGTCGTTTGGTTCGATCATCGGGTGCATCGTTGAAGTGTCCGTCAAGGGCAAACAAGTCACGATTCATAAAATTGTGAACGCCGTGGATTGTGGCGTCGCCGTCCATCCGGACAACATTGTGGCGCAATTGCAAGGAGGCTTGGTCTATGGACTAACCGCCGTGTTGCGCGGCGAAATAACCCTCAAGAATGGTCGAGTGGAGAACAAAAACTTCAACGACTATCCCTTGCTGACGATGGCGGAAATGCCGGTCACTGAGAATTACATTTTGCCCTCCACGCAAGCCCCTGGCGGCATCGGCGAACCCGGCACCGGACCCATTGCGCCCGCGTTAGCCAACGCCATATACGCCGCCACCCAAACGCGCATTCGCACCTTGCCTCTCAACAAAAGCGGCTGGACAATTAAGATTGATAGGAGCCACGCATGATTAACTTAAACGTGAATGGTCAATCCCATTCGGTGTCGGCGGATGCGGATACTCCGTTGCTGTGGGTATTGCGAGACGAGCTCAAGCTCACGGGATCGAAATTCTCGTGCGGCATTGGCGCCTGCGGCGCGTGCACGGTGCTCGTAAACGGCGAACCCACGCGTTCGTGCGTGTTGCCGGTCAGCGCGATTGGCAACTCCGCCATCACCACCATTGAGGGCTTGTCTGCCGATCGCTCACACCCCGTGCAGCAAGCGTGGATTGCCGAAAACGTCCCGCAATGTGGGTATTGCCAATCGGGAATGATTTTAACGGCGGCCGCGCTGCTGAAAAAGAACCCGCATCCGACGGACGCGGACATCGATACGGCCATGACCAATCTGTGTCGTTGCGGCACCTACGATCGCGTCCGCAAAGCCATTCACAAAGCGGCCGATCACTCCGCCTAACGCAGTCCACTCACCCTGTTTTGCGGGGTGAGCTTTTCAGATACACCAACTTTCCGCCCACCCAGGTTCGGATGGCTTGGTTATCGCGCAGCTCGGTCACGGGGCGATTAAACACGTCTTTTTGCCATTCCACCACGTCCGCCCACTGACCCACGGCAATGCGCCCTTTGCGCATCTCGGTAAACTCAGCGATCGCGGAGCCGACCGTGTAGGCATCAATTGCGTCTCGGAGGCTTATTTTTTCATCCTCAGCCCACCCATCGGGATGCGATCCATCGAGGGGAATTCGAGCCACCGCGGCGTACACGCCCGCCCAGGGATCCAACGGCACCACTGGCCAATCGGTTCCAAACGCCAAACGCACACCCGCTTTTTGCAAACTCGCCCACGGATAACTGTAGCGTAAACGCGCCGCGCCCACGCGCGCGCCGATCCAGCGCCCATCGTCGATGCCCTGAAACGGCTGCATCGACGCAATGACGTGCAGATCGGCCATCCGTTTGATCAATTGTGGGCTCAAATGTTGAGCGTGCTCAATCCGAAAGCGACGATCGTCACTTGCGGGCAAGCCCAAGCGCTCATAGGCGTCCAGAGCCGAATCCACCGCGGCATCCCCAATGGCGTGTGTACACACTTGCGCGTGCAGCGAGACCGCGTCGCTCAACCATCGATGCAGTTCATCCGCATCCTGAAAATCCTCCCCCAACAACCCGTGTTCGGCGGGCCGATCGGTATAGCCATCCTGGAAATACGCCGTTCGCGAACCCGCCGATCCATCGGCGAAGGCTTTAAACCCGATCACTCGGACATAGGGGGTAACCGCCATGGACAGTAAACGGTGCGCCCGTTCGGCCTCGGGGGCTTTTAACGAATGCAAGGCGATTGCCACCGACACCCGGATTGGCATTTGTCCGCGCGCATCCAGGCGCCGCAACGCCAACACCGTGGCCTCATCACTGTCGAGGTAGCCGGTGCTCATGTCTTGAACCGTGGTGACGCCTAAGGACGCGGCGTATTTCATGCCCGCCATCAGCGCCGACTCCCGACCCTTCGCGTCCAATGGCGGAATGGTCGTGGCTAAGGAATTCATCGCCGCGTCTTTTAATACGCCCGTGGGTTCCCCTTGCGCGTCTCTCTCAATCAGTCCACCAGGCGGATCGACGCTCGTGCGCGTTATTTTTAGCAAGGCCAACGCTTTGGAGTTCACGACGGCGGCGTGCCCATCGGTGCGCTCCAACACCACGGGTCGATCCGCCACGACGGAATCCAGATCCGCTTTGTTGGGCCAACGCTTCTGGGTGAACAGCGTTTCGTCCCAGCCAGAGCCTTGAATCCACTGCCCCGGTGGCACTTGCTGGGCTTGCGAGCGCAAGCGCTTTTTAAGATCCTCAATGGAGCGCGAACCGTGCAAATCGACGCGCGACAACTCCAAACCACCACTCAACAAATGCACGTGCGCGTCATTGAATCCGGCCAATACCCAATGACCTTGCAAATCCACTTGATGCGTTTTGGGTCCAATCAGCGCCGTCATTTGCTCGTCCGTTCCGACGCCGACGATCACGCCCTGTGAAATGGCCAAGGCCGTCGCATTCGGCGCATCGATGTGTCCATGCAGAAGCACCGTATCGGCAAAGGGCGCCGCGCCCAGCGGCGTTCCGATTAAGCCCAACGCAATCACGCCCACAACCCGTTGCCACATCA
>Ga0007881_1001059_pt1 | contig 11245 bp, 10 predicted proteins | sample CryBogCBH12Aug09_FD_70959 | JGI IMG/M metagenome (GOLD analysis project Ga0007881, IMG submission 70959) | Freshwater microbial communities from Crystal Bog, Wisconsin, USA - CBH12Aug09 | ecosystem: Environmental > Aquatic > Freshwater > Lake | place: Crystal Bog, Wisconsin, USA | collected... | reverse complement strand
CGCCCTGCTGGTGCAAAAGCCCCTCAAGCAACAAAGAAAATCACCCCTATGGGTTCAAAGGCGAGCGAAACAATGGAATTTAGCGTTTCTAAATTGAGGGATAATATGCTTCTTGCTCAAGCGGCAGAAAAAGAAGTTACTGGCTTCTTAAAGAAGAAATATAAAGTCAAGAAACTCAATGAACAACAAGAAGCTGTCGCAACCGAAATCGTTACGGTAATTACGGCAAACGAAGAACCTGAAAATTGGGATAAAGTCGTAAAAGATTATTGTGAAAATCCGGTTGACAAGAATCAAGACCGAGTAAATCGTGTTTTGAGTGTGGCAGCGGAACACCAAGTTGACAACTATGTTGCCTCTCTGCTCTACTCAAGCAGAAAGTAACAAATGTCATTTGGGGCGTTCAGTTTATTCAATTTTTATCAGCAGCCTAACACGGGTTTTCAACCTCCCGTTTTAGATAGGGATATTTTGGCTTCTGGTAATGGTTCTTCTGGAAAAGTCGCGGATTTCAATTACTATTTTCCATACGGCGGGACTTCAATTTTGTATGGAATGATTTTGTCCCAAAGTCAATTCAAGTTTAACCTTTTGGCGGACTCATATAGTCAAGATGGTGCTGGTGGCTCTCATTATTTTTCTATTTCGACCCCTTTTTCTGGAAATTTTCAATCGAGTCGTGATTTGTTGTTTTTTAATAATCAGGTTTATGGAACCCTTTATCCTCAATTCCGTGAAAATTTTGGAATCGAGATTGATTTTTCGGGTATTGAATCTGGATTTAATTGGGACGCCATTTTAATAAAAAATCCGTTCAGCGGTATCGAAAGTGGGTTCAATTTTGACTCTTTTTCTTGTTCGGTTAATATATCGGGCGATATTTCTTCGGCTGGCGACCCTTGCTATGTAAAATTGGAGATTTCAGGTATAATAAGTGGAGAATCTTTTGATTTTGTGTCTATTGGAAATGAGGTCAAAGGAAACCTTTGGCCGACTGAAAAAGACCTATGTTCCATTGGATTTTCGATGATTGGCTATTCGGTTAGCGCAGGCACAACTCAAGTTCCGATTACTGTTTCTGATTCCGGTAATCTTAACTTTATGCTTGTTGGTTATCAAGTCAACATCTAAAAGTGTATTAATTATGAGAATGAACGGAAAAAGGACTTAAAAATGAAAAGCGACATCAAGTGCAGTATTAAAGGCCAATACAAGGTAGATATTTTCAAAGATGGCGAATTCGTCAGCACAACTGACTGGTTCGACAATGATATTACCAATACTGGTGTCCTTTATCCTTTCAATTATTCGTTCGCACGCTGTTTCATGTTCCTCTCCTTGGGTTCTGGCACGTTTAATTCTACGTCTTCTGGATTAATTGGATATACGGGATTTGGCGGCGGAAATGGAACAACGGCAATCGGGGCTTTTCAAACAAGCGATGGAAATTTTCAAACGGGGGCGTATATGGGATGGCCTTTTTACGCTTCTGGCCTCGCTGGTTCTTCTGCTTGTGGAACCCAATTTACTCCAAGCGGAATGAATTTATCTAGGTCTTGGAATTTGCCGAGCGGTAATACAAGCGTCGGCGGAAACGGTCTTCATATTCAATCTTTCATGGTTTCTCCTTCCAGCGGCTCTGACCCTTCTGGATGTTGCGCTTTTAGTTGCGTAAATCAAGACGTATTTATTCCTTCTGGATATAATGCGACGATTTACTATATGCTTTCATTGAATTTCAATGATTACGCTCAACCATACGTTTATTTTCCAACTGGCGTAGGAAGCAATGGATATTTCAATACTGGAAATGCAATTATCGGTGGCGTTGATACTACGTTGGTTAGCGGTTGGTCACATCTCAGCGGTATTTATCGCCAGCTATTCCCCGGATTGCAATGTATTGACAACTATGGTGCGTGTGTCGCTACTTCATTGGGCGCGCAAATGGAACCAAGTTTAATAAATGCTGGAAATACCTATCTGTATTTGTCGCCTGATATTGGTAATTTCGCAACTTCAAAATTCGATGGAACGGGAGTTTTTGGTGGAATTGAATCTGGCGCATATAATTCTTGTGGTCTTTCTGCAAATTACTCTGAATACTGCGCGTATATTGGAGACAATGCAGTTACAAAAGTAAATCAAAATGCTTCAATAGCCAGCTTAGACAAAAATATTTTTTATTATTCTGGTGATGGAGTCAACAATTCGTCATTCATGTTTTCGTTGACAAACACGATTCCGATGACCAATTATGAGAATCCAGCAATTCACCTTAGCTCAATTCCAACTATCTCTGGATATACGGGAATAATTCCAAAAGGAACAAGCAATGGTCAGTTTCAGTATAATTCTGTGAATTTTGTAAATGCTACTGGAAAACCTTTGGCTTATGCTTCGCCGGGTGGTAGCTTATTCAATAGCTCGATTCCTAACTATGGACAACCAGCGGTATTTTCTACTTCATTGAGAAGAATTCCACCTACTCCTAATGTTGGAGGAAGAATCCAAAAGTCCACAAAGTCTGCAAGAATTTCTCCAATTCAATCTTTGGGATGGAACGCTCGTTATGGGAGCATGGTATTGGCGAACTTTTCTTCTTCTTTGCCAAATATCGGAAGCATAGACATCACACAGATGAATCCTTACATAGAATATCTTTTCTTTGACAATTCTGGTAGGGGAGCTAATATGCCGCACTACCGAATCATTCCTGAAATTTATTTGACGAATCGTGGAACTGGCGTTTATCAGGCGGTATTTAGTATTACTGGACAGGGCATTGATGGAAGTCCTAATAGCCCAATTCAAAGAATTTGGAATGCCACTGGATTTTGTGGTGGATATACTGGAACAAATGTGTCTGGTCTTCGTTCTGATTATCCTTGGACTGGTTATTTTTCAGGAACCAATTTGAGTTCTGGAATTATTTTTAGTGGAGCAAATATTCCTTCTAATCTTACTGGAAGTTTCTCAAGTGGGACTTATGGATATGGAGCAGTTTATGGAATTTTGGCTCACAATTCTGGATTTTATAGCTTGCCTTACGACTGTTGCTTGCTTGATAATCCGATTTGGAGTGGATTTACTAGCGACCAAGGAGGAAGTATTCCTTGTCCTACTGGCGAAACAGGAAAATTAATTTGGCCTTACCAGAGCGCGTCTCCGATTGGTTTGGCAATTTCTGGTCTTCAATTTTGGAGTCCAAATTTTTCAGGAACTTTTGTTTATTCTGATACTAATAATTACATTAGTAAAAGCGGTTTTCAATTGGTGGGTGATATTACTGGCGTCGGTGGTGCTTCAGTCCTAGCTTCAATTGGAACAGGAATAACAATCAATAATATCGTTTGTGCTGTTAGCAGTTCAACACACAAAATTACAGGTTCAAGCGTCACTGGTATTTCAAGTATTAATGCTGCAACAAATGGAACTTATGGTTTTGTTCCTACTAATTTCTGCGCTCCATCTGGAAGAATTCATCATTTAGAATTCTTTACTGGTTCTGGATTTACTGGTGGATATAGACTGCTTCCAAATTATGCTTCTGGAAACAATAGCTTCTCAGGAGATTTGGCGTCAAATACATATTCTCCTGTAATTGGCGGCGCATTTCCGGGTCTAAGCTCTCAGAACGGTATGCAAATCTATTTTGATTTTATCTGGTCGGCATAATATGTCAAGGACACACTTAAAATTACATGGACAGTTTAAGGTGGATGTTTTTGATGCTAGTGGGAATTTTTTAAGAAGTTCTGACTACATCAAGAATTTCATAACCAACTCTGGAACTCTGTATCCTTATTACTTTGCTTTTGCTGATTGTTTTAGATATTTAAGCTTAGGTTCTGGTATAAACGTCCCAAATTCAACTGGCGTTATTGGTTTTCCTGCAACTACTGGTTTGGCAAGTGGAGTTTCAGGTTATCAATATGTTGGTTTTGAAAATTATACGACTGGCGGATTTCTTGGGGGTGGATGCGGAAATTTTGCAGACCCAAATTCAAACACAATAAGCCTAATTAGGCAATGGGCTTTGCCGGATATTACTGGTGGGACATTTGATTCAACTGTTGATTTTTCGGAGATAATGGTATCTCCCGGCAGGCCATACGTTACTGGATTTGCCGATGCTGGAAAAACGCAGCCAACTGGACTTTGTGGTTGTAATGAAGTAGGGTATTCATCTTTGTCGGCGGGACAACCTGATTTAACTGGACTTGACTGTTCAGAAGTTCAAAAATATTATAGTCTTTTGCCATCGTTAAACGAACAGGCAGATAGCCAATATGGAACGGTTCTTCGAGAAAGACTAAAACTATGTGACGCAAACGCCGCTTTTGCTAGAATCACCGGAAACTTTACCGTAAATTCAGGAGAAATTCTCACAATAACATACAAGCTAAATCTTTCTTTTTCCACTGGTGTTCAAGAGGGCGCGTTTTTCGTTCCAGATTCAAACACGATAAGTAATATCGCTCCTGATAATAATTGGAGCGGATTCGGATTCGTGGCTAATATTACGAATCCCGGTATCAAATTAATTGTAGATAGTCAAATTAGCCAGAATAATTATAGCGTTTATGCTCCTACGGATTATAGATTGCAACATTTTGACTTTAGAAATGAGCAGGCTTTATTTTCCGAATTTTACGGAGAATCTTTTATTCCTTCTTTGGGTATTCCTATGGAGCCTTCGTGCGTTTATGGAGATGGAGGAAATCTGGTCGCCTATATTTCAGATGATAATACGCAATTTTTTGCAAGTCCTAGCGGGGGAGCCTGTATTACTGGATTGTTTCAACCTTGGAATCCAACAGGGCTTGTTTTGCCACGAAATTCTGGTTTGATGGGATTTAGGACTTTAGTTAGCGGAAATAATTCTATTGAGGCAATTAATTTTGATTCTGATTTTGCATATTGGACGAGGAACCCTTTCAATATAAGGACAAGTTCAAGTTCTCAAGGTTATCCAGATACAGGAAATATAGAAAACTCAATCAGTGCAATAATAAGGTCGCCATCTACTTATTCTGGCGCACAATCGCGTTCTCGTTTTACAAGTGGAAGTAGAGGAGGTTCAATTTTAACAAACTACAACTTTCCATTTTATTTAAGTAATAATCACTATGGAGATAGCCTATATGCCAGAAGCTATGTAATTGCATACGTTGATTCTAGGGCGATTTACAATAAGGCCGCCTCTTTTGGTAACTCGGTATATTGTGATTTGATTAATTCTTCGCCAGTCCTTGATTGTCTGCTTTCAGGATTAAGCGGTTCAAGCGTTTTCTTGCCTCAATTTTATGACGCAGGAAGCGTTGGTAATCCAACTGGTCAAATACTTGGTTCAGATGATGTTTCTTACAATTATTTTACTGGTCAGGATGGAAGTTTGAACCCGTCTATTCAAAGCTTATTGTCTTGGACGGCAGATTGCCCACCAGATGCTATGGGTTGTTAATACCAAAACAAGAAAATTTGTGTAATTATCAGGGATTATGTTGGCTAGAGATTTACCGTTCCATCAAATGTTCGCGTCGGTAGTGCGCCCTGTCGTTTCAGAAGAAAAGGACAGGCTCCTTGCTATTGCTTCGATGGACGAGCTTGCGAAATTCATTCCGAACATTGATGTATCTCGTAATATTGACCTTCTCCCAATTGCTTTTGACGCTTGCGTAATTAATCGCGGAAATAAGAACGGCGATATAATGAATACAGAAATTGGTCTTGCTACTTACAAGACTTTTATTCACAAATTCATTGACACAGAACACAATCGTAAAAAGGTAATTGGTGTTATTCTTTCCGCATCCCTTAGTGAATTTGGAACCAATAAAATTTTAACCGAAGAAGATGTCAGAGGCACTGATAAGCCATTTAACATTACTCTTGGCGGCGTTTTGTGGAAGGCCGTAAATTCTGATTTGTGCGATTTGGTGGAAGAATCAAACGACCCCGATTCAGACAACTACATGAAGGCTTCGGCAAGTTGGGAACTTGGTTTTTCTGGTTATGATGTTGTTGAATTTGAACCCGGCGAAAAGGAAATCTCAAAGGGTAAGATTATCTCTGACCCTGAGTTCATTAAAAAAATTGATAAATATTTGAAGGCTAATGGCGGTTCAGGTGTAAAGGATAATAAGAGCTACTATCGTTTGCCTAATCAGGACGTTGTAGCGATGGGTATTGGTCTTACTGAAAAGCCAGCCGCAGAGGTTCAAGGAATCGCAGTAAAAGTTGATGAAAAAAAGGACGCAAAAGCTTCCGAATCATTTGCTGTTGAGGATGTAAATAAAAAAAATATTATTACAAAAGAAGAAAGTATTTCACAAACACCTGAAATTAATGTAAAAAGAGAAAGAACATCATTTATGAAAATTACCGCAATCACAGACATCACGGACGAAAATTTGAAGCAGTGTTCGGCTTCTGTAATTACTGAGTTCATCCAGTCCGAACTCAAGAAGGCCAGTGATACTTTTGCAACTGAAAAGCAGCAGCAGGCAACCGCCGCTGAAAAGGCTCAGAAGTCAGCAGACGAACTCGGTAAGAAACTTTCGGAGATGCACGCGTCTCTCGAAACATTGGTTAAGGAAAAGCAGGAACGTGAGCGCGTTGACGCTTTCAATGCTCGTATGAGCGAAACCGTCGCTTCTTATGAATTACCTGCCGAAGTCGCAGCCGTGATTGCCGACGACTTGAAGAATCTCGCTTCTGCTGAAGCTTATGCTTCATGGAAGACAAAGGCCGAAACGCTTTTGAAGCCATACTCTAAGGTCGCTCTTGCAGCCGCTAAGAAAGCAAAGGCTGATGAAGAAGCCGAAGCCAAGGCTAAGAAAGACAAGGAAGATGCCGAAGCCAAGGCTGCTCTTGAAAAGAAGGGCGATAAGAAAGATGACAAGGAAGGCGATAAGGATGGCGATGACAAGAAGAAAGACGCAAAGGCTTCAACTGAAGCTATCGCATCAGTCGTTGAAACAGCGTTGGATAACGCTGACAAAGAAAAGGGCGGCTTGCCAAATGGTTCAAGTGCCGCAGCACCAAATTTGAAGGAAAAGTTTAAGACTGCCTTCGCGGAAGAAAATTTCGTTATCAAAAAGTAAATAACAAAATAGGAAAATAAAATTATGCCACTACTCAGACCACTAAGAGACTACAACGAAAAGGACGTTTATAACCTTTACACGTTCTCTGGACAAACTAGCTCCGGCCAGATTGTCAACAAGGGAACGCTCGTCGCCGTCGCGCCAAACGCCGGTTGGAGAAACGACCTTGAACCGTTGAACATCATCGGTAATTACGGTGATTTCAGCGTCAACAACGTCCAAGCCCTCCGTTACGGAACTTCCGCTGCCGTCACTTACTACGGCACTGGTTCTGCTACCGCTGGCTTTCCGGGCGAATACCCAATCGGTATTACCCTATTCGACGTTCGTGAGCTTGACGAAAACTTGATTCCTCTCAAGTATAATCCTCGCAAGGCTGCTGAGTTGGAAGCTTGTATTTCCGGTCAGACTGTTCCAATTGTTTCACGCGGAACATTCCTCTACTCCGGTCTTACTGGTTCCATCAACGGTGGACAACCAATTTACGGTGGTGCTTCTGGAACGATTGTCGCCCAGAACAACGCCAGTGGCAACCTTACGCAAATCGGTATTGCGTTGGGTGGAACAGGCGCAGATGGTTCAGCCCTAATCAGATTGGGACTCTACTAATCGAATATTTAGTATCTTAACAATAAGGAAAAACATTTATGCAAATTCAACTAAAAAAAACGCCAGAGCAAATCGAGCTTATCAAGGCTATGGGTTCCTCCAAGCAGTCTGTCGCTCGTGAAGCTACTGAGGCCATCGCAGCGTTCCTTTCGCCAGTCCTCAAGAAAGTCTTGATGACCGCTGGAACGGCGTCCACTGTCTATCGTGACATTGAGTTCGACGAAGATTCCGACCCATCCCTCCCACTCGACTTGTTCTACAACGAAGGTGCTGGATACGTCTCCATTTGGAGCCAGTCTCAAGCTGGTGGTCTTCCTACCTCTCAGGTCGCTGGTATGGCTGAAATCAAGTTCGGCACTTATCGTCTCGACTCGGCTGTTTCCTTCAATAAGAAATATGCTCGTAAGAGCCGCTTGGATGTCGTTTCCAAGGCCATCGAACGTATGGTCAACGAAGTTTTGGTTAAGCAGGAACGTAATGCTTGGGCAGTCGTTCTCAAGGCTCTTGCCGAAGCTTATACGCCAATTTACGGTGCTGGTCAGACGGTTCAGACCACATACGGCCACACGCTTGCAGCTTCCGCTGCTGGTCAATTCCTCTTGGCTGACTTGAACAACTTGATTGTTCGCATCAAGAGAATTAACGAATCATACAGCGCAAACACGCCTGTTCAGCCATACTCACACGGTATTACTGACTTGTATGTTTCTCCTGAAATCAAGGCTCAAATCCGCGCCTTCGCTTACAACCCAATTAACACGGCTTCTGCCGACAATGTTGGTATCACTGGTATCCGTGGTCAGCACCTCTCTGACAATCTCCGCGACGAGATTTTCAAGTCTGCTGGTATGCAGTCCATCTACGGCGTCAACATCGTTGAACTCGTCGAATTTGGTAAGAGCCAGAAGTATAACGTATTGTTCAACCAATTCGCCTTGGATGCCAATAACGCCGCTTCTCAAGTTCAGGGTTCCAACGGAGCCGCTAACTGGACTAGCTCCTCGACGCAGGAAATCGCAGTTGGTATTGACAACTCTCGCGGAGCCTATGTCCGCCCAGTTGCAGTTCAGGCTGAATCCGGTGGCACGTTCTCCGTCCTCCCTGACGGTCAGCTCGATATGTATGGTTCCCGCATCCAGAAGGTCGGCTTCTACGGGTTCCTCGAAGAAGGCAGAGTTTGTCTTGACGCGAGAAGCACGGTCGGTATCGTAATCTAATAGTTTCAAGAAGGCGAAGAAGAAATTCTTCGCTTTTCTTTTATATTAAATACACGGACTAACGTATAATAAGTTATATGACATACAAAATTTGGACGAGTAAAGAAGACGAAACATTAAAAATAATGGCAACAAGCAATAATTTTTCCTATACGAAAATAGGATTAAATCTTGGAAGAAGTGAGTCGTCTTGTCAAAGTCGAGCGACGAGATTGGGAATAAAAAACAAACATAACCGAAAGTCCAATCAAAAATATACGGTTAATGAAAATTTTTGGTCAGAAATTTCGCCAACAACTTGTTATTGGGCTGGATTTAGTGCTGCTGACGCCAGCATACAGGAGACTACGCCGGGATATTACGAATACTCTCTTGAATTAAAAAGAGGCGATGAGGGTCATATTTTGAAGCTGAAAGAATTAAGTGAGTTTTCTGGGAAATTAACGCAAATTACGAAAAAAGACGGTTCATCACCGACTTCAAAAATAAGAATTTATTCTAAAAAATGGGCCTTTGACTTAAAAGAAAATTTTGGAATTACTCCCAAAAAAGTTACGACAATAATGCCTCCTAAAATTAGCGACAACAGACTTCTTTTACTTTGGTTGATTGGATATACGGATGGTGATGGGTGTATTTCCATTGGAAGCGACAAGAAAACTCCATATATTTCCTATGTATCTTGTAACAAAGAACTTATGAAATGGGTTAAAAATTACTTTGATAATTTTGGAAATCAACTTAAAAGTAAAACATCGGAAATTTGGGATTTTGAAAACAGATATTTCAAATTCAGAATTGGGGGCTTAAAAGCTGCTCAATTCATTAATTATGTCAATAATCTTGGAATCTACTGTTTGACTCGCAAATGGCAAAACCCGCAAATCCTCAAATTAGTCGAGGATTACAAACTTAAAAATCCTTCATTATTTCCAGCCAAACCCGTATAATAAATATATGCCAAAGAAATCCAAAAAATTAGAATCATTGAAACAAGCCCACGGTAAGGTTGAATCCTATGCCATCACTTCGCTCGACCAAGTTTGGGGAGCGGCAGACAATACCCGTTTTGGAACGACTGATGAAGTCGAATTTGAGGCAAGGCTTAAAGAAATGACAAGGGCGGATTTGGAAAATTTCGCACGCAAGCACGGAAGCATTATTGTCGAAAGTTCTGAACGTATCCGCGCGGAACTGATGAAGGTTTTTCGTAATTACGTTTCGCTTCTTAAAAAGCCAGTCTCTAAACCGCTTCCTACCAATGGCACAAAAATTTCTCCCGAAGCTCAGAGAATTTTGAACGAAGGCCGTTAATCTTCCATATTGTTTGGCGGTTGGACGCTATGAAGTGTAATTACATTTATTATGGCGTTCGATTCAACAATCAGGATTAAGCAAATCAATCAGGCAGAATTGTCTGGATTCGTTACTCCAATCGTCTTAGGTTTTCTCGCAAACACTGGCTCTTTAAGCGGAATATTCTATCCGCTTTACGATAATCCGAATGAATATTTACAGTCTGGTGCGTTCATTTCTCAATCAGATTTGGATAGTGCGATTTATCAATATGCAAGTTCAGCCGCACTAACATATTATCCCCTAAATAATCCTTCTGGATTTATTAGTTCGTCTTTAGCAGCAGAAACTTATTACCCTATAAATAACCCTTCTGGATTTATTAACTCTATAATCCTAAGCAGTAATTTCCCATCAACATCTACTTCGTCTGGTATTATGGGACAGATGGCTATTAATGGAGATTATCTTTATGTTGCGACTGGCACAAATCAATGGGGTAGGGTAGCTTTAAGCTCATTTTAATTTATGAATTCATACAATATCCAAATACAACAGGGTTCAAGTTTCGCAATGAACATAACGGTCACAGACCAAAGTGGTGCGCCCCTAAATCTTTCAGGATATAACGCAAGTGGCCACGTTTATTATTCTTATGGTTCAACGGGATATTTGTTAGACCTCGCGCCTATTATTGACCCAAGTTATGTAAGCGGAATCATTAATGTCTCTGTTCCTTGGAATTCTACAACTGGATTACCCATTACTAAGGCCATTTACAACATAGAGGCTTATGGTATTTCTGGATGCGCTTTTCCAATCATGCAAGGATATGCAGAAATTTTGCCGATGGGATGTGTGGGCGCGGATTCTTCATTGAATTTTTCTTCTTCTACTTTTTATGTTTCTATTGGTGTAACGGCTGCTGACATTGCCTCATTATAATCACAAATCAATGTTTTAACGGGAATAGTTGCTACTTTAAGTGGCTCGGCTGTTTTGGAAGTGTAA
>Ga0007881_1001055_pt1 | contig 11262 bp, 9 predicted proteins | sample CryBogCBH12Aug09_FD_70959 | JGI IMG/M metagenome (GOLD analysis project Ga0007881, IMG submission 70959) | Freshwater microbial communities from Crystal Bog, Wisconsin, USA - CBH12Aug09 | ecosystem: Environmental > Aquatic > Freshwater > Lake | place: Crystal Bog, Wisconsin, USA | collected... | reverse complement strand
CGTCAATCTGAACTGCTCAGCATTTCGGCCAATACATTAACGCTTAAGATCGCAAATAAGGCCTTATCGGAAGGCGCTTCTGTTGATCGCCTGAAAGCAGCGTTGTCCGAGCACTTTGGCATCAAAGTGCACTTGCGTTTTGAAATTGGCGCTGATTCGGGTCAATCGGCACACGCGATAGACGTGGCCGCGCAAAACGCACGACAAAAGGCGGCAGAAGAAATTGTGCAACAGGATCCATTCGTTCAGGTGCTGGTAAAAGATTTCGGGGCGCAAGTGATCCCCGGATCGGTGCACCCAGGTCCAACACTTCAATAGTTTCAAGTGAATAAGGGAAATGAATCATGATGAAAGGACAGATAGCTGGCTTGATGAAGCAGGCTCAGCTGATGCAAGAGAATATGAAAAAGGCGCAAGATGCGCTCGCGGACATCATCGTCGAAGGAGCCTCGGGCGGTGGTTTGGTCAAAGTGTCCATGACCTGCCGGCATGACGTCAAACGCGTGACCATTGACCCAACTCTCCTGGCTGACGACAAAGATATGCTCGAAGACCTGGTCGCGGCAGCTTTCAATGATGCCTTGCGCAAAGCCGAGGCTACCAGCGCAGAAAAAATGTCCTCAGTGACCGCTGGTATGCCACTTCCACCTGGGATGAAGTTACCCTTCTGATGGCAAGCCGCCTGTCAGAGCCTCAGCCGCTCCTGGCCTTGGTCGAGGCGCTTCGCCGTCTGCCAGGTGTTGGTGAGCGAACTGCTAGTCGTATGGCCTACCATCTACTTCAGCACGACTTGCAAGGAGCGCAGCACCTTGGGCGTGCGTTGAACGACGCGGTGTCACGTTTGCGTCATTGCGAGCAATGCAATAGTTTTACCGAAGCAAGCCTGTGTGGCACTTGTCAGCATCCCGAGCGGGACGCTAGCTTGCTTTGCATCGTCGAGACTCCTGCTGATCAAAATTCCATCGAAGCAACTCACGGTTACTCAGGTCTGTATTACGTCCTGATGGGCCGGCTTGCCCCGCTTGAAGGTATGGGACCTGCTGAACTAGACTTTGACCGCGCCCTCACACGAGCGGCAAACGGGGTGGTCACTGAGGTCATCCTTGCAACCAGCTTCACGGCCGAAGGTGAGACGACTGCCCACTATTTGTCAGAAGCGCTGCGATCCAAAGGCCTCAAAGTCACACGGTTGGCCAGAGGTGTGCCAGCCGGTAGCGAGCTCGAGTATGTCGATGCTGGGACCGTTGCCTGGGCACTGATGGAGCGCAAACCCACCTAAGGGTAAACTGCGACGCAAAGACACTAGACGTTATGCTCAAATAACGACAGAACAACTGAGGGAGACCCACATGTCCATTTCACGCAGACAACTGATCAAGTTCGCAGGTTCAACGGGGCTCGTTGCGATGGCTCCCGGTTTGCTGCTCGCTCAAAAGCTCGAAAAAACCAGCGTACATATCGCAGTCGGTGGCAAAGTGGGTACCTACTATCAGGCTCTGTCGATAGCCGAGCAATTGGGCTACTTTAAAGAGGAAGGCCTTGATGTAAAGATTTCTGACTTCGCTGGCGGCGCAAAATCCTTGCAAGCTGTCGTGGGGGGAAGTGCAGACGTTGTGTCGGGTGCGTTTGAACACACGATCAACTTGCAGGCTAAAGGTCAGTTCTTTCGCTGCGTTGTGTTGCAGGGACGTTGCCCGATGATGACCATGGGTGTCTCGAAAAAGAATATGGCCAATTTCAAGACTGGTGCCGATTTAAAAGGAAAAAAAATCGGTGTCACTGCGCCAGGTTCGTCAACCAATATGTTGGCTAGTTTTTATCTGGCCAAGCATGGCTTGAAAGCCACCGATGCCTCTTACGTAGGCGTTGGTGCCGGCGCAGGCGCGATCACGGCGATCAGAGAGGGCAATATTGATGCGCTTTCAAATATTGATCCAGTTATTACTGCCCTGGAGGAGTCCAATGACATCCAGGTGATTGCAGATACACGCCGAATTAAAGACACCATTGAAATTTTCGGCGGCAACATGCCAGCAGGCAGTCTTTACTTGCCACAGAGTTACATAGATGCAAATCCGAAAACCGTTCAAGCATTGGTTAATGCAATGGTGCGCGCTGACAAATGGATTGTGAAAGCTGGTCCAGCTGCCGTCACCAAAGCTTTGCCCGCCAGCTATTTTCAAGGTAATCCCGATCTGTACACCAAGGCTGTAGAAAAATGCATGGAAGCGATGTCTCCCGACGGGTTGATCCCTTCGGACGGTCCCGCGACAGCTTTAAAGGCGTTGGTTGCCTATAGCAACGACATTCGTGATGCCAAAATTGATCTGGACAAAACCTGGACGAATGATTTTGCCAATCGCGCAAATGAAAAATATCCTGACGTAAAAGTTTAAGCACGAGTTTTTATTACGAGCGCTCAAACCAAGCTTGTTGAATATGACCCAGCCACCCGCACCCGCCTTGTTATTGCAAGACATCACTTGTACTTTTGTTTCTCGTGATGATCCGAACGCAAGATACACCGCTGTCGCAAACACAACGTTGAAAGTCGCGCCGGGCGAGTTCGTCTCAGTGGTGGGCCCCACAGGCTGTGGTAAGTCGACCTTGCTGAATGTCGCCGCCGGCTTGCTCAGCCCCTCTACCGGTAGCGTCGAAACATTTGGCGAGCAATTGACTGACATTAATAAACGTGCGGGTTATATGTTTCAGGGTGAAGCCTTGCTACCCTGGCGGTCTGCTTTAGATAATGTCACAGCCGGTTGTGAGTTTGCCGGCATGCCGAGGGCTCAGGCTCAGGAAGCAGGGCGGTCGTGGATGAAGCGCGTTGGTTTAGGCGGATTTGAAGATCGCTATCCGCATCAGATGTCGGGCGGCATGCGCAAGCGCGCCATGCTTGCGCAGACTTTAATCCGTGATCCAGACATTATTTTGATGGATGAGCCATTCTCAGCCCTGGATATTCAGACTCGGCAACTGATGGAAAACGAAGTGCTCGAGCTTTGGATGGACAAGCGCAAGGCGGTGCTATTTATTACCCATGATCTCGACGAAGCGATTGCCATGAGTGACCGCGTGGTGGTGTTGTCGGCTGGGCCCGGCACCCACCCAATTGGCGAATTTGTCATTGACTTGCCTCGTCCCCGGGATGTAGCAGAGGTGCGCATGCAGCCACGATTTGTTGAGTTGCACGCAGCTATCTGGGCTGTCCTTCGTGAAGAAGTCCTCAAGGGTTATGCGCAACAGAAACGAGTGTAGTCACTGAGCGATGATGTCGCAGTGCTATCAGCTACTTTTGACGTCATAACGGAGCCGCTTTAGCGAGCTTGGCGTTGGCTGTTTGTGCATTTACGAACACTACACCTGCCATCGTGAGTCCCAAGCCTGCCGCCATCAACCAATTAAATGGTTCATCAAATAACAGCCATGCCATGAGCGCAGTCGTGGGCGGCGTGAGATAGAGGAGGCTCGATACTTTGGTCGCAGCACCTTTTCGGATCATCATGAATAGCAAGCTGATTGAGCCAATGGATAAAGGGAAGATCGACCAAATCAGAGCACCGATCACCGGTGCATTCCATACCATGACACCAGACTCAAAGAGATTCATGCAAAGGAAGCAGAGGATGGCCGAGACGCTGAATTGTATGGTTGAGCCAGCTCGCAAATCAAAGACTGGACAATACTTCTTTTGATACAGGGTGCCGAAGGTGATTGAAAGCAATCCGCCAAATGCGAGAAAGTAACTCAGCAACGGGATGTGGGTAAAACTAATTTTCTCCCATACGACCAGTGCGACCCCCGCGAAACCAAAACCCAGCCCCAGCCATTGTCGCGGTGAAATCTTTTCTGAGACCCAGGCAGCAAACCATGCTGTGACGATAGGCTGTAAGCCGACGATGATAGCAACCAAGCCCGCCGTCATGCCCAAACGAACAGCGAACCAGACCCCCATCAAGTAGCCAAAGTGCAGCAGGACACCCGCAACGGCGATATGGCGCATTTGAGAACGGCTGGGCCAATGGATATCCCAAATGAGGCTAAGGGCTGCCATTACCACCAGAACGCCGGCAAAGCGCCAAAACAGAAACGTCGCGGGCTCAACATACGGCATTGATAAGCGAGCTATCACGAAACCAGTGCTCCAGATCAAGACAAATATAGGGGCAATAAAGGTATCGAGTTGCAAGCGCATGAATGAGTTCTTGTTTGTATCAATTTAATTGGATGAGTTTAAGCGCTGGCGCAGAACCGAAGGGCTCAACAGGTCGGCTTTTTAAATTAGTTATCAACATTTACTGTTTATCGCGCGAATTGCCTGAGAATTGGATAAGATTGGGGGTGTTACTTATTATTTCTTTTCATGTGCCAAGTTATGCGGAACTTATTCAAACCTAACTCCCAACTATCGCTGCGTGTTTGGCAACTGACGATACTTGTTGTCATCATGGCCATTTGGCAAATTGCCTCTCAAGATCAAAAAATTGCTTTCTTTTTTGGCAAACCTCTTGGTGTCTGGCGCCGCATATGGGATTGGTTTGTGATTAATGGCGATATTTATAGCCATCTAGCGATCACCCTGACGGAGACCATTCTTGCCTTTTTTATCGGGACTGCATCGGGTTTAGGGGTGGGGCTTTGGCTTGGCCTTTCGCCCATGGCCAGTAAGATTCTTGACCCTTATATCAAAGCCGCCAATTCTATGCCTCGCGTTATTTTGGCGCCTATTTTTGCCATGTGGTTTGGCTTGGGGATCTGGTCTAAAGTTGCATTGGCTGTGACCCTTGTTTTTTTTATTGTTTTCTTCAATGTTTATCAAGGTGTTCGCGAGGTCAGTCCCACCCTCCTGGATAATGCTCGCATGCTTGGGGCCGACCGGCGTCAATTGCTCAGACAGGTTTATTTGCCGTCAGCGACGAGCTGGGTGTTTTCCAGCCTTCATACGTCTGTCGGGCTGGCCTTTGTCGGAGCCGTCGTAGGCGAATATCTGGGCTCCGCTTCGGGTGTGGGCTATCTGATTCTGCAGGCCGAGGGTAGTCTTGACGTAGATACGGTGTTTGCTGGCATTTTTGTGCTGACCGCTTGCGCGGTCGTCCTGGATACCTTGGTAGGCATTATCGAAAAACGTCTGATGAAGTGGCAGCCTAAATCTGGCGAGACTGAGAAGCTGTAATCAGTCCGTCCAGTTTGCGCGAATCAGCGACAAAGGCTCGAATCCCTTCTGATAGTTTGTCGCTCGCCATCGCATCCTCATTCAGCGCAAATCTGAAGTGTTTTTCATCGGCATTGATGTTCACTGATTGTTGCGACAGTGCGAAATCCGGGTTGAGTCGCGCAGTTACCTCGCCTTCACTGTTTTTCAGCTGACCTAGCAGCTCAGGGCTGATGGTCAGCAAGTCGCAACCGGCCAAGGCCAAAATCTGGCCTGTATTTCTAAAGCTGGCACCCATGATTTCGGTGCTGATACCAAAACGCTTGTAATACGCGTAGATCGTTGAGACCGATTGGACACCTGGGTCGTTAACCTCGGCACGGGCTGCTTCATCCCATGCCGAGCCCAGGGATTTTTTATGCCAGTCATAAATGCGACCGACAAAAGGTGAAATTAGCTGCACCTGCGCATTGGCACAAGCGGCAGCCTGGATCAGGGAAAATAAAAGCGTCAAGTTGCAACGAATACCCTCTGTCTGCAGGATGCGGGCAGCTTCGATACCTTCCCAAGTAGCGGCGATTTTGATCAAGACACGCTCTTTTGCGAAGCCAGCCCGCTCGTATAAATGGATAATCCTGCGGGCTCGCTCGACGGTTGCGCGGGTATCAAACGACAATCTGGCATCGATTTCGGTGGATACCCTGCCAGGGACGATTTTCAGGATCTCGCTGCCAAAAGCGACCAATAAGTGATCGACTAACTCGTCTATTGGCGCATGGGGGTGTTTGGCGACACATGCCGCTAGTAGAGGCTTGTAGGCTTCTTGCTGCACCGCCTTGAGAATAAGGGACGGGTTGGTTGTCGCATCAGTAGGCTGATAGTGTTTTATATTTTCAAAATCGCCAGTGTCCGCCACCACAGTGGTATGTGAGCGTAGAGAATCGAGAAGACTGGGCATCGGCTATAATTCCAAGGTTTGCTTACAGATTTTTGAGACCGGGGTGATTGTGCTGTCAAGACTATTTTCAGAGGTGGCTGGTGCAGCCGCCGGTGGATTCGATAGGTTTCCACCAGCAATTTTAGCCTTGGCGGATGGCACCGTTTTCAGAGGGGTGTCCATTGGCGCTCCGGGCCACACGGTAGCCGAGATTGTATTTAATACGGCGATGACTGGCTATCAAGAGATTTTGACTGACCCGAGTTACAGTGGGCAGGCCGTCACGCTTACCTATCCTCATATTGGTAACACAGGCGTCAATCACGAAGATATCGAATCGAGCAAGGTGCATGCTGCGGGCCTAATCGTTCGGGATTGTCCCGCGCGCATGTCGAATTTTCGCGCCACGCAGTCATTACCAGACTACCTGAAGGCTCAGGGAGTGGTTGCGATTGCTGAGATCGATACCCGCAAATTAACTCGCATTCTTCGCGAGGGCGGGGCGCAGGGCGGTTGTATTCTGGTTGGGGACGACACTGAAAAAGCGCTTGCTTTAGCGCGCGGCTTTGCTGGCATGGCTGGTCAGGATCTGGCCAAGGTCGTTAGCTCAGCAGAGACGTCCAGCTGGACTGAGTCGACCTGGCAACTGACGACAGGCTACGGGACTTTCGAGAATGTCGCGGCAACAAAAGGTAGCGACGACTTGCCGCACGTCGTGGCCTACGACTTTGGCGTCAAATCAAACATTTTGCGATTGCTGACAGAACGTGGATGCCGCATCACCGTGGTGCCTGCCCAGACAACAGCCGATCAAGTTCTGGCGATGAATCCAGATGGGGTCTTTTTGTCGAATGGGCCGGGGGATCCGGATCCTTGCGACTATGCGATTGCTGCAACCAAGGTATTTTTAGACCGGAAGTTGCCCGTGTTTGGTATTTGTCTGGGGCATCAGATCATGGGTCTGGCTGTTGGTGCCAAGACCATCAAAATGAAAACTGGGCATCACGGATCCAATCATCCCGTGCAAGATCTGGCAAGCGGGCGAGTATTCATTACGGCGCAAAATCATGGCTTTGAGGTAGACGCAAAGACCTTACCTGCTCACGCTCGCGTCACACACATATCTCTTTTTGACGGCACCTTGCAGGGATTTGAGCTCACTGACCGTCCGGCATTCTGTTTTCAAGGGCATCCCGAAGCAAGCCCCGGCCCGCACGACATCGTCGTCCTGTTTGACAAATTCATGGGCCTAATGGCCGGCAACAAGTAAAGATTTCATTATGCCCAAGCGTACCGATTTAAAAACTATTCTCATCATTGGCGCAGGTCCGATCATTATTGGTCAGGCGTGTGAGTTCGACTATTCTGGTGCACAAGCGTGCAAGGCCCTCAAGGCCGAAGGTTATCGAACAGTTTTGGTCAATAGCAATCCAGCGACCATCATGACCGATCCGGAGACAGCCGATGTGACTTACATCGAGCCGATCACCTGGCAGGTAGTTGAAAAAATAATCGAAAAAGAACGCCCTGATGCGGTTTTACCAACGATGGGTGGTCAAACGGCTTTGAATTGTGCGCTCGATCTCGATAAGTTTGGCGTTTTGAAAAAATATAACGTCGAACTGATTGGTGCCAATGCCCACGCCATTGAAAAGGCTGAAGACCGTCAGAAATTCAAGACAGCGATGAACGCGATTGGCCTTGAGTCAGCCTACTCAGGAGTAGCGCACAGTCTTGAAGAAGCGTGGGATATTCAGAGAAAGATCGCAATCAAAACCGAGTCTAGCGGGTTTCCCGCTGTGATCCGGCCAAGCTTCACGCTAGGTGGCAGCGGTGGAGGTATCGCTTATAACGCCGAAGAATTTGAAACCATATGTCGCCGCGGGCTTGAAGCATCCCCCACTAAAGAACTTTTGATCGAAGAGTCTTTGCTTGGCTGGAAAGAATTCGAAATGGAAGTCGTGCGCGATAGTGCTGATAATTGCATTATCGTCTGCTCAATTGAGAATCTTGATCCGATGGGCGTTCATACCGGCGACTCGATCACCGTTGCGCCAGCCCAAACGTTGACTGACAAAGAATATCAAATCATGCGTAACGCATCGATCGCGGTATTACGCGAGATCGGTGTCGATACGGGTGGCTCTAATGTGCAGTTTGCGCTTAATCCAGAAAACGGTCGCATGATCGTGATCGAGATGAATCCGCGCGTCTCGCGCTCTTCGGCGCTTGCTTCTAAAGCAACTGGTTTCCCAATCGCCAAAGTGGCTGCGCGCTTAGCCGTTGGCTATACGCTGGACGAACTCAAGAACGAGATTACCGGTGGCGCCACACCAGCTTCATTTGAACCAACGATCGATTACGTGGTGACTAAGGTTCCACGCTTCGCATTTGAAAAATTCCCGACCGCTGATGCGCGTCTGACCACGCAGATGAAATCTGTTGGCGAAGTCATGGCCATCGGTCGTACTTTTCAGGAGTCGTTTCAAAAAGCCTTGCGAGGTCTTGAAGTAGGCGTCGATGGTTTGAATCAGAAAACCATTGATCGGGAAAAAATTCAAATCGAACTGGGTGAGCCCGGGCCTGAACGGATCTGGTATGTTGGCGATGCCTTTGCCCAGGGTTTTAGTCTGGATGAAGTGTATCAACTGACCAAGATTGATCCCTGGTTCTTGTCACAAATTAAAGAGATTGTTGATCTTGAATTAGCGCTTGAGCAGAAAACCGTTGCCGACATCGATGCCGACATCATGCGTCAACTGAAGCGTCGCGGGTTTTCTGACCGCCGACTGGCATTTTTGCTGGACACTTCCGAGACCGAGCTACGCAAATTGCGTCATCAGTTCAACGTTCGTCCAGTTTTTAAGCGCGTAGATACTTGCGCGGCCGAGTTTGCGACGAACACCGCTTACCTCTATTCAACATACGAAGAAGAGTGCGAAGCCAAGCCCACCGACAAAAAGAAAATTATCGTTCTGGGTGGCGGCCCCAACAGAATCGGCCAAGGTATCGAGTTTGACTACTGCTGCGTGCACGCTTCCCTGGCGTTGCGCGACGATGGTTTTGAAACCATTATGGTTAACTGCAATCCCGAGACCGTTTCTACTGACTACGACACGTCGGATCGGCTTTATTTCGAACCCGTCACGCTCGAAGACGTGCTTGAAATCGTCCACGTCGAGAAGCCCGTTGGCATGATTGTTCAGTACGGCGGGCAAACGCCATTGAAGCTCGCTCGAGCACTTGAGGCTAATGGGGTTCCAATTATCGGCACCAGCCCTGAGTCCATCGATGTGGCTGAGGATCGTGAGCGCTTTCAGAAGTTGCTGCACAAGCTGAACTTGCGTCAGCCGCCTAATCGCACTGCGCGTACTGAAGGCGAGGCGCTCGCTCACGCTCAGGAAATCGGTTATCCACTGGTTGTCCGCCCCAGCTACGTGCTGGGCGGTCGTGCCATGGAAATCGTGCATGAACAAGCCGATCTTGAGCGTTACATGCGCGAAGCCGTTAAGGTCAGCAATGATTCGCCTGTTTTGCTTGATCGCTTTTTGAATAACGCGACAGAAGTCGATGTTGATTGTTTGTCTGATGGGCAGCAGGTGTTTATCGGTGGCGTCATGGAGCACATCGAGCAAGCTGGTGTTCACTCGGGCGATTCTGCCTGCTCACTGCCGCCTTATTCGCTGTCGCAAGGCGTTATTGATGAGATCAAGCGACAAACTGCACTGATGGCACGCGCCCTGAATGTAAACGGCTTGATGAACGTACAGTTCGCTGTTCAGGATGGTGATGTCTACGTGCTTGAGGTCAATCCTCGCGCATCGCGTACGGTGCCCTTTGTTTCAAAAGCCACAGGTTTGCAGTTAGCAAAGATCGCTGCTCGCGCAATGGCTGGCCAAAGCTTGGCATCACAGGGGATTACTAAAGAAGTCGTGCCGCATTACTACTCTGTTAAAGAGGCTGTTTTCCCGTTTGTTAAGTTCCCCGGCGTTGATACGATTCTCGGCCCCGAGATGAAATACACCGGCGAGGTCATGGGCGTCGGCACCAGTTTTGGCGAGGCGTTTGTCAAGTCACAGCTCGCCGCAAGTGTAAAACTGCCTGAAACCGGCGTTGCCTTTATCAGCGTCAAGAATCAAGATAAGCCAAGGGCGATTGAAGTGGCGCAGGGACTGCATAAACTTGGCTTCAAGTTAACGGCCACTCGCGGTACTGCCGTCGCGATCGCGGAAGCGGGCATTCCCGTTACCACCGTGAACAAGGTGGCAGAGGGGCGGCCGCACATCGTGGATATGCTGAAAAACGGTGAGGTTTCGCTTGTGATCAATACGGTGGAAGAGCGTCGCAACGCAATCAGTGACTCGCGTGCTATTCGTACACAGTCACTCGCCGCGCGGGTAACTTACTACACGACGATTGCAGGGGCCTGGGCAGCGGTAGAAGGCATGCAGTACTTGCGTGAAAGTCACGGTTTGAAAGTGTATTCGCTGCAAGATCTGCACAAGTCTTTGAAGCCCTGATCAATCAAGTTAACTGTCCGGGACCACATCATGAATGAACTACCGTACAGTCATATCAAGATTCTTGATATCAGTCAGGGCATTGCTGGCCCTTATTGTGCGCACATTCTCTGGCAACAGGGAGCTGACGTTATTAAGGTCGAGCCGCCCGCTGGTGATTGGGGGCGCTATGTAAGCACGATGCGGGGCAAGCAAAGTGCGGTGTCGATACAGTTCAACGCTGGTAAACGCGGGTTGGCGCTTGACGCAAGAACAGAAGCTGGTCAAAAAGTTCTGGTCGAACTCGCCTTGCAGGCCGACGTTGTTGTGCAAAATTTTCGCCCTGGGGTTGTCAACCGTCTGGGCATTGCCTACGAGACACTAAGTGTACTGAAACCTGAGCTGGTCTATGTCTCGATTAGTGGGTATGGGGATGATGGCCCGTATGCGGACGCCCCAGCAACGGATTCTGTGATGCAGGCTGATACTGGCCTGATGGTGAGTAATCAGGATGAAAACGGCGTTCCTAGACGAATTGGTTTGTTGACCGCAGATGTCTCAACCGGCCTATATGCCTCGCAAGCGCTTTCCGCCGCACTCTACCAGCGTTTGGCCAAAGGAGTCGGCACGCACGTTAAAGTCAATCTTTTCGAGGCTTGTGCGGCGTTTCAAGG
>Ga0007881_1001040_pt1 | contig 11355 bp, 8 predicted proteins | sample CryBogCBH12Aug09_FD_70959 | JGI IMG/M metagenome (GOLD analysis project Ga0007881, IMG submission 70959) | Freshwater microbial communities from Crystal Bog, Wisconsin, USA - CBH12Aug09 | ecosystem: Environmental > Aquatic > Freshwater > Lake | place: Crystal Bog, Wisconsin, USA | collected... | reverse complement strand
TAATGATTCTCAGTCTGACTCACTCGCCATCCTATTGATTGTTGTTCTTTTGGTTATTCTTTTGTTGCTTGTACCGTTGATTGCATGGATGTATGTGGATGTCAGACAGATGGAGCTCAGGGTCAACAAGGCATTGACAAGGATTGAAGGCAAATGATCAAAAAACGCCATTTTCTATATATGAGAAGTTTAATATGTTTACTTTTTTTACTTTTGTGTGCATGTGAAGATAGATACAGATACCACTGCCAAGACCCGAAGCACTGGGAAGACCAAGACTGCAAGCCCCCCTACTGCGTCGCTACTCAGACTTGCCCTGAATACTTTAACAAACCCAAAAATGCAGCAGCATCAACAGACCCCTGAACAAAAAGATGCTGACACTAGGCGTTTTGTTATTAGAGCCTTTGCGGTGGGCTTGGTGGGGCTTTTGTTTTTATTTGGGTATAGCATCGTCTATACGGAACAACCCTTATTCAACGAGGCTCCCGCAGACAAAGCTATTTTTGCCGTGCTCACTTTGGTGATCGGCCAGCTCTTGACCATCCTAGCCAACTACATATCTCGCACACCGCCCCCAAACACACAGTCGTTTAATCGGTGCCCACCTGAGATCAAGAAAGAAGTGATCGTTGAGGAGATCAAAACTCCTGCACCGACCATGCCGAAACCAACGTTTGCCCCTAAGCCATTTATGGCTAACCCTAATGAAAGGCCTCCGTTATGATGTTATTTAATCCTTGGGTTTGGCTCGGCGCTATCCTTGTCCTAGTTGGAACTTTCTTTGCTGGTAGGCATGAGGGGTATAAAGCCAAAGATCAGGAAGATCAAGTTGCGATTGCGGCAGCAAACGAGCAAGCCCGTGCGACAGAACAGACTGCAAACAAAAAAGTGTCAGATATTTCCAACCAACTTGTAAAGGCAAAACTAGATGCAAAAACTCAAATTGCTAAGCGTGATGCTGACATTGCTGCTAATAAGTTGCAGCTCTTCATCCGTACCAAAGCTCCAGTATCAAGCTCCCCAGATGCCCCCGCTACCGGAGGATCTAACACCGGAACAGCCCAACTTGACCCAACGTTTGCTCAATCTATTGTCGCCATCACAGACGACGGGGACACAGCAATCAGGAAGCTCAACGCCTGTATCGCAACCTACAACCAAGTAAAGGATTTGATCAATGGAAGCCCAACAACTCGCTGATGCCGCCAAGCTAGACCTTGGCCATGCTGAAACTCTTATTGATGCTATGAATGCGGCAATTGCCCAAGCTGACTTGTCCACACCAGAACGTCTTGCTGCGTTCATTGCTCAATGTGGTCATGAATCCGACGGGTTTAAGTTCTATGAAGAAAATCTCAATTACAAACCTGAGAGCTTGATCCGTACATGGCCTAGCCACTTCAATGAAGAAAATGCCCACGAGTATGGACATCAGCCTAAACGTATTGCATCAAGGGCGTACGCCAACCGCATGGGTAACGGGGACGAGGAATCTGGTGAAGGCTGGGAATATAGGGGTCGAGGCTGGCTCCAAACTACCGGTAAGCATGGTTATATTGAGTTGTCCGATGCAACTCAAATTGACTTTGTCTCTAATCCCGATGCCGTGGCCACCCCAGAAGGTGCTGCTATTTCCGCTGCTGTATACTGGGAAAAGCACAATCTGAACCACTTTGTTGACAATAACGATTTTGTGGGGCTGACAAGACACATAAATGGTGGGACAATAGGCTTAGAGGAACGTATGGCTAGGTTTCAACACGCCATGTCCGTTTTAGCTTAAACGAGGTAAACCGTGCCATTACAGAAACTACAATTTCGCCCGGGCGTTAACCGCGAAGGAACCGACTATGCCAATGAAGGCGGTTGGTATGATTGTAATCACGTGCGGTTCCGTTCTGGGTTTCCGGAAAAAATTGGTGGTTGGGCTCAGTTGAGCCCTGTTCAGTTCCTAGGGTTGGCACGGTCTTTATGGAATTGGGTTAGCATTGCCGGTAATACTTTTATTGGGGTTGGAACTAACCTTAAATACTACATTTATCAGGGCGGTGCGTATAACGACATCACTCCTATTTACTACCCAGCAACGGGTACAGATACATTAACCAATCCGTATGCCACTGTATCAGGGTCTAAGACTGTCACGGTTACTGATCCAAATTATGTACCAAACGTAGGCGATTACGTTATCTTATCTGGCGGTACAGCAGTGGGTGGTATCACTGTATCTGGTGAGTATGTAATCGTATCGGTTAACCCCACAAGTAATAAATACACTATTCTTACTACGACCACGGCAACCTCTACAACCACGGGTGGCGGCACGGTCACTGCTCAATATGAGTATCCGTCAGGTACTGCGATTTATACCAGCGTTGCCGGATGGGGTTCTGGGCCTTGGGGCGGTGTATTGGTTCCTATTACAGTTACGCTAGGTACTAACCCCTTTGCTTCTACAAACGGTAGTTCTACGATCACAGTTACCCAGACCGCTCACGGGCTAACCACAGGACAATACGTTTATTTTAAAGGTGCTACAGGGTTTGCCAATATCACTGCGGCTATGCTGAACAATACGTTCATTATCACAGGCACAACCACAAACACATATACGATCGTGCTTCCAAGCAGTTATCTTGCTACCGCAACAACAAGCGGCGGGGGCAGTGCGGTTATAGTGACTGAACAATCTGGTACTCGCGGCTGGAGCACGCCGGGCCCGACTTCTATTGGTACACAATTGCGTCTTTGGTCTAACGACAACTTTGGGCAGGACTTGATCATTGCCCCCCGTGGCGGCCCGATTTTCTATTGGCAAGAAGCCAATGGCGTTAGCACCCGTGCGATTCTTCTATCAACTTTGGCTACTACGGCTGGGTTTACTGGAAGCGCCATACCTACAACTGTTAATCAGATCATTTCTTCTGAAGTTCAGCAGTTTGTAATTGCTTTTGGCGCGCAACCTTACCCCCTTACTGGCGCGGCTAACTTTAATCCGATGACTGTGCGGTGGTCAGATCAAGCTAATCCATACCAATGGGTACCCGCAGTGACAAACCAAGCAGGTGATTACACGTTAACCAATGGTTCCTATATCGTGGGTGCTAGGGCAACACGTCAAGAGATTTTGATTTGGACAGATTCTGCTATTTATTCCATGCAGTATGTGGGCGCTCCCTATGTATGGGGCTTCCAGCTCTTGATGGATAACACAAGCATCATATCCCCCAATGCCATGGTCACCATCAACAACGTGACGTACTGGATGGGCACGGATAAGTTCTATATGTACACCGGTACGGTAGCTCCACTGCCTTGTTCTTTACGCCAGTACATATTCCAGAATTTAAACCAACAACAAGCGTTCCAAGTGTTTGCCGGAGCCAATGAAGGCTTCTCTGAGATTTGGTGGTTCTATTGTTCTGCCAATTCCACAGTGGTTGACTCCTACGTAATATACAACTACTTGGATAATGTTTGGACTTACGGCACCATGGGTCGCACTGCATGGTTACAGACTGGCCTTCAACAATACCCTATCGCTGCCGATTACAACAACCGACTGCTTAACCATGAGCTCGGCACAGATGATAACTCTACATCTGCGACAGCACCGATTGATGCCTATATCCAGTCTTCTGACTTTGATATTGGAGAAGGTAATAATTTTGTATTCGTTTGGAGAATACTACCTGACATAAACTTCAATGGCTCTAGCACGGCTTCGCCTTATGTGACCATGACGGTCAAACCAAGACAAAACTCTGGTGCTCCTTATGGGGCTGCGGATACACCACAAGTTGTTAGCGCCAACAACTATTCAAACTCCAGCGAATACGTGGTTCAGCAGTTTACAGGTCAGGTGTACACAAGATTGCGTGGTCGCCAAATGAGCTTTAGAATTGAGTCAAATAGTATTGGTACGGCTTGGCAACTTGGCGTGCCTAGAATTGATGGTCGTTTGGATGGGAGACGTTGATGTCTACGGGAACTACAAAAGCACCCAACCTGCCTATTGCACCTACGCAATACAACCAACAATTTATGAACCAATTACTTAACATACTTCGGTTATATTTTGTACAATTAGATAATCCTGGCCCCTCTGCCATGTCAACACAAAGAGTAACAAATCCCGGTGCAACAACCACCGCACAAGTTATTTCTGCATTGAACTTCAGTGAGCCAGTACCGAGTAACACAACTCCCGGACAGATTACGCAAAGCATTAGTCTGCCAACTCAAGTAGATTATGCTGCTGGACTTCTAAGGGTTGGGGATATTTACGTTGACACGAGCGCGGGCAATGTGTTAAAAGTTAGAACTTCATAAGGGGCGATTATGGCAGGCGGATCAAATATAGGAACAACATTGCTTGAAGGCGCAGCAATGGCTACGCTTGGCCCCGAGATCGCTCCGGCTATTGGAGGACTTACCGGCTTGTCTGGTGCTGGATTAACCGCAGCTACTGGCGCTTTGACTGGCGCTGGAGTGGGTGGCCTTGGAGCCGCTTTGACCGGACGTAACGCATTGCAGGGCGCTTTGATGGGTGGGGCTGCGGGTGGTATTGGTGGTGGGCTTGGTGGCCTGATGAGTTCTGGTGCTCCTGTCGGTGCTCCTTCTGACTTCCCCGCCCCCGCCGCTGGTGGTGCTCCTGTTAGTACTGCGGCTCCTATAATGTCTCCCGGTGCAGCACAAGCTGCAAGTGACGTAGCCGATGCTTCTGCCTTTAATAATTACAACCCCAATGCGGCTCCTGTAAATACATCTTCGTTAGGCACGCCCGGTAATGTGGTGCAGAACCCCCAAGTGCCAATTCAGCAATCCGCAATGAACGTTGCTGGTCAAAACTTTGCACCTTCCGATGCAACCGCAACCGCTGGTGGCCTAGGTCAATACACTTCGGGCAATGCCAATTTTATGGGGCCACCCACACCTGACGCTTTGACAGCTCAAAGTCTTGCTGGTAATCAAGCGGGGTCTCCTGATTTTTGGTCTGGGTTTAAAGATTTTGCAACTAAGCACCCCTACATCACAGGCGGTGCGGCGTTGACTGCTTATATGGCCGCCACTGGCGCGTTCAAACCCAATTATCTCCCTGCATACAAACAACCTACCTATGGTTTGCAAGGGCTAGGTGCGGGATATAAACCTACGTTTGCTATGAAAGAAGGTGGCATCGCTATGGCTATGGGCGGGGTTCCCGGTCAGATGTATCCACAAAGTAGCATAAATGCCAACACATACGCAGCCCCAACACAGATGCCTACAAGTGCTATGGACTTAGCAGGTGTTAGATCAACGAATACTCCTATGGCTGGGCCGATTACGCAAAACATGGCTCCCGGTGGTTTGACCGCCGCAGGTGAAGATCCTTTGGGTGCTCCATTGCAAACATATCAGCCCACGTCTAATCCAACGTCAAATGTAATTCAGCAAATGGCTTCTAGATATGGAGTTCAGTTGCCCTCTGGTTTAGCGGCGGGCGGTAGTATTAACAGTCATTTAGGTGGGTATTCTGATGGTGGTAGATTACTTAAAGGGCCGGGCGATGGCATGTCTGATGATATCCCTGCGTCCATTGCTGACAAACAACCTGCTCGTTTGGCTGATGGTGAATTTGTTGTGCCTGCTGATGTGGTATCTCATCTCGGTAATGGTTCTACGGACGCAGGCGCTAAGCACCTTTATTCAATGATGAATAATGTTCGTAAAGCACGAACTGGACATACTAAACAAGGGAAACAAATTAAGGCCGAAAAGTACTTGCCAGCATAAAATGAATATTCATCAAGTACCGGTTGCGCATTGCGCACAGATATGGCCCCACGTTGAGGGCTATATTGCAAAGTGTTTAAAGTATACGGACGATGTAGACTTAGCTCAAGTAAAAGTGTTTGTATTAACAGGCGCTTGGGTTTTGATAGTTGCTGCGGATGATGCGGGTCAGATACATGGTGCAAGCACTGTTGTATTTGTTAATGATCCAAATTTTAGAACAGGAATTATTACGACTATGGGGGGTAGGGGAATCGTCTCTAAAGAAGCATTTGGCCCTTACCTCAACATTATTAGGTCTCTTGGGGCAACCAGAATACAAGCCTATGCACGTGATTCAGCGGCTAGATTGTATGAAAGATATGGGTTGTACAAGAAGTCTACGTTGATGGAAATGAAAATCTAAGGGGATATTATGAGTAGTGGTGGCGGTGGTGGAACCACAGGACAATCAAGTTCGTATGGTAGCTTAGCTTCTTGGGCCGAGCCGTACATTACTTCCGTGCTTGGTGCTGCGCAGAACCAAGTTTTTAATACAACCCCCACCGCTGCGGTACCCGCTGGTAACTATGACCAGAATGGTAACCCCGTTCAAGGTGGTGGATACGATGCCAACGGTAACCCAGCTCCCGGCACGGCCGCCGGTTCAGCTATCACGGGCATTCGAGGCTATAACGCTTACGGCACTGACAATGGTCAAGGCGGTCAATATGGCATGACCCAAAATGATCTGAATGCCGCCAATGCTTCTGTAGCTGGATTTACTGGATTGCAGAACCAAGCATTTACTGGCGCAGGTAATTTAGGTTTGCCCAGTGCTTATGGCCAAGCAGGTAACCTATACGGCAATGCTGCCCAAGGCGCGTTAAACACAACCGGTCAAGCTGGTAGTTACGGCTCAATGGGTAGTGTCTATGGTCAGATGGGTGCATCCAATGCTCAACAAGCCGCCAATCAAGCCGCAGGACTAAGTAACGCATACGGTCAAATGGGCGCGGGCTACGGACAACAAGGCGCTAATATCGGCGCAAGTTTGGCCCAACAATCAACCAATCCTAATACGCTTGCAGCGTACATGAACCCGTTTATTCAAAACTCTTTGAACCCTTCATTGCAGTTATTGAATCAACAATATGGTATGCAAGGTGCAGCCGAGCAAGGTGCAGCAACATCCGCAGGTGCTTTTGGTGGTAGTCGTGAAGCCCTGATGAGTGGCCTCAATCAGCAAAACCAAGACTTAGCTAGACAGCAGTTAATTGGTAATCAGTATTACCAAGCCGCTGAAGGCGCTACTCAACAAATGAATGCGGCTAACCAAGCTGCTTTGGCGGGTAACGCGCAAGCTCTCCAAGGTGCTGGTATTGGGCTTCAAGGTGTTGGTCAAAATATTAGTGCGGGTCAGCTAGGTCTTGCAGGGGCTAACACAGGTATTTCCGGCGCTCAAGCTGGGCTTCAAGGTGTTAATGCGCAATTGGCTGGCTATGGTTTGGCTGGTACTCAGGGGCAGAATTTGGCTAATCTTGGCACTGCTCAACTTGCAGGCCAACAAAACATTTTGAACCAGCAATCTCAGTTTGGTGGCATGCAACAACAGCAGAACCAAAACGTTATCAACCAAGCAATGCAAAATTACGCTATGGGTCAGCAATACCCCATGACGCAATTACAACAGTTGCAGGGCCTGATGGCTGGCTTACCTGTAGCCAATCAAACAACTACACAACAAACTGCCGCCCCTAACGTTGCCTCCCAATTAACAGGTCTTGGCGCTGCTGGTGTTGCCGGACTTGCCTTGGCTAATAATAATAATAATAAAGCCAAAGGTGGAACAATTAAAGCCAAACGATTTGCTGCTGGTGGTATTGCGGAGAAAATTAGCCGTGATGTAATGATGGCACCTGATAACTACTCAGCACAAGAAATTGATAAGGCTGGGCAGGACGGTACTATCCCCGCACCCGTCGCCGGTATTGCTAAAGCCATCCAATTAAGCGACAAAGCCAAGTCTGGCCCTCCCGTACAAGCACCACAATCAACTGTGGTTGATGACTTACAGGCTCAAGTTGCTCAAAAAGATCAAGCCGAAAATCAAGATAAATTGGCTGAGCTTGAAAACGTCATCACGGTTAAGCTCAAAGAAGCTATTGCCAAGAATGAGCCTAGAGAAATCAAGCAATATGCAGAAGACTTGCATCAGTTAAAGAGCCTGCTTGCGTCTCAACAAATGACTCAACAGAACGCTCCGGCTCAAGCAATGCCTGTAGCCCCCGCTCCAGCTCCACAGGGTATCCAAGCTGCGGCTCCTCAGCCCGCCCCTGCACAAATGGCATCGGGTGGTATTACTAAATACTATGGCGATCCTAAAAAAAATTCAGATGAAGACCAAGTTGTTTCATCTGATCTAGGCGCTAGTTCAGCTACAGAAGGTTCTACAAGTGGGGTTGCTGATTTTTTAAGCGCTCTTGGTAGAGCCCCCGGATATGTTGCAAAAACATTAGTTGGAGCACCGGGGTATGGACTTAGTAATGTTATTCTGCCTAATGCTAATTCAGCTTCCGTTGCCGGTACTGGCATTGGCGCTAATGGCGCTTATCCAACAGAAGTTAGTTCTAGTACTCCCGTTGCGGCAAAGCCCGGTGGTGACATCATCATTCATCCCACAGATAATTATGGGATTCGTGGCGCTGCCCCTGCCCCTGCGTTAGATCCATCTATTAAAGCATTGCTTGATAATATAAACAAATCAACTTCCGCTGCCCCTGCGGTTGATTCCGGCGCGGGTATTGATGCCAAGCTAAAGCAGTACTTTGACATGATTCATGGCAGTGCCAATGATGACGATAAGAAGCGTGAACAAGCAGGTCTACTGCGTGTTATACAAGGCGGTCTTGATGTTGCCGGTGGTACGTCACCGTTCTTTGGTGTAAACGCAAGTAAAGCATCGCAAGCCGTTCAAGGTTATGCTCAAGACTTGGCTGCGCTTGACGCAAGCAAAGAGAAGCGTATTCAACAACTTGTTGCTCTTGGTTTGACTGGTGAACAGTTGAAAATGGAAGCCTCTAAACTCGGTATTTCTCAGCAAGAGCTTGAACAAGGTAAACAAAAACTTGGCCTCACCGCCGCACTTATTCCCAGTGAAGTTGCATTACGCAGTGCGCAAACTGGCTTGGCTGGAGCACAAGCAGGGTATTATGGACGTAAGTCTGGTACTACTGGTTCTATGGGGTTGGGTTCAATCCCCCCAGCTACGTACGATAAAGTTACGCAACGGTATGAAGGATATAGGGCAGATCCCAAATCGGCTCCATTCTTTGCGCAATTACCTGCTGATGTTCAAAAAGGTCTTACTGACTATAAACCCAATACTGGTTCATACCAAAGAGCCAAAACACAGTTTGATGATATTTTAGACAAACATCAACAGAGCTACATGACTAGGATGAAGATAGAATCGGCAAAGACAAACCCACTTGCATCTTTGTTAGAACCAGATTAAGGAATTGATATGCCACGGGTAACAATACCGGGAGTAGGCGATGTAATGATGCCTGATAGCATGTCTCGTGATGAGATCATGGCACGTGCAACGGCAATGCAACAAAGGGCCATGGCCCCACAACAACCTGCCCAGTCTATATTAGACCCCCGTGAATTGGGGCTCGGTCAGTTACTTAAAGGTGGCGCGTCTCGTGGTTTAGAAGGCCTCAAAGGTACATTGCTTGAAACCTTACCCGCATTGGGCGCATCCGCTATTGGGCAAGATGAGTTTGCTAGACGTAAACTAGGCGAATATCAACAGCGCATGCAAGCGGCTGAGGAAGAAAATCCTACGGCCTACAAGTCCTATAAAGATGTTGCTGGGCCTACCGGTAGTGTGCTTGGCTATGGCGCGGAGACTTTGGGTGAACTTGCTCCTGATATTGGTGCGTTCCTTGGCGGTGCCGAACTCGGTGAACTTGGCGGTAAATACCTTGCCAAGAAAGGTGCTACAAAATATTTAGAGACTGCACTGCCCGAATACGTGGCTAAAAAGGGTTTAACCGAAGAGGCCGCTGCTGGGCTACAAGATCGTGTGCTGAGTAAAGCCGCAACCAAAGGCGCTGAAGTTGGGTCTAAGATTGGTTTGACTGGCGCGTCCCTCGCCACCAATGTGCCTGATGTATTCCAAAGTATTTACCAAGATACGGGTGAACTGCATCCCGGAATTGCGTTAACTATAGGCCCCCTGGTTGCAGCCTTAGATACATACTTACCTGAAAAGATGTTAACCCAACTTGGGGACGCAGGTAAAAAACGTATTGCTGCGGCTATGCTTCAAAAGTCTGAAGTCGTGCCACCCACATGGAAGAAAGCATTTGCTACCGAAGTTCTTAAAACAACCGGCGGTGAAGCGCTAACCGAAGGTGCTCAACAAGCCCTGCAAAACTACGCATCTATCCTTGCAGGTAATAAAGAAGATTTCTTTTCCCAAAAGAATATTGACAACATCCTCAACGCATCCCTACAAGGCGCAATAGGTGGTGGTGTTCTTGGTGCTCCCGGCGCTGCTTTACATGCAGCTCGTACAAAGACATTAGCACAAGAACGTGCTGATCAGATCGCTAACCAACCTCCAGCTCCACCCGCTCCCCCTGCGGCTGAACCACCTGCACCGCCTCTAACGGCTTTACAAGAATACCAAGCCCGCAAGTTTGCCAACGCTCCCGCTGGTACGCAAGGTGTATTGTTCCCCGAAGAAGAACAGAAGTTACGCGTAGCACAGCTCAATCAAAGACCCGCCCCATCTTTGCCGATTGCGGAAGAAACGCATCCCGAAGTCCCTGCCGGTCAAGGAGAGCTAGACCTGCAAGGTGGCTATCATTTCCCAGTCGACCAAGAAGCTGAAGCCGCTAAACAAAAGGCTGATGAAGAACGGTTACTGAATAACCAAATCTATCAAGAGCAGTTGCAGACACAACAAGAACGTGCCAAGCAAGCTAAACTGCGGTTTGATTCTGCCGTTGCCGAAACCGATGGACGTGTGGAGTCTGGTGAGATCAAGCGTCGTGAAGCTGCTCGTCTTGATGTGCTGCACCCAATCCTAGAGAATCACGCTATAACAAATACTGCTGAGGCATTCCAAGCGGCTCTGGCCAGGAACGGCTATGCAAACACAGAATTAACAGACACAGAAAAAAATCTTATCCAACACGCTGACGATATGAAAGCTGCGTTGGCTGAGTCTGATCGGATTGAAAACGAGCCATTGGCTCCCGCTCCCGCAGCACCAAATGAACTCACGCCAGAAATCACTGGCATCAAAGAAAAAGGCCCAAAAGGTGAGGCTGGTACACCCGCACCTAAAGAACCTAAGCAAGAACTAATTCCCGGACTTGGATATCCAACCAAGGAAGAAAGAAGGACGTACGTCCCACCAGAACCTGCGCTTGAAGAAGGCGAAGAACCTAAGCCTGAGCCTCCCGGCCCCCCTGAGAGCACTGTGCTTGACCCTGCTATGCTAGACGCTACAGGTTTGAGCAAGCAGTCTGGTTTCTATAAACAACTTGTAAATAAAGATTTATCAAACCCTGAGCA
>Ga0007881_1001037_pt1 | contig 11366 bp, 9 predicted proteins | sample CryBogCBH12Aug09_FD_70959 | JGI IMG/M metagenome (GOLD analysis project Ga0007881, IMG submission 70959) | Freshwater microbial communities from Crystal Bog, Wisconsin, USA - CBH12Aug09 | ecosystem: Environmental > Aquatic > Freshwater > Lake | place: Crystal Bog, Wisconsin, USA | collected... | reverse complement strand
CGAGTTCTAGGGTTCGAATGATGAAATTGTCCGATGACAGGGTCTGATGCGAGCCAAGGACTCGGAGGCGAGAGCTCAACATGCCAGCTACGTTCACGGCCGGGCAGCCGGCCACGGCGCCCGGGCCGGGCAAAGCTCATTTGAAAAAAGAGTTTAATTTCGTGAATGCACTTGGCGCAGAGAGGCAGTCACTGACAGTCCTTTCTTGCTTGCCTCATCTGCAAAAGCATAACTTTATGCTCTAGTATATTTATCATCGAATGCAATGCCTGTTTCGGGGCGGTATATAAACATTGGCTGGCATGAAGGGCGGCAACTGCCTCTGACACTTTGATATCGAACTGTCCCCTTTGTGAAACATGTCCAACCCAGCCGCCCAGGCCTTTTTGCAACGCCAGAAGGAGAAGGGTATCGATCCGCAACCCGCAGCCGCCGTGTCGGTTCCTCCCAGTGCCGTTGACGGACGCGTCGTTGCCGGCGCAGTCCTTGCCAACGCCTGGGCTCCTCGTCCGCTGAGCAAGATGGAGCAGTTTCTCGCTGCAGCGAAACAGAGGCAGGCCGAGGCAAGGAAGAAGGCGAAGGAGGAGGCGGAGAAAGCTGAAGAGGAGGAGGAGGCATCCGACGACGACGATGACGACGACGAGGATTATTCCCCTGATGCCGAAGACGCGTCCTCTGGTTCCGAAGACGAAACTGAGCTTACGAACACGGAGATATTGGCAGAGGAGGGTGATGCCTCTGGTCGCCCCAAGCCTCCTGCAATTGCCCTTCTTTTCACAGATATGATCAACCAGGAAATCCTGGTTCCCGAAGAGGCCACTTTTTGTAGGTACGGTGCAGTCTATTTGGTACTGTTGGAGTATAACCCGGACAACGCCAGCATGATCACCCATAATCCTCTTTCCAAGTCCAATAGTCCCGCTCATCCGGATAACATCATCACCATCGACCAGCTCTTTGCGCTTCTGCGCCAGGGACGTACCGAGTTGATGGATCCAGCTCTTTTGCGCATCGCGCGGGCGCTCATAGTTGAGAAGCGCAAGGGGTTTATCCCGGAGAATGTGCGTGGTGTTTACAGCAAGCACAACATTTACCCTCCTAAGGTATTCCCCGTCAATGATATGGCCAAACTGAAGGCCTACTTCGAGTCAGAGGGTGGATACGAGTGGAAAAAGGACATTGAGCGTCAGTTTGAGATACTGTCGCAATGCGAAGCGGCGCTCCGCGGTCTCGACGAAGGCCTGTTCCAGGTTGATATGGTATCATATGACCTGTTGCTTGCTGGACACGTCAAGAAGTTTTCCCTGTTGGAGCAAAACTGGCTCTGCGCAGTTAAAGACCCCTTTCTTATTGAAGGGGGCTACTATGACCGCCCTCATGTCAAGGCGTATGTATCAGAGGACCAGGATTCCATGGACATTGGATTCACCGTGCGTTTCCCTAGCGACCTCCTGGATGAGGGAGCCAGAGCGGTGAATACGACCCCTTCTGGAAGCAAGAAGCGCAAGAGCAGCACGCCTTCTAGGATCGTCCCTACCGCCAAGGCAGCCAAGGGTGATGAGCATCGCGACAACGACACGGAGGACGAGTAATCAGGCTTTATTCCATGCGCGTCGCTCAAGGGAGCGCGCCGAGCCGGTCATCGTCCCACCCCATCCCACCCCGCCCCCTTGGCGCGTGTGCCCCGTCCATGGGCTCGCACACCCCACGCCAATAAACCACCTCTCATTTGCCGTCCGCGCACGGCGGCGCGGCCGCAACCCCAGCCCCCGCGCGTCTGGGCGTCTTGACCACGATCGACTTCATCACGAAGGCGCGCACGCGCTTCACGTTGCAGTGGATCCAGTACTTGTCGAACAGCGCCTCATTGGGCTCCGCGAGGTCCTCGTGCGTGGGCATGCGGACGCCCCTCCCGACCGCCGCGACAGGCGCGGTGGTGAAGGGGGCGTTCGGCTTGACGCCCCGGAAGGTGAAGTCCGTAGCGTACAGGGCGGCCGCCAGCGGGTCAATCGGGGGGAGCTCGCCGTGCCCCATCTTCAGGCTCATGTTCCGAAACACCCTCTGCAGCGTCGTGACGTTCCAGCCCTTGAAGAGGAACACGGGGTTCTGGTCCCCGTCGCGGACGCTCTCGAAGCGGATGGGGCGGGGCTTGGCGAGGGGGTTCGGGCGGAGCTGCGCGAGGATGGCCTCGGCCATGTTCTCGGAGTCGAACTCGGCCATCACGGCCCGGCGGAACTCGGCGAAGTCCTCGATCTCCCCGTCGTACTTGGCGCAGAGCGCGCCCACCGCGGCGAACGGGCCGTCCCCGTAGCCCGCATCCTCCCACTTGGGCCTGCGGGCCGCCAGCAGCTGGTCGCACCAGTGCGTCAGGATGAGGTGCGGGCCGCGCGTGCGCATCATGAACCACACCAGGACGGCCGCGGCGCGGAGCGCGATCCGCTCGGCGGACCACGGGCTGTGGGCCCTGGCCTCCTTGCTCGTCGGCGGCACCATCAGCATCAGCATGGCGAGCACGAGCTGCGACGGGTTGTGCATGTTGGTCGAGGGGGTCTGGGCGAACCCGATGGCCGTGCGGAACGCGCCGTCGTCCTGCACGCGCTTCAGGTACGTCCGCCACCACCACACCTCCGTGGCGAGGGTGCCGCTGGCGTTGTCGGCGAAGGCGGCGACCGCGGCCTGGACCTCGCGGCGCACAAAGTCCGGGAACGCGCCCTGCTTCAGGTAGAACACGGCCCTGGCCGCCGTGATGCCCAGCGGCGCATGCGGGATCAGCGTGAAGCTGCGGGCGTCCATGTGCCGCATCAGCGCGTCGCTGCACAGGAACGTGTAGAGCGGCGACGCGTACAGGTCCGGGTCGGACGTGTACGGCAGGGCGACCACGAGGTACTTCTGGCGCATGGCCTCCAGGCCGGCCTCGTTGTCCCTCAGCCGCGCGCCCCACTCGTTGCACAGCCGCGTGCGGGCCAGCAGCTCCTTCTCGACCGAGTTCGCGGCCCTCCTGACCTGCGACGAGGCGATGCACTGGATCGACGGCGGCACCTCGGCGATCCGGAGCGCAAACGCCGTGAACCGGATCATGCAGCTGTAGTCCTTGCGCGACACGGCCGCGAAGGTGTGCAGCGGGCCGAGCTCCGACATGAGCAGCGCGTTCGCGTACTGGAACCGCATGTTGATGCTTTCGACGCTGCTGCTCAACACGGCCTTCTGGATCGCATCCCGGATCTCGCGCTCGTCGGTGCCGGTGATGATGCAGGCGCACCCCCTGCCTTCTTCATCACCTTCCTCCCCTTCCTTCCCTTCCTCGCCTGCCGCCGGCACGCCCTTGGGCCACGTGTCCAACAGCGTGGCGAGGCTGTCGTACCAATCGTGCGGGCGGGTCCACGTGTTGCTCCGGATGAGGGCGAGGTTGCGGCTGAGCTTCTCCGCGTACCCCACGTACTCGGCAAACACGGCCGCGCTGCAGAACGGCTCCGACGGGGGGTGCGCGTGCACCGTCTGGATCAGCTCGGTCAGGACGTCCGACAGGAGCTCGCCGTAGCTCTGGGCGAACCGCGGGGGCATGCACATCGGGTGGACGCTCATGTCCATGAGGTGCTTCAGGTACCTCCCTACGCGGCCCAGCTTCGCGAGGCACTCCTCCGTGTCGAGCGAGGCCTCCGGGCACGCCATCTGCGCGATCGCGCCGTCGAACAGCGCGCGCGTCTGCTCCATGCACGCGCCGTAGGTGTCGGGGAACACGGGCCGCACCACGTAGTCGGCGCGCGCCCAGTGCGGCACCGACGACAGCACGAGGGTGAGCGACTCGACCTTGGGCGGTAGGAGCGCCGACATCAGCCGGTACGGCCACAGCACGTGCCCGCTGCGCCCAGAGGGGGGCCCGAAGGGGATGATGGGCACGTGCCAGTCCAGGCGCGGCGGCTCGGGGTGGGTGAAGTAGGGCATGATCCGGTCGCGCACCTCGTCCGGATACCCCGGCCTGCCGCCCATCGACAGGAGCACAAACTGCATCGACTTTTCCATCACCCCGGACTCGGACGCCAGCCACTTGCGCCACTGGCTGATCTGGGCGCACGAGGGGCGGTCCGACGTGTTGAGCCCCGCGATGTTTCCGTCCGTCAGCATCAGCACCACGACATGCGCCCGCTGCGGCCGCAGCTCCGAGGCCGAGGGGTCCTTTACAGCCTCCCTGATGGCGTCCATCGTCGACACGATCGACAGCCGCGCGGTGCTCGGGCTGTGCACCGAGACGTTGGGCATGCAGTTGGCGAACGAGTGGTTGCCGAAGCACACCTCGGTCCGGACGATGAGCTCCTCTCCCCCCTCGTCCCTATCCCCCCTCAGCGAGGTGCGGAACTCCTGGATGACCTTTCCGAGGCCGTGCAGGACATGCTCGAAGATCGTCTGCGGGTACATGGTGTTCAGCCACACGATCAGCACCGTCTTCTGTCCCGTGGCGCGCGTCCCGACGGGAGCGCCCCCCTCTCCCACCATCATCTCCTCCTCCGCCCTAGCAATAGGGGGCGCTTCCTCCGCGTCCTGGATGGAGTTCGTGATCACATTCGCAAGGCGTCGCAGCGCGTTGGCGTCGGACATGCTTTCGGGTTGGCACCGGGGATGGGGTTTCATTGGCCTCGAAAGGGGCTCGACTTTTTTTTTATTTTTTTTCTGTGGAACCGCCGCCACCACCACGTGGAGGTTGTGACGGGCCCTTCCCCCCGCTGCCCGTGCCGCCTCCACGGTCGTCGGCCTCGTCCTTGCCGGCGGTCTTCCCCTTCTTGGACCCCTCGTCGGGCCTGAACTTGTCGGCGCTGGTGCCCGAGTCGTCGGTGGCGCCCTCCCCCAGCACGCTGTCGGGGCGCTTGCGGGCCTTCTTGAAGTTGCCCAGGAGGATCGACGCCAGCTCCATGGTGTGCTCGGGCTGGACCACGCCGATCTCGAACAGCACCTTGAGGTCCTCGACGTCCCTGACCTCCAGCCGCGGCATGGGGATGAGGCTGAAGACGGCCTCCCGCTCGTAGATGGCCTTGTACACCTCGCGGCAGAGCTCGCGCAGGAACCCGCACACGCGCTGCATCTTGGCCTGGAAGATCCGGCTCACGCCCTGGGTGCGGTTGTTGCTGCGGCTGTTGCCCTCGAGCTTGGAGACCGCGGTCATGAGCATGTCGGCGGGGATCCCCAGCAGCGAGCACACGTCGTACTTGTACTTGTTCTGGAGGAACGCGATGTCCATGACCGGCTGCAGCACGGGGCTGGGCTCCAGCCTCCGGTACGTGGGGAGCGCGTACACGGCCGGGACGTGGTTCATGGACCGGCCCGCGAACGCGTCCTCGACCTGCTCCTGCGACGCCTCGAACGGCAGCCGCTGGCCGCCCCCGCCCCCGCCCAGGCCCGCGAACCCGCCCAGGTCCTGCTGCTCGGGGATCACCCCGTGCGCGCCCACGATCTCCTTGCGGTGCTGGTCGTGTTGGAACTCCTTGGGCTCGTGGCTTACCGTGATGCGCGCCGTGCAGTTCCAGGCGTCGGCGTGCGCCTGGCGCTTGATGGCCGCCTGCAGGTGCTTGTAGCTCTCGATCACGTAGGCCATGGGCGACGGCACCGTCGCGTACATGATGGACGACTCGTTCACGCGGTAGTTGGGCTTCACCCACTCGGTGATGCGCACCCCCTTCTCGTCGCGCTGCCCGGGGTTCAGGTCCACCTTGTACCGCAGCATGGCGTCGGACTCCTCGGCCTTGGGCACCTCGACGCTCCACCGGAACGACCCGGGCGGCAGCACCTCGGGGATGCGCGCCCCCGAGTCGTCGTCCAGCCGCCGGATCCGCCACGGCACGAACCCGTACACGTGGGACGCGTGGATGGACGCCGCGAGGAACGGGAGCCAGTGCATGTTGAGGTGCGCCTGGAACTCGTCCGAGATCTTGCGCCCGCCCTCGGTGGCCGTCACCCCGTGCGACAGGCACGTGTTCTCGATGATGCTGAAGCCCTGCCGGATGATGGGCTCGCAGCAGCACAGCTCCAGCAGCAGGTAGTAGCTCTCGTCGACGTCGTGCTGTCTTAGCCGCGCGCGCGACTGGCCGTACTGGTTCGACATCGGCACGGATGGCGGACGGGCGCTCGCGTACGCGATGGGGCATGCGATGCATTTTTATTTCCAAGCAGCGTGTGGGTAGGGCGCACGGCGTGCCGCAGCGGTATCCTAAACAGAGGGATGGGGTGATGGTGGAAGAGGGCGGAGGTGGGAGGAGGGACATGGAAGGGACCCCGCTTAGGGGTCCGGCTTCAACCCGCACTCCTCGGTGCTGGCGAAGAGTTTCTGGGCCTTCTTGTACTCTTCACAGGTGCGGTCGACGGCGTATCCCCAATTCGGCATGTCGGCCACCTGCGCTTCGAAACTGCGCAGTTCTACAGCGGTAAGCTTTCCCTCCAAACCTTTGCCCACAGTCTGGATGCTTTTTTCGAGGAAATGATTTTTCAAAGAAAGCTCCTCCTTCTGCTTCATGCACTGCTCGAACTGCTGCATTCCAACGCTCGCAACATGGTTGTAGGCTTTCTGCAGGACCTGAAGCTCCTTGTGTGCTCTGCGCAGACTGCCAAAGAGGGAAGCCATCCTTCGTTCGGCGTCTTGGACCTTCTGGGTTGCAGCCCTCTTGACATTCTCGTTCTGAGTGTGCAACTCTTTGCGCTCGCTCGCGAGACGCTCCTCGTCGCGCCTCAGCTGTTCAGCCGCGGCGTCCGATGCGGACGACTTGGACAGATCGAGTCGTCCAATGGTTTCGCGAAGCTTGGTCACCATAGCATTGTGCGCTTCCGATGCTCTGGCGGCATCCTGCTTGAGCTGGGCACGAATGCCCTCGGAGTTTTCCAACTCCCTGGTCCTGGTACTGAGTTCCGACTCCTTATCCGTGATCGTTTTGACCATGGTGGCATTCTCCGTTACAAGTTCGTCATGAGCCTTCGTGATGGCTTCGAGTTTCGCCTTGAGGCCGGAGATCTCCCGAGCCTTACCCTGGAGCGCCACCTCCGCCCCTTCTGCGCGCTCAACGGCGGCGAGCTCAAGACCGGCGAGCTCCTCCACCCTCCTCTCCAGAGAAGCGATGCGGGCATCCGAGGATGCCACGCTGTGCTGCGCCGAGGATAATTCCTCGTTCAGGCGACGGGTTTCATCGACCAGACGAAGATTCTCGGCGCTCAGATCGGGGTACGCGGGCATGGCAGGTACAGGGAGGGCAGGCGGCAAAACAGGGTCGGCCGCCAAGGCCGGCTGGGGCGGGGCAGCCGCCTGGAGCCGGACCTTCAGCTCGCTGTTATCTTCCTTGAGTTCAGCGTTTCTCTCCTTGAGTTCCAGGATCTCATCATACATCGCCTGCTTGCTCATATTCTTGTACCGTTCCTCAGACTGAAAGACTGGCATCTTTGCTAGCGGACGGGCGAGAGACGAATGTGATAGTTCGGGTTCCGGCGCGGTGCCGGCGCGCCCCTTCCCATCCTTAAATATCCAGCAGTGTCCAGTGATTTGCCAGCCCCAGGTCGGGCCAGGCCCACCGGTGCATCTGGATCTGCGCGTACGCGTCCGCGGCGTCGTCGACGCCGCACTCCCGGAAGCACCACAAGGGGTCGGTCTGGGGCGCCACGATCATGCGCAGCTCCCCGACCATGGCCATCATCTCCTGGATGTGGACAAAGGCCAGCCGCTGGCCCATCGGGAGCGGCACCTGGATCAGGATGCCGAAGTCGGCGCTCGTGCACGCGCGGTCCACGATGTCTCCCAGCGTGCGTATGCGGTCCCCCTTGCCGCCCCTGTTATTATTGTCCACCTCGTCCTCCTCGTACCCGCTCCTCCTCGCCTCCATCAGCATGATGCGGTACACGATCGAGGCGGTGCCCGTGAGGATCGCCATCGACTCGATGAGGGTGGACTGGTACTCCTGGTTGAGGATGGTCTCGAACAGCAGCACCCTTCGCGCGAGGAGCCGCTTGCACCGGTCGAGCTTGTTCAGGAAGTCGAGTTCCAGCGAGTCCCGCCGCGCCTCGTACGCGGACTGGGCCCAGCGGTTGGCGGCGCGCGACACGGGGCGCAGCTTGTGCCACACGGGCTCGAAGTAGGGCATGAGCGGCTCCAGGGAGAGGATGTCCAGCAGGCGCGCGCGTTCGGACATGTTCCGGGGCGACGCGCGCGTGCACAACTAAAAGGGCGCGCCGACGGATACGCCCCCAGAGCCGCTACGGCGCCGTATTTTTAAACGCCGCTGTGGGTATGCAGGGCTTCAGCATGCACCCCCTCCACTCCGACGAGACCGCCACGCTCGCGGTTCTCGAGCCGCACGCGCGGTCCATCCGCACGCTCCCGACCCACTGCATCAACGAGGCCGCCGAGCTCGAGGGCTTCAGCATGGGCGTCGACGACCGGTCGCCCGGGGCCGTGCTCCCCGTCAACAGGTCCATGTTTTTCGGGCACTCGCTCTTCGAGTGCTTCCCCTCCCCCTCCGTCCTCCACCTGCCCCTGAGCCGGCGCCCGTCCTTCCCCCAGGGCCTGTGCTCGTCGGCCTCGTCGTGCATCTCGTCCACGTCGACCACGCAGCGGCCCGGCGGGGTCACCGCCGCGGCCCAGACCATCAACCGCGACGTGGTGCGGCTGATGGACGCGAGCGAGCTGGCCAACGGCGCCTGCCTCACGCGCGTGATGCGGCGCATCCAGGAGCGCGCGCAGGGCCACGAGGCGGGCTTCGAGTGCGCGCCCGACAACGCCGACGCGGTCGTGGGCATGCACGGGTCGCGCATGAGCATCTCGCGGTCCATCGGGAAGCGCGCCGTGGACTCGGCGCGGTGGTTCCCGGAGCCGCCCCAGCTGGCCGGCCTGTACCATGCCATGGTCCGCGGGTACCAGAAGGACATCCGCCAGCACAAGCTCTTCATCGGCGTGAGCGGCGGGTGCCCCAAGTGCTGCGACGCGTTCTACAACCTGATGCTGGACGTGGGGTCCGAGTGGACCGCCAAGGACGTGGTCCAGTCCGAGGAGGTGTGGTGGCTGCGCAAGGCGTGCCAGCGCGCGCGGTGCATGGTGGCCAAGGAGATCGCCGACGAGTTCGGGCTCCAGATCGACACCCAGCGCGACGTCCACGGCTACGACAGCCTGCAGATCGGGGTGCCCACAGTCGACACGGTCGAGTTCGACCTCGCCGAGACCGACGGCGACACCGTGACCCTGTACAACGCCTGCTGCGACACCACGACCATCCGCAACGGCATCCTCTGCCACATGAACCCGTCCGAGGGGTACTGGCTGTTCAAGGGCACGCCCAGGCCCTCGTCGCGCGGGACCAGCTTCGGATCCATGTTCGGCAGCTCCAGCGTGTGCGGGGTCTTCCCCACGCGCGCCCCGTGCTACATGCCGGGGTTCGGGTCCCCGACCCACGTCCTGGGCTTCGACACCCCGCTCGTGAGCCGCCTCATGTCCGCGCCCAGGGCCCGCGGGTCCACGCCCACCGTGTACCAGTGCTTCGACGAGGCGTTCATGCGCAACCTCGAGACCATGGGCTGGAACCGCGACCACGGCGTCGTCGAGCTCGTGCCCATCACGGTGTGCGCGCTTTAGGTGGGGGAGGAGGAGGAAAAAAACAGGCGCGCATCGGGCACACGCGTGCGCCTTCCTCTTGGGAGGGGGTGGTATCTATTCGTGATGGCGGCATGCGACTGGGCCGGCAACGACGCGGCCATGGTCGCGGTGCGCGAGCTCTGCCGCACGTCCGAGACCCTGCAGGAGGCGTTTGCGACCGTCCACCGCTGCGAGGACGAGGTCCGACGCCTGCAGGAGAGCGTCGCGCGCCTGAACGCGTCCAACCAGGAGCTGCGCGCGCAGATCGAGACCAAGGACCAGGACCTCTTTGTGGCGCAGGGCGAGCGCGACGTGCTGCGCCTGCTCATGACCTCGTCCCTGTCGGGCTGCCTGCCGGAGGCATGCCCCAAAAAAGAGCAGGCCGCGACCCTGCACGCGGGGGTCGGCGACCAGGTGGGCGGGGAATACTCCCCCTGATGTTCGCGCTCCGCCTCAACGAGATCCTCCGGTGGATCGACAACGACAGCGCCAAGCTCGACGACCCCTCCGCGCTGCGCGACGGGTTCCGCGCCCACATCGTGCGCCTCACGCGGGACTTCTTGGCGTTCCCGCACTGCGAGAACTTTGCGCTCATGCCCGACCACGACGACGAGCGCGCGTGCGACAAGGGCGACCCCGGCCTCAAGAAGCGCAGGCCCTTGGAGGCGGGCGCCAAGCGCGCGAGGGGTGCGTCCGCGTTGGCCGTGGTCGACCACGAGGAGGAGGAGGATGGCGATGAGCCGAAGCGGCCGGAGGGGGAGGGGGAAATCACCAGGCCGTCATTATAACAACCCGATGGTCTCGGACATCATCGCCGCGCTATGCCGCAGCGCATACGCGCCGCCGCGTGCCTTCTTCTTCTCGTCGTCGTCCTCCTCGTCGTGGCCAGACTCGTCGCCGTCCTTCCTGCTCCCCTCCTGCTTCGCGCCGTGGATCGACGACACGGCCGCCGGCTCGCGGGTGGTGGCGTCCCTGGCGAGGCGCCGGTTCCGCGTGCCGAGGCTGTCCGGCTCGCGCGCGTCGTACGCGGCTTCTGAGTCGTCCATCAGCAGCTGCTCCAGCTCGGCGTCCAGGTCCTCCGTTGAGTACGTCGTGGCGTCCGCGAGCGACGCCATGGGCGTCCCCAGCACCGACGTGAGCTCCTGCACGTGCATCATGGACGCCTCCACGTCGCGGACCACGGCCTCGGCCTGGTGGACGCCGTCCACCACCCCGAGATCCCGCAGCGTGCGGCTGGATTCCTGAAGGGTCTGGATGAGCGACTTGTTCAGCTCCGTGTTCTTGAGCGCGTCCATGTGCTGCAGCACGGTCTCGCGGTACGAATAGATCCGGTTCAGCTCCGCGTTCGCGCGCTTGTAGTCCATGAGCTTGTTGCGCGCGCGGCCCCGATCGTGCCGCAGCGACAGGGCCTCGGCCCTGTGCCGCGCCCTCAGATCGCTCAGGGACTCCTCCCTGCGGTCCAGCTGCCGCAGCAGCCGCTCGAGCTTGTCCTCGGCCTCGATCGCGCGGTCCTCGTACGTGAGGCGGAATCTCCCCGTCACCCCAATGTACAGCGCCGAGAGGGCCTCCTCCCAGCACGTCGGCATCTCGCGCGCACGGTCACTGGGATGCGCGTTTATTCCACAACGGATATACGCCCTGCGCCACTCCCTCACCGCGCCGCGCGCGGCGGGAGCAGCCCCTGGCTCGAGGCCATCGTCTTGAGGATGCCCATCATCCGGGTGAGGGTCGCGTTGGGCGCCACCTCCAGGGAAGGAGGGGCCGTCGTGGGGGG
>Ga0007881_1000997_pt1 | contig 11634 bp, 23 predicted proteins | sample CryBogCBH12Aug09_FD_70959 | JGI IMG/M metagenome (GOLD analysis project Ga0007881, IMG submission 70959) | Freshwater microbial communities from Crystal Bog, Wisconsin, USA - CBH12Aug09 | ecosystem: Environmental > Aquatic > Freshwater > Lake | place: Crystal Bog, Wisconsin, USA | collected... | reverse complement strand
TGGTCAGCGACGTCGCCGTGATCCTTTCACTGGGAGCGGCCTCCTTTTCCATCTGCGCCTCGGCGGTCACGATCTGGAAGAATTTGCGCCGGTAGGCGTTGACGCTCCCGGAAAGGGATGAGCGAGATATTCCAAGCAATCGGCCTCGGCCTGCGCTGGTGGTGGCTCAATGTCCGCCACGTTCTGATCTGTGCGCGGATGGCCCTGATTTCTATTCTCCTCGGTGGCTGCGCCCAGCCGGTGCCGGCAGCACCCCGCGACCCGCACCTGACCCATGCCGCCGCAATCAGCGACCGCATCGATGACAAAGCCGTCGTCATCGAACAATGGCTGAAATCCCACTGATGCCATGAATGGTCGATTTCTTAAACACGTTCTGGCGGTCGTGTTCATGGTTTGCGGATTTGTAGACATGAATGGGCAGGAAATCAGCAAAGCCGACATTCTGGCGACGCTCTCGCACATGAAAGCGCTGGCCCAAGAGCAAAAAGCCGACCTCCTCAAAGCTCAAACCGATTTCCAGCAGCAGGGAAAAGAACTTCTGCAAGAAAAAGAGAGCGCCCTGCGCTATCAGGCCGAGGCCCATGAAAATGCCAAGGAACGCGACTCGATGCTCATCTGCTTTGCCCTGGCATTTGCCACATGGGCGGGAACGATGCTGGCCGGTATATTCATGAGGGAATTCCCGACCCCGTGGAATGTGATCGGGCTTATCTTGGCTTATGTGACTTCGGCGCTCTTTGCCTATGCCATCGGCCGCTTGATCGTGGCAAATCTGGCTCGATTCATTCCCTGATCCTTTTTTCATGAACTGGGAAACGATCAAATCGGCATTTCTCACGCCTGTAGGATTTATCCGCTCGATTCATTCCGAAGGGACGCCCGATTCTCACGGACGCTGGACGGTCACCGCATTCATGGCCGTCTCGGGATACATCCTTGTCCATGCCCAGAATCACCACCTCGCCCTCGATCCGACGATCTCAACCACGCTGCTCGGTCTCGGCGGTCTGGTGGTCGGCAGGGCCACGGCGGCCAAGATTTTCGGGGAAAAGGAATGTTCGACGCAACCCCCCCAAACTCCACCGGCTCCATGACGATCCACGACATCCTCACCGATACCAATGCCGATACCACGCGACCCCGGATTCCCCGATTCCTTGAAGCGATGGGGGTGCTCCTTCCGTTGGAATGCTCTTTTGAGCATGACGGGGTCACGATCCGGATGGAATGCGTTCCCGGGGACACCGGCGGACGAACCTTTGCGGGAATCGATGAATCTTCTCACCCCGATTTTCCTTTCGATCACCCCACCCCCTGCGCCGTGCTCGACACCTATCAGAAGGAATTTGACCGCCTCCGCAGCGCCGAGCTTCCCCGTCCGGTCGGCGAAGCCCTCTTCCTGCAAGGGACCAATCAAGGGGACGAACGCTGCGAGCGGATGCTCCAACAGACGATCAATCTTTTCAACACTCCCAGCGGTCAGATCGTCGCTGACGGCATTATCGGCCCTAATACCGTCCGCGCCGCCTGGAAGATCAACGCCAACGATCTCGCCCGGGCATTTTTGGCCGCCAGCCGTAGCCGATACCGGGAGATCAGGTCGTCCAGAACGGAAAAGTTCATGGCCGGATGGATGAACCGCATCACCGCCATCGAGCAGGCCTACGGTCTCGGCAACGGCATGCCGACTTGACGCGGGAATCCTAGCGTGAACTCGATCACACCCGTCTCCCCGGAGGAAGATGCCTGCGACATCTGGTCGTCCGCTTACCTCGACGGCGTTGCCAAATACGACAAGGGACAAAAAGAGCACCAGGCGGTTTTCCCTTCGGCAGGGGCTTCCTGGTACGCCGAGCAAATCCACGAAGAGGCGATCGATTCCATCGCCTATCTGCACCACCTCCGATCCCGGATGCTCTCGATTCGATCACTGGCCCGCATGATGCGTGAAGATGACGGGATGACGCTCTCGATGGCCTCCACGATCCTCGATTACTTGGCCGGTGATCATCCGCCAAAACCGTGTCCCCGCGCCCACCTCCACGACTGACATGGCACGCCACAACCCGATCGGACGGCAACTCATCCTCGACGCGCTGACACGTTTCCCGGAGACGCCATCCCTGACGCTTGCCCGCAAGCTCTACAAGGAAAACCCCGAAATCTGGAATTCCCTCGACACCGTGCGGGCCAATGTCCGGATGTATCGCGGAAACATAGGAAACGATCGTTCCAAAGAGGTAAAAATGCGGGACCATTACCGCCCCAAGGGAAAACCGCATGATCCGACCAAACTCCCTCTCTCCGAAGAGCGTTCCTACAAACCCTATGACCTTGAAGGGAAACGGATCGGCGTTTTGAGCGACATTCACATCCCGTACCATTCCCTCCCCGCGCTCAAGGCCGCCCTGGCTCACCTCAAGAAAGCCAAACCCGACACGATCCTGCTCAACGGCGACACAATCGATTTCTATCAGCTTTCCCGCTTTGAAAAGGATCCCCGGGAGCGTTCCGCAGCCGACGAGATCAAATCGGTCGCCCAGTTCCTCGATTATCTCCGCGAGAATTTTCCGAAAGCCAAAATTATCTGGCGTGATGGAAATCACGACGAACGCTATCAGGCCTATCTCCGAGTAAAGGCCCCCGAACTGCTCGACATTCCGGAGTTCCGATTCCAAAACCTGATGAAATTCGCCGACAAGGGGATTGGATACGTCACCGATAAGCGTATTATTAACGCTGGCAAGCTCACGATCCTTCACGGCCATGAGTTCCGTCAGGCGATCCTCGCCCCGGTCAATGCGGCACGCGGGTTTTTCTTAAAAGCCAAGGATTCCACCCTCACCGGGCACCTTCATTCCTCCAGCGAGCACACCGAGCCGACCGTCAGGGGAAAAATGATCACATGTTTCTCTTCCGGCTGCCTCTGCGAGCTTCATCCCGCCTACATGCCGCTCAACCGATGGAATCATGGGTTTGCCATCGTCCGCATGGGAGACGGGGGCGATTTTGAAGTCGAGAACCGGCGGATTCATCACGGCAAGATTCTCTAAATCGCTTCACAAGCTCTCGATCATGAGCATTTCGTTTGATCCCGAGGAACCCGAGGTGACCTATGAGATCACGGCCACGGCCCGCATTGAGGGGGTCGAACTTCCGTTTCGATTTCGGATCAAAACCCGCGACTGGGAGGAACTGGCGATGCGCTTCAATGCCTGGGGCGGCCTGATCGACGACAAGCTCGAGGAGCTCTCGGATGAAGACTGACCCGCCCCGCTGCGAGGCCACGCCCCAGATCGTGACCAATAAGATTTCGCGGGAAATCCACCGGCTCGACCGGATTCTCTTTGAGGGGGATGCCAAGGTGAAGGCCGAGGGTGCCTGGTGGTGGATCATCCGCAACCGTCGCGGCACCGCCATCGCTTTCGCCGGGATGCGCGCCTGCCTCATGCCGGAGAACAAAGGTTTCGCCATCCTGACCCGCGCAGGCGTCCGCAGGAAATACCGTGGCAACGGCCTCCAGAAACAACTCATCCGCGCCCGGATCCGGATGGCAAGGCGGCAGGGATTCCGAGAACTCCTAGCTTACGTCCTGGGCAACAATCTCGCCAGCGCCAACTCGCTGATCGCCTGCGGATTTCGCCTCTATGCCCCCGCCGAATTCTGGGCGGGAAAAAAAGCCCTTTATTTCCGTCTGGTGCTCTGATCAGAACCCGCCGAGCTTTTCCTTGGCTTGCGCTTTGTCTTTTGACGCCACCCAGTTGAGATACGGAATCGACGCCACGATCAGCACATGATCCATGCCGTCATAGGTGGCCGATATGTCGGGCTGCTCATGGTTCCATTCCTTTTTGAAAGGAAGATCGCGCAGTCTTTTCCATGACCCGGGGGAATTTGCCGCCAAGAGCGTTTCGATTTCCACCTCACTGAATTCGGGATGGAAAAGGTGGTCACCTTTTGGTTTTTGATACTGAATTTGTCCGACCACGGGGATCCCGTTGGCTCCGGGATAAAACGAACAGCAAACCTCGATGCCATTTTTGGAAAACCACCGGATCGCGGGATCTTTTCCCACCGGATCCGCTTGCCCGTAGCGGGCGGAACATTGATCCATCGTCTCGTCAAGATGAGCCAGAACCGGCACGGCCAACGCTAGGAAAATTAAGATCGTTTTCATAAAGAAACGATCGATTCATTTCCGTCATCGGTCAATTAAAAGAGGTGAAACATTATTTCCATGGGTTTTATTCAAAAACAGTGTAAATTGGTGACTATGAGTGGCAGAAAGAAATTCGGAAAAGGGGCGCTTTTGGTCGAACCAATCGGGGAAAACCCCGCCGATTCGATCTGGTATCGGATCACGCATCGAGACGGTGACTGGGCCGTGATCAAACAATGCCAGACCGTCCAGGAAAACGGAAAATGGGTGGCGGGTCCGGCCGATCCTTTCACCCGCAGCTTCCGCCGGAAACTCCGCAAATCTGACGGTCATGAACGAGGCTTTTCCGTTGTCCATCCCTCAATGGGCTGGGTAGGATGGGCTCGAGTGCCTGAACGCCGTGGAGGAAAACGAAGGGGAGCAGGGCGTCCCAAAGGAACGCTCCGGGGCCGTGATGCAAAAAGCGTAACGGTCAGCATGTCGACGTTTGACTGGGCGATGATCGACAAAATGCGGGGCAAAACGCCCAGGGGAAAATACCTCGCCAAGATCCACGAAGAATTTTTATTGAGAAATAATTCGACAAACCCAGCAAACCCGCTACAACCACCGAAAGATCCACTACCTGACGCATAGCATGACAATGCTATATGTCATGAATAGTGGTCTTAAAACCCACAACATGAGCACTATAGAAAAGGATTCCAAAAGCAAGGGTTCACGCCCTATCACACTTCAGCTTCCGATCGAAGCTGTCGAACTGATCAAACAGGCTGCCGCAAAGGAGGATCGGTCAATGTCCTCTCTGATTCGGGTCGCCATTAGTCATTACCTTCAGCTTGGAGGTGCCCGATGATCGCGCTTTTTTTCACCGTCGCCGGAATCATTCTTTTTTTGGGCCGCGAGGAGTTTGCCGAAATGATCGCCAAACTGCTTTCAAAGATCGGAGGTTCAAAATGAGTTCCGATCCGTGCCTTGATGCCGCCCTGGCATCGATCCGTCCCTCGATCTTTCGTCGGATGTGGAACTGGTACGCCCGGCTGACCGGCTGGGAAAAGGCAACCCTCCAACGCCGCACCGGCTTGAAGATCCGCAGCACGGTGTATCCGGATTCCGATGCAAAGCCGAAAGTCGGATCGGTGATCGACCAGATCGTGGGAGGTGCCAAATGAACGACTGGGGAAAATTCTACGTCGGTCTGGCGTCTTTGACGCTTTTTGCCCTGGCATGGGATTTCTGGAAAAAAGGGGGTGGCCGATGAGCCTCGATCTCGGACTTTGCACGATGCCCGGATGCATGGAGGCCGCGCAGTGGGTTCACGGGAACACGCTTGTCGATCAGGAGGGCAAGGAGTCCTATCCCTGGCATCTTTGTCAGGAATGTCACGAATCGGTTCGTGCCGCCGATCTGGCGCTGCATGACGCCGGGATCCCCTACCCTGACGATGCGATGTGGGTCTTTGAGGCTGCCCGGACTTGGCTCGCGCAGATGAAAAAGATGGAGGGACTGAAACCATGAGCTCCTGCCTGCACCGAATGACGTTTTTGTCCAGGTATGCGGCGAAGGTAGCCGTTTCCCGATCCCGCGTGGTCGATGCGTACTGGCTTTGCCCTCAATGCAATTTCTGGGTCGCCGGAAACTACGAGGACGCCCCGGTGGAGGCGCTGACCTCGGAGATCGGAATTTTCACCTCGAACCTCAACACCCCTACCCCATGAACGATCAGGAATTTCACGATGCGGCGGATCTTGCCGTTCAGGATGCGCCCGATTTCGCGGCGTTAATGGACACGACCGCCGACTATCTCTGCGAGCGGTGGAACATTCCCCGCCTCAAGGCCGAGGAGCTCGGTGCCTGGCACGACGCGCAGATGGATCTGGCAAGCGAGAGCGCCCAGTCGGGGGCCTTTGCGCGGGTGATCGGAGTCCTGCTCCATGTGGGCGGCGACATGCGGGTCGCAGTCTATGGGCTCGCCTTTGCCACCGGGATGAATCGTCTCTTGAAATGGCCGACAATGAGCGCCGCCGCCGAGGGGCTCGGCATCACGCGGGCCGCGATTAGCAAGCGGGCGATCCAGTGGGAGGATCTGCTTGGACTGAAGCGCTCGGCGCACATGAAAAGCGAGGCCGCCCGAGAGAAGTACCGGCAGGCCCAAAAGAAAAATCACTGGAGGAAGGCCTCCCTAAAGATTGCCACGGAGGCGCCGTGGGAAACCGATGTCCCGGCACCCGGGTCGGAGGATGAAGAGGATCAAAAGAAAGTCGCATAACACCTAACCAAAAACCCAATGAGTGAAAAAAACCTGACAATCTACATGCCCGTCGCCGATGGTTCCGACACGACGGTCGGCATCGAACTCTCAAATGCCGGTTTGACCTTTCAAGAGAACACGACTCGCTCGCAGTGGCGAGAAATCGGGTTCATGCTTGCCAAAGCCTCAACGGCATCTACGCGATGGATCGCATCCTGGAGGAAGTACGGAACGATGGCATTCGGCGAGGAGGTGGTGGAACTGGAGACCGGGCAGCTTTGCTTTCCCCAGATCGCCATCGCCCAGGCCAAGCAATTAGAGATGCTTCCCGAAGAGGTCTTTTCGACTGGGATCTCACCGCAGCATGCCAAAGTTCTCGCCGAGGAATGCGCGGGGCCGGCCGAAATGTCGAGGTGGGCCAGCACGGCGCTGAAAGAAAATCTGACCGCTGGGGAGTTGAGAGCCTCCATCGAGACGGGACGGATCACCCGTCGCTCGGATGCCGAGGTGCGCGGGGGTGGATCCCTAGCATCGATCCACGGGGTGCGTGGTCTGTATGACCGCTGGGCCTCGGCCACGCTCAAGGAACGGCCGCTGGAAGAATGGCACCCGGAGGATCTTCGTGCCCTGCTCGATGAGCTCAAACCGATCTATCTGCTCTGCGAACGTGCGGCAGCTATCTGGAAAGCGAACCGATAATGGACGCGCTTGTCATGGAACTAAACGACATGGTGGAGGCGCTGCGGGCCGAGAATCGACGCCTTCGGGCCGCCGCCCAGCATGTGATCGACAAGTCGCATTTCACCGATACCGAGGATCTGATGGATCTGGATCGCGCCCTGCGTTCCCTGCAACGCGAGCTCGACCGAGTCGCTCCCTCAATGGCACCGAAATCCAAAAAGGCCGCAGGCCGCCGTCACTGATGCGCCAGATCGAAATCTCTGATGCCCTCATCGAACTGGCCGAAGCGATCATTCTTCAGGCAATCACCGATTTCATATCGCTGCGGTCTTCCGGGGCGATTCTGGAATACGACGACATCGAGGTGAATGAATTCCGATGGAGGCGTGGCAACGACCGTTACTACTCAAAGCCGCTGGGATTCCAGTCGGCTGATGAGGCGCGGCAGCTTGTCTATTTTTTCCAAGGCCCTCACCTCGATTTTCTCTGTGATCTCGTCGGGAAACCCGCCGACCGCATTCGGAAAAATCTCCAAATTCAAAAGAAAACCAAATAAGTTTATGAAGATTAGCGTTAAGGAAATGAAAGACCGCGCCGGTGGTCTTCACGGGATCGCTTCCCGTCTTGGAATCAGTGAATGGCCCCACAAGACAGGGGTCTGCTCGTCTCCGCTGCGGCCGGACAAAAATGATTCGTTCTCGATTTTTGAGAAGGATGGAGAACTTTTCTGGAAGGATCACGCGACCAGTGAGGGAGGTGATTCGATCCTATTGATCCAAGCCGTGAAACAATGTGACCCGAAAAGTGCGATTCAATGGCTGGCTGATAAGCTTGGGATCGTGGATGAGCCCCGGGATCCCAAGAAAAAGTCGGGCAAGGGTTCGTCCTGGGAGCATCGCGAGCTCGTCGCAATCTATGACTACAAGGATGACTCGGGATCGATCATGCATCAAACGCTCCGCTACAGGGACACCCAAACGGGGGCAAAGACGTTCCTGCAACGCCGTCCGGCCCGAGAGGGTGATCGGTTTGGCAAATATGAGGCGAAACTCGACCGGCAGCGGGGCGGATGGTGGATCTGGAACCTCGGAGGTATCGAGCCGGTGATCTATCACCTCCCAGAAATCGCGGCCCGTCCTGAGGATGAGGTCTGGATTTTCGAGGGGGAAAAGGATGCCGACAATGCGGCCAAAATGGGACTCCTCTCGACGACTTCACCGATGGGAGCCGGTAAGTGGCGAGCATCGTTTTCGGAAGCGCTACGCGGCCGCAGTGTTTCGATCTGCCCGGATCGAGATGCCCCCGGCACCACGCACGCCATGCTGGTCGCGCTGGAACTCCTCAAGGTGGATTGCGCCGTCCAGATCGTGGAATGGAAATTCCTGTGGCCGGATGCACCGGAGGGAAAGCTCGATTTCAGTGATTGGGGTGAAAAGTTCCTTGCAGCTTCCCAGACAAAGGAGGCCGCATGAACCCCTCAACCACACCAACGCCGAGGACGGATGCAGTTATTCAATCACCCAATTCATTTTACATGGTTCGGGTTGAAAACCTTTGCCGTGAGCTAGAACGCGAACTCGTCGAAAAAACCAACGAGGTCGCAAAGCTCCATAAATATGTCGAGAAGCTAGAAATCTACTCGCCAGAAAACGATTGGAGCCACCCAGAATGGAGAAAACTAATAGGCAGCAAAGAGCAGAGCGAAGACCCAGATACACTGTTCAAACTCTACCAGTTTCGCTTTGAACCAGATATTCGTGGAGAAACCAACGAGGTCGCAAGGCTTCGTGAGGCTATAAAACCATTTTTAAGATTTGCCAACGGAATCCCCGACAACTGGCCCGAACAATGCATTCTTCGATTCGATCAGAGAAACGATGGGTCTCTCTATATCAACTATTATGAAGTCCAAGATGCCAGCGATGGAATTACGATCAAGCAATGGAGGGAACTAGCCCGACTCGCCACCACGCCAGAGGAACCAGTTATCCAAGATTCTCGAATAACTGAACTTCAAAAGGCTATTTCACAAGCGATCAACTCGGTATCCGCAGAGAATGGTAGTGATACACCCGACTTCATCCTTGCCGAGTTTCTAACCGAATGCCTCATGGCTTGGAACAAGGCTACGAAGAAACGTACCGATTGGCATTCTCCAGAGGAAACTCAAGACGGCGTGACGATGGAGCAATGGTACGGAGGCTTTGCCAAGATCGAAAGCACGGAACCAACTATTAAGGAATCCTTAACAACTGAACCCGTGAGCGAGTGGCGAGAGTTGAGCGCAGACGAGGTGATCTGCGAATGGGATGAGATCCAGTGGCCCGAAAAAGACTGGCAAACCGCAAAGTCATCTGTCGGATATAAAGTCGGATATTGGGATGGCTTGGTAAAGGCCCGCACCCGCCGCCCGTTGCCGAAGCAGGAAGAGATGCCGCTGGAAGATGAGCTAAAAGACATCGACCAATACGCGGACAAGCAAAATGATTTCTACACTTGCCGAGTGTTTCAGTCGATTGAGTATTCCCTGCATTACCTCCGCGACGAGATCCAAAAGCTCAAGGAGGGAAAATGAGTAAGTCGGCCACACGCGATGAGATGATCTCTCATCTGCAATCCTCCCGTGTGCCCGCAGCCGAATGGCTGGCGAGTTTGGAGAAATCCGTCACCGAACTTCAGCCTCCGTCGCTCGATGCTCGTCCGGAGATCGTGCTGCCAGGTGACGGGAAATCCCTTTCCGAATTTGCCGCCGAACTCGGGGAGAAGCTCAAGACCCAGCAGATTTACAAACGCGACGGAATTGCCCTCTACGTCTCGGATGGTCACAAACTGGAACCGATGGGGGCGAAGTCATTCGTGACCTGGGTGGAACAATTTGTCCGCGTCATGAAATGGGCGGGCACCGGCAAGGATCGCCGACTTGAATCAGCCTCAATGACGGAGGCCGCGGCCTCCTTGATCCTGGATTCGGTTCAGTTCCTTCGACATCTGAATCCAATCCGCCGAGTGAATCTCGTCCGGCAGCCGGTGATCCGCGACAGCGGTCGCCTCGAGCTTTTACCCATTGGATATGATTCCGAATTTGCCACGGTAACGGTTGGAGAGATTTCTTTCGATGAATCGATGCCTCTCGATGATGCGCTGATTCTTTTGGATGACCTCCAGAAGGAATTTGCGTGGCCCAGAGAGGATCCCCTGCGGTCTCGTTCGATCGCGCTTTCTGCCCAGCTTGCAGTCTTCGGGGACATGATGCTTGCCCCGGCGCACCAGCGGCCGGTCTGGATTTACGGAGCTAACCGCGAAGGCGCTGGCAAAACGCTTCTGATCCGCATGGCAGTTTGTCCGACTTTTGGCCCCGCCGTTATTGGACCCCCTCCGGATCCTTCGCGATCTGATGCCCTGACCAAGCTGCTCGCTTCGGCCGCGCTGGCAGGGTCGCCCTATCTGATCTTCGACAACTGGGGAAAGGGTCATGTGATCGGTAATCCATCGCTCGAGGCCTTTATTACGTCATCGACTTATTCCGACCGTGTTCTGGGAGTTTCCAAGATGTTCACGGTGGAAAAGCAGTGTTTGGTATTTATTTCGGGCAACGGTGCCAGGGTGTCCCCTGACATGCGTCGACGATCACTGGTGGTCGACCTCGAGGTCGTCGAGGCCCGGAGTGAAGATCGCGAGATCAAAAAACCGATGGGCGAACCAGAAATCCTGAAAGATCGACCGAGAATTCTCGCCGCACTTTGGGCGATCATCCGCGAGTGGAATGCCAAGGGCCGCGCCGACGGATCATTCAGACATGGATCGTTTGCAGCCTGGTCAAAGATGTTCGGCGGCATGGTGGAATCAATCGGCCTTCCGAATCCCTGTGAGCTCACCAAATTAATTGCCGACGATACGCTGCGCGATATGCAAAAGCTCGTTGTCGAGGCGGTGGAGATGGCTTTTGATGATTCTGGAAAGACATTCACTTCTGCCGAGCTTATGGATTTCAGCAGGGAACGCGGATATTTCTCCTGGATCCTTTCCGATGAGCCACCCGAAAGTGAGAATGTAAAGCGTCAGGAACGATCTTCGTTCAGTAAGATTTGCGATCGCTTTGATGGTTCGACGTTTGGAGGAATCGAATTCGTCGCCGGTCCTGATGTCAGGGACACGGAGACCAGAACTCGAAAGAGGACATGGGTCATTCGCCGCACGATGGCATCAATCCTTGGCATTTCCCAGACCATGCCCCAGACCATGCCCACGGCGTAACCCTCTCCCCTCTAATGGTTTCCTTTTTAAGTGGGCATAGTGGGCATGCTAGGGTGTCACGGAGTTGCCATAGGTTGATTTCGGTTCCTGCGGGCGCGTCCGCACGGGCGCGCGTACGTAAAGGTAAGGGGGGACCATGCCCACCATGCCCACCATTTCAGAAAATGCACATTTTCAATGACTTCCGCTGGGCATGGTCTGGGGTGGAGACCATGCCCCCCACCATGCCCACCATGCCCACCGGTCAAAAGGAATCTATTAGACGCTCAAAAAAATGGGGTTGGGC
>Ga0007881_1000992_pt1 | contig 11654 bp, 12 predicted proteins | sample CryBogCBH12Aug09_FD_70959 | JGI IMG/M metagenome (GOLD analysis project Ga0007881, IMG submission 70959) | Freshwater microbial communities from Crystal Bog, Wisconsin, USA - CBH12Aug09 | ecosystem: Environmental > Aquatic > Freshwater > Lake | place: Crystal Bog, Wisconsin, USA | collected... | reverse complement strand
TGTTAACATACAAAAACATTAGATATGCAAAGTTGACATTAAATTATCCTCAAGAAAAAGGACCCATCAGTCCTAGATTCCGAGGAGAGCATACACTAAGACGATATCCATCCGGAGAGGAGAGATGTATTGCTTGTAAATTGTGCGAGGTCGCGTGCCTGCTTTGGCAATTACAATTGATGCGAGAATGAGAAAAGATAATGGAGCAAGACAAACAACTCGATACGATATTGATATGACAAAATGTATTTTTTGTGGCTTTTGTCAAGAGGCTTGTCCAGTTGATGCAATTGTGGAAGGTCCAAATTTTGAATACAGTACCTTCACACATGAAGAATTATTATATGATAAAAATAAATTATTATATAATGGAGATAAATGGGAAACCGAACTATATTCTAATTTAAAAAGATAAATGATTTTATTTACAGACTTATTAGTATCTTTTATATTTTTAGCAATTTCATTTTTACTTCTTGGTGCGGGTTACTATGTTGGTACTATTGCAATGAACCAGCAAGAACTATCTTATGAAAAAATTTCTAGTTATGAATGTGGATTTGAAGCATTTTCTGATGCTAGAGAACCATTCGATATTAAATTTTACTTAATTGCAATTTTATTTATTATTTTCGATGTGGAAGTATTGTTCTTCTTCCCTTTTGTTTTATCTATGAACATCTTATTCGTGCAAGGATTCTACATAATGATCACTTTTATGATTATTTTAATGATTGGATTTGCATATGAATGGAGAAAAGGTTGTATGGATTGGGAATAAAAGGGAAGATGGCTGAGTGGTCAAAAGCGACAGTTTGCTATACTGGTGTACTTTTTGTACGCGTAGGTTCGAATCCTACTCTTCTCGAACAAAACATATCTTATTTATTATAAAACTAAAAATGTTGATTCAAATCTTACCTTTTATTTTGTTTGTTACCAGTTTAATCGGTTTATTAGTTGGAAGAAAAAATATTATAATGATCATTATTTGCTTAGAATTAATGCTATTAAGTTTAGTATTTCATTATTTAATAATTGGATGGTGTCACTTCGGCGACTATCGTTCTATCATTTTAGGAATTCTTGTATTAACTGTTGGTGCTTCTGAGTCTGCTATTGGGTTAGCATTATCAATCTCATATTTTAAATACCATAAATAGATGAGTTTTATAGCAAGTTTAACTATATTATTTCCATTATGTGGTTTTTTAATTTCTTTCTTCTTGGGAAAACAAATAGGAAAATTAGGTGCATCTATCATTACTACTACATTTATATATATGACCCTAATGGTATCTATTTATATCTTTTATAATGTAGTATTTAATAAAACAATATATTACATTGAATTATTTGACTGGATTACTTCTTACTTTATTCAAATTAAATGGGCTTTCTATTTTGATACACTAACAGCAACAATGTTATTAGTAGTTAACGTTGTTTCTTTTTGCACCCATTTATACTCAATTGAATATATGGAAGGCGATCCTTACAAAGTTAGATTTATGTCTTATCTATCTTTGTTTACTTTTTTCATGATTATTTTAATTACTGCATCTAATCTATTTCAGTTATTTGTTGGATGGGAAGGTGTAGGAATTTGTTCATATTTACTTATTAATTTTTGGTTTCATCGGTTACAAGCAAATAAAGCTGCGATCATGGCGGTAATGACTAATAAGGTTGGTGATATAGCATTGTTATGTGGTTTTTGTATACTATTATACACATTTAAATCTTTAGATTATGGTACTTTGTTTACATTATCAACAGATGGTTTATTTAATAAAAATCAAATAGAAATAAGTCAATTCAACTTGAATGCATTTGAATCTTCTATTTATATGAATATCTTAAGTGAAAATGTTTTAAGTGCTAATTCATACTTAACTACAGTTGGTTTATTGTTTATCATCGGAGCAGTAGGTAAGTCCGCTCAATTAGGTCTCCATATATGGTTACCGGAAGCTATGGAGGACCTACCCCTGTGTCTTCTTTAATACATGCAGCAACAATGGTAACTGCTGGTATCTTTTTGATAATTAGATGCTCTTTTTTATTTGAATTAGTACAACCTGTTTTATTATGGGCAGTATTGATCGGATCTTTAACTTCTTTTTTTGCTTCTACCGTAGCTTGTTATCAAGATGATATAAAAAAAGTAATTGCATATTCTACATGTAGTCAGTTAGGATATATGTTTTCTGCATGTGGATATTCTGCATATTCAAATAGTATTTTCCATTTATTTAACCATGCGTTTTTTAAGGCATTATTATTCTTGACAGCAGGTTATATCATACATGCTTATGCAAATGAACAAGATATGAGACAGATGGGAGGGTTAGCTCGACTGTTACCTTTACCATATGTAATGATTAGTATCGGATCCTTTGCATTAACAGGATTTCCATTTTTATCTGGATTTTATTCTAAAGAGAAAATCTTAGAACTTTTTTATTCAAGAATTTCATTCAATCTTACTGATGCAACCATGAATCTACAGTGGGTATATGCAGCACAACTGATTTCTACTACTGCTGTAATTTTTACAATCATGTATAGTGCTAAATTACTTTCATTCGTATTTGCACATAAACCAGAAGGACCAAGAACACATCAATACCTAATATTAATGATTACTCCTCAAACAAATGAAAGATATGCTTTTTATAATAGACGTAATAGAAGAAGAGGATTGAGCTTGATTCATTATGGAACACATATTTTAATTATTCCATTATTTATTTTATCTATTCTGAGTATTGCGAGTGGATTTTTATTTTCTGATATGATGGTTGGACCATCTAATATGTTTTGGAATGATGCGTTATTTGTTTCTCCGCAGGAAACCAATGTGTACGCTGCTTTGAATGCGAATGAGTGGTTATTGCTTAATTTTGAATTTAATAAATACGTAAAAGGTGTATCTATCTGGTTAGGAATATATGCTAGTTTTATTTTTATGTTATACTACAGTGAATGGACTCAATTCGATTTGTTTATCTTAGATGAAGTAGATGAATATATCTCTGAATTCTTACGAAAAAGAGATGGTATTGAAGATATAACTGCTTGGCAAATAAATATAAAAACAATTATGACAGAAAAATATATATTTATTAATAAATTATGGTTAGAACCGTTAATGGGTATTTTCTTCAAAGTAGGATTACATTTATATTATTTACTAGATAAAGGAATAATTGAATTAATTGGACCAATGGGAATCGTTAGAAATATACATACTTTGGTATATAAATATGAAAAGTATCAAAGTAATAAAAGAACAATCATTTATTTAAATACAATGATTATTATGTCAATTATTATAACTTTAGGTTTATTATATATTATATAACATGTTTGATAGATCATTAGACCAAAAAGACAGCGTCTTACTTTCTATAGTACCTTATTTATGCAGCGTGATTTTATGGATAAAATATGACCCATTCAAATTCTCATTTCAATACGAATGGACATTAGAAATATTTAATACTTATTTCTATTTTGGAGTGGATGGACTTTCATTATTTTTCATATATTTGACAACTTTTTTAATGCCATTATGTCAATTATTCAATTTTGACAGAACAATGAACATTACTAACTTTTTAAGTTTATTCTGTATAGAATTCCTTTTAATAATTGTGTTCATGACTACTGATATTTTAATGTTTTATATTTTCTTTGAAGCTATTTTGATACCTTTTTTTATATTTATTGGAGTAAATGCATATAGAAAAAGAAAGATACACGCTTCATATCTATTATTTTTTTATACAATAGCAGGATCTATTTTTATGTTAGTGTCAATTTTGCTAATTTATACTTATACTGGTACAACTGATTTATATATCATGTTAAATAGAGAATATATACAAGATCTTTCAAAAGAAAATTTAATTTGGATTACTTTTTTCTTAGCGTTTGCTGTAAAAGTACCAATATTTCCATTTCATATATGGCTTCCAGAAGCACACGTTGAAGCACCAACAGAAGGTTCCGTTTTGTTAGCAGGAATTTTATTGAAATTAGGAACATATGGAATTTTACGTTTTTTAATACCAATGTTTCCAATGTCTACCGTATATTATACTCCATTGGTATTAACATTATCAACTTTAGGAATTATATATACATCATTTGTAACATTGAGACAAATTGATGTAAAAAGAATAATTGCATATTCCTCTGTTGCACATATGAATTTATGTGTTTTAGGTATTTTCAGCACTAATCCAACAGCAATAGCTGGTAGTATCTTATTAATGATTGGACATGGTGTAGTGTCTGGTGGTTTATTTTTTGCAATTGGAGTATTGTACGATAGATTTCATACAAAATTAATAAAATATTATTCTGGTGTAATACACGGAATGCCTGTCTATGCTGCTATTTTATTTGTTTTAACTATGGGTAATATCAGTTTACCACTTACAAGTAATTTCATTGGGGAGTTTTTAATACTATATGGACTATATGTCCAAGATAACATTTACGGACTCATTTCCGGATTGGTCGGAGTGTTTATCGGAACTCTGTATTCTATCCTACTGTTTAACAAGGTGATTTTTGGAGTAGTAAGAGATCCAAATAACAAAATGATAGACATGTCATGGAAGGAAATTAATGTATTTATCCCAATTATAATACACATCATTTGGATAGGTATTTATCCAAATTCATTTTTAGATATAATAAATACATATGTCTTATTAAATTTTTTTTAAAATGATAAGTATTTTAAATGAACATTTTCTAATAATTTCAGCTTTAATTATTTTATGTTTTGGAATAATATATAGATTTGCAACATATTTAAATTTCCCATCTATAAGTTATGCAATTAATACATTAACAATCTTGGCACTAGTAAGCTCCTTATTTATTATTGGTGTTGATATATCTATTATGTCAATACAGTTTAATAGTATTTTCATAAAAGATCATACCACTGTATTGGTAGAAATTATTACCATTTTAATTGGTATTGGAGTAATTGCAACAACAAACAGATACAATCAAAAGGAAAAGATTACACACTTTGAATATATTATTTTACTCATTTTTGTGTTAATAAGTATTCAATTGTTGATTACTACAGAAGAGCTATTTTCATTCTATCTAATATTAGAATTTCAAAGTATTTGTTTTTATATTTTAGCTTCATTAAAAAAAAACAAATATTCTATAGAAGCATCTATTAAATATTTTATTATCGGTTCATTTGCATCTATTATTTTACTATTAGGATTCTCATTTTTATATGGTGTTTCTGGATTAACCAAATTTGAAGATCTGTCTATTTTCTTCATGAGTAATTACAATAATTCAGATATAAGTACATTAGTTACATATGGATTAGTACTAACAACAATTGGATTGTTGTTTAAAGTTTATATGGTACCAATGCATCTATGGGTTTCCGATATTTATGCAAATTCACCAAATAGTAGTTTACTTATTTTTGCTACTTCCTCTTTATTACCTTTTTTTTTTATTGTTTTCAAAATATATGTACATGTATTAGGAGAATACGAATATATTTGGAAATATTTAATATCAATAACGTGTATAGCATCCATCGTAATAGGTACTATTGGAGCGATGTACCAATATTCTATTAAAAGATTATTGGCGTATAGCTCCATCGCGAATACAGGGTATATATTTTTAGCTTTTTTATTTTACGATTCACCATTTTTATTAGCTAGCGGATTATTATACTTAGTTTTATATACAATAAACACTTTCGGACTTATCTCTGTAATAACAAATATAAGATTTAGAGATGAACAACAACAAGAAACAACACTTGAAAATATATATCAGTTACAAGGACTTTACGAACACGATAATTTCGTAAGTGCACATTTATTAGTTTATTTTTATGCAATAGCTGGTTTACCTCCTTTTTCATTTTTCTTCTCTAAAATAGTTGTATTTACCTCATTGTTATATAAAACACAGTTTATCTGGTTAATAATATTAATGGCATGCCTAACAGTCATTTCTGTATTTTACTATGTAAGAATTGTACAACTTATGTATTTTAATAAAACACAAAAACATATAACTGTACAAACACTTCCATTTGCTGTTAGAGTAGTAACAGTATTTATAATGTTATTAAATTTTACCTTTGTAATTATGCATACCGAAATTACATCAGTTTTACAATACGTTTCATTACAATTATATTTATAAAAAAATGTATAGTCCTTTTGAACAATTTAAAGTATTTGATTTATTAAAATTAAATTATAATTTCACTTTAACAAACAGTTTATTTCAATTTTTTGTTGTTTTAACATTTATGTTAACTGTATCATATTACAGCTTAAGCAGCAGAAAAAAAACATATGAAATTCCATTTTTCTTTTACATTATGAAAGAAATTTATCTTTTCGTATATAACACTGTATATACATATATTGGAAAAAAAACAGGTAGTTTCTTTCCATATATTTTTTTTATTTTCTTATTTATTTTCGTTTTCAATGCAATTGGATTAATTCCATATAGCTTTACCATTACCAGTCATTTAGCAATTACATTTGGTATTGGTTTTACAACTTGGTTTGGTGTATTATTGATAGGATTTAGAGAATGGGGATTAAAATACTTCGCGCTTTTCTGCCCACATGGAGCATCTACTCCATTATTATTTTTCTTACCATTCATTGAATTCTTATCTTCTACATTCAGAGTTTTTAGTTTATCACTTCGATTATTAGCAAACATGGTAGCTGGACACATATTATTAGATTGTATCTTGTTCTTCACATTTAAATTCGTATTTATGTCTGTTGCAGGAACATCAATCAGTTTTATAAACTTTGTAAATGTTGCAATTGGTATTTCTTTATTAATAGTATTATTATTATTTGAAATGTGTGTTGCTGTATTACAAGCTTATATTTTCATAATATTATCGTGTATCTACCTTAAAGAAGTACTATAAGCCCAATAGTACTTTTGTTTTTATAATTTTTGTAAAAGATGGTAGAATACATTAGTACTTTTCACGATAGAGTCGTGAAACGATGGTTATTTACTACAAACCATAAAAGAATAGGTATTTTATATCTATTTTTCGGATTCTTTAATGGTTTCTTAGCTATCTTATTATCATTAGTAATAAGAATTGAATTAGCTTTCCCAGGAGACCAAGTAATATTTGAAAACTATCAATTTTATAACGTAATCGTAACTATGCACGGAGTTATTATGTTATTTATCGTTATCGTACCGATTTTATTCGGTGGTTATGGTAATTATTTCGTACCAATTTTGATTGGAGCACCTGATATGGCTTTCCCAAGATTTAACAATTTTTCATTCTGGTTATTACCACCAGCTACTGCATTAGCTGCTTCTTCTATGTTCATCAGTGATGGAGTAGGAGCAGGATGGACAATGTATCCACCATTATCAGCCGGAGATGCTCACATGGGATACGCAGTTGATTTTATAATCTTAGGTATGCACTTAGCTGGATTATCATCTATCATTGCCGCAATTAACTTTGCTTGTACTATCTGGTTTTACAAAGACGAAGCTAGATATTTTGTACATATCCCATTGTTCCCATGGTCTATATTTGTAACAAGTTTATTACTAATTGCAGCAATTCCTTTATTAGCAGCTTGTATTACAATGTTATTAGCAGACCGAAATTTTGGTACTCGATTCTTTGATCCAACCGGAGGTGGAGATTTGGTATTATACCAACACTTATTTTGGTTCTTCGGTCACCCTGAAGTTTATGTATTAATTATCCCAGGTTTTGGAGTAGTAAGCCAAGTAGTTTCTACATTCTGCCAAAAAAAAATATTCGGTCAAAAAGCAATGATCGTTTGTATGGGTGCTATTGGTTTAGTCGGTTTCGTCGTATGGGCTCACCATATGTATACTTCCGGAATCAATACCTATACTAAAGCATATTTTACTACTGCTACCATGGCAATTGCATTACCAACCGGAATGAAAATTTTCAACTGGTTATGCACCATGTGGGGAGCTTCCATTTGGTTTTATACTCCAATGTATTTCGCATTAGGTTTTATCATTTTATTCACTTTCGGAGGAATGACTGGTATCGTATTATCTAATGCTGCTATGGATATCTCATTACATGATACTTATTATGTAGTAGCACACTTCCACTACGTTTTATCTATGGGTTGTGGTTTTGCTGTATTCGCTGGATTCTACTATTGGATTCCAAAAATGACAGGATTTCAATACTCTGAAAAATTAGGACAAACACATTTCTGGTTAACTTTTATTGGTGCAAATTTAACTTTCTTCCCAATGCACTTTTTAGGAGTAGCTGGTATGCCAAGAAGAATTCCAGATTATCCTGAAATGTATCAAAAATGGAATACTTTAAGCTCTTTCGGATCTTTCTTCTCTTTCTTTAGCATCGTATTCTTCTATTACGTTGTTTATAGAATCTTTGTAGATCAAAAACCAGCACCACGTAACCCATGGTTATTTATCCACCAAAGAGATTTATTAGAAAGATTAAGCTTATCTGCATACTATTTTAATAAATTTATGGTAGAAGCCGGATACGAAAATTCCCCTGCTATTAAAAAAGCACAACAAGCTTTTGACGAAGGAGACTTTGAATTATTTAACGATTATATCATGAAATTAGATAGAAAAGCAGCTGCAGGAGAAAAAATAAATACATATGCTTTTGAATTATGGAAATCTTACATCATGTATCACAAAATCGTATACACCAGATTCATTGTCAAAGTAGAAAATATTAAAGTAAAATCCTTAGAATGGACTTTACCTTCTCCACCACCAGCACATACTTTTACTATTCCAGTAAAAAGCATAGTTGCTAACAAAAGCTTCTTAAATTATAGAAAAGGTTCTAGATTATACAGACCATACGGAAGTACTAATATGTTACCTATTTCTGCTGGTATTATTAATTACAAACCAACTTCCGATTTTGCTACTAAAGCAAGACCACATATGAACGTTAACATATTTGTAAATCCTAGAAAATCTAGTATTAAAATATATGGTACTAAAGTTTTTGATAAAATGAATATCAGAACTATTCCGTTTTATAATTTTTTAACCGAATTTCCATATATCAATAATTTACCTAAAAACTAATTTGTAAATTAAATTGAGTTACTTTCAAAAAGTAATGAGCTCGTAACTCAATTGGTAGAGTGATCGTTTGATAAACGATAAGTAGGTGGTTCAAATCCACCCGAGCTCATTAAAAAAGTTTAAATAAGATGTGCCCTTCAAAGAAGGGCACATCTTATTTAAAACAAATATATAATAATAAATACTATCTATCAATTTCACCAAATACAATATCTAAAGTACCAATGATAGTAACTAAATCTGCAATCATATGACCAGACGCAATGTAATTTATCGCTTGCAAATGTGCAAAACCAGGTGTTCTGATTTTACATCTATATGGTCTATTTGTACCATCAGAAATTAAAAAAACTCCCATTTCACCTTTAGGAGCCTCAATACAAGAATAAGAAGAACCAACTGGAAGATGAAATCCTTCACTATATAATTTAAAATGATGTATCAAAGCCTCCATAGAGGTTTTCATTTCTTTTCTACTAGGTGGAGAAACCTTGTTATCTTCAGTTTTAAATAAGCCAGATGGAAAAGATGATAAACACTGTTGTATAATTTTTATACTTTGTCGCATTTCAAAAACACGAACTAAGTAACGATCATAACAATCACCGTTAACACCTGTAGGAATAGTAAAATTTAATTTATCATAAATTTCATAAGGTTCATCTTTACGAAGATCCCAAGCTATACCAGAACCACGTAATAAAACTCCTGTAACTCCCAAATCTAAAACTTGACGATAATTAAGATGTCCAACATCAACTAAACGTTGTTTCCAAATTCTATTTTCAGTTAATAATTCTTCCATTTCATCAATTCGAGAAACGAATTGATTACAAAATGTATAAATATCTTGAATTAAACCAATAGGTAGATCATTACTAACTCCTCCCGGTCTAAAATAGGCGGCATGCATTCTTGCTCCGGAAACTCGTTCGTAAAATTCCATTAATTTTTCACGTTCCTCGAATGCCCACAAAAAAGGGGTTAAAGCTCCAACGTCAAGAGCATGAGTTGTAATAGCAAGTAAATGATTTAAAATACGAGTCAACTCAGAAAAGACAACTCTAATATATTGACCGCGTAAGGGGATATCACAAAGTAATAATTTTTCAACGGCCATACAGAAAACATGTTCTTGACACATCATAGAAACATAATCAAGTCTATCAAAATAAGGTAATGCTTGTTGATATGTCTTAGACTCAATTAATTTTTCTGTACCACGATGCAATAAACCTATATGAGGATCTGCATATTTTATGATTTCACCATTTAATTCTAAGATTAAACGTAAAACTCCATGGGCTGCTGGATGTTGAGGCCCAAAATTAACAATAAAATTTTTGATTTCATTAACATTCTTTAACATAAACATACAAAAAATAAAAACTTAAAAAATACTGGGAAGAGGTGGATTCGAACCACCGAAACTAAATAGTAACAGATTTACAGTCTGTCGCCTTTGACCACTTGGCTATCTTCCCCGTTCTATGAAAGGGTCCCTAACAGTGCGATACTGGTTTTGCTCACTTGGCTATTTTTATTATTTTTCATGTAAATATGAAAAAATTTTTAACTATTAAATGTAATATTCTTAATAAAATAAAAGAAATCAAAGACATAATGGTAACGGCTGTGACTACAATATGGGGTAAATACATGCCACACTTAAATAACGTAATAAAAAGTATTGTTATCATGAGTGTACGTGTAGCTTTATACGGTAAAGGAAAAATAACAGATCTATTTTTTGAAACAAATATTAAAATAATAGATACTCACACTGGAAAAACTCCTTTTGATCACACCACTACTCTTCTAGTAAAAATATGGAGAACATTTATTATAATGAAGATGTTAACATACAATCCAAATTTGAAAATCAAGAGGAATTAATTATATTAAATAATAAATAATGAATAAAACACTTTTTTCAAATAAATCCAACACCAACACCAACACTGAGCAAAAAGCTTTAAAATTCAAGGCAGTATTTAAAATACCCGCCGGAAGTGCCAATATGTTTAAGTTGAAGATGACGGAATTTAAAAAGACATTAAACTCATGGAGTAATAGAAATTATTATATATATGCATGGATCATGATAAATATTAACATGCTATATGTCATCATATATTCCACTTGGATTTCTTTGTATTTTATCAGTGGAATCATGGTTCTGTTTCAACAAACGATTGAAATACATGAACCATCGACTGAAATACAAGATAGCATGGGAATATATGATGACATATGTAACTCAGTTGTCTCCATCAAAAATTACATTGTGTCATTTTTTACGAATACAAATGAAAAGACTAAACAGGACACCGTCATAAAATCAACTGAACATATGACTACTACTAAAGTAGCAGCCCCAACACAAAAAACATCGTTCTTTACATCGGTAAAAGAAACGATTTCTTCATTTTTTTCTTGGTTATTTGGTTATGATTCTTCTCCCGATAAGGATCAAAAACCACAGACAAATCATACAA
>Ga0007881_1000988_pt1 | contig 11672 bp, 24 predicted proteins | sample CryBogCBH12Aug09_FD_70959 | JGI IMG/M metagenome (GOLD analysis project Ga0007881, IMG submission 70959) | Freshwater microbial communities from Crystal Bog, Wisconsin, USA - CBH12Aug09 | ecosystem: Environmental > Aquatic > Freshwater > Lake | place: Crystal Bog, Wisconsin, USA | collected... | reverse complement strand
TATCATCCTGCCGAACAATTTTTCTCATCCCTCAATCCAGCCGAGGTTACTGCATATAAGAATTATTGGCAATCTATTACTCCAACGAATGACGTTGAACGCTTTCAGCGATGGGTATTTGCCTTCCTTTCCGTCCATTCTACTTGGGCGAGCAACGTGGCTGGCTACAACGCCTTAAAAGACTGGACGAATTGGTTCAACCAATGGGATGTTTTGGAGCAAAAACTTTCTGAATCTCGCGCGGGGTTGAATAAACAACGCCATCGTTTTCTGAAACAGTTTGCCCTAGACTTCTGGAAGAACCCGAAAATCTTTAACAAATCGCCTAACGAGACTTGGCAGGAATGTCGTGACCGTTTGGAGAAGCGTATTTTGGGGCTTGGGTTTGCCAAAGTTTCTTTTGCGCTTGAAATGATTGCCCCAAACGAGTCACAGGTCGCCTGTATGGATGTGCATTTATATCGCACCTATGGGCTTGACCAAAGCCGAGACTCTGCATTAGGACGCACGATTGAGGCTCATTTTGTTCAAATGTCAAAGCTATGGAATTGCCCCTGCGATAGCTCGCGCTATCCTTTGGGATAGGAAACAGCAAAAAACCGACTCTAGGTATTGGTCGTATGTTCTTGAATCGTAGCACCCTTCTTAATGTTGTCTAATGCCCATAAAATGTTAGAACAAAAAGAATTATCTTGACAAGAAACGAAGCCGCTGATACATTAAAAGCTCAATCAAATCCGTCTGGTGCTTGGCGGGTCTTGTTTCACAAGTTGTATGCCTGTGGCTAAAGCACCACAATTTTATGGAAACGCGAGAACAGAAATTAACTCGTTGGTTCTATTATGGTTGGAATAAAGACGAAAAGAAAACCTATATGGACGAGCTATACGATTCAATTTTAGAACTGAAAGCCGAACTCCGCGAATGGGTTTGCCACGGAACGCATATTAGGGGTTGACAAGAACAGAAAGAGTTATTAGGATTTAATTATGAAATTTTTAGGCGAAACCAACTGTCTTGTATTCGGCGGCATGAAGCCGCAGGAACTATCTGCCTACACCGCAAAATTCGGCAGCAAGAACCTTACTGGACTTACTCTGGTGATTCACCTTCCTGATTTAGACAAGGCCACCTTTGAGGCGCACGAAAAGTTCTTTGGTAAGAACCTGAAACGCACACAGTTTGTAATTGCATCAACTTAATTTATGTCACGCATTGATACATCATCCCCGCTCGTTGTTTGGCAGATTGCCACCAAAACCAAGTCCATCAAGGCCAAACCACTGATTAGTCTTTTGGTTGACCGTAGTATTACCAGTAAGTTTCTGGTTGACACGCTTGAGGGCAAAGAGCCTTTGGGTGACGGAGTTGTGATTTGTTTGGGCGAATCATTCGATTGCTGGCAACAGTCGCCCCGTAAATTACTCCAAAAATACAATGTCGTTTCGATTGACAAAGATGGCTGGATGGAGTGCGAACCGCGCCCCGACAATGCCGTGTTCTGCACTCAAATCAACGAGCGATTCACTATCATCGGTCATTATGGCGAAACCGTAAATGGCGAAGCCAATGTCCAATTTGGCGAATCCGGTGACTATATCTGTCAGAGTCAGACCGACAAAACCGACCACTGGATTGTTCGCAAGAAAATTTTCGAGAACACCTATTCTATCAAGGGATAATTTAATTCAATAAAATTATGAACTTCAAAAAAGGCGACAAAGTTTCCATCCTTGACCACGACGACATTGTGGGAACGGTTGAAAAAATCATCACACAAGATAAATCGCCAAAAGCCATTGTGTTTATTGGGTATTTGACGAAACACGACCAATACATTTGTAATGGCAGAATCTATGTGTCACGATTGGTCTGTGGTTTTTCATCGCTCAAAAAAGTTTAATTATGGAATACACACCCGAAATCATCAACGAACTTAAATACAACGAAGTATTCGTCTTTGGTTCAAACGAATCAGGCATACATGGTGCTGGTGCTGCTCGCCTCGCCTTCGATAAATTCGGCGCGAAGTGGGGGCAGGGATTAGGTCATACTGGACAAGCATTTGCTATTCCGACAAAGGATTGGAAAGTTCAAAGTTTGCCTACTGGCGTTATCGGTATGTATTTCGGACGCTTTCTGGCTTATGCCAAAACCAGACCGAAGCTCAAATTTTTTGTAACCAAAATTGGTTGCGGATTAGCCGGATTCGATGTTGCCGACATTGCCCCATTGATTCATGCTTGGGGCGACCTCCCGCCGAATGTCGTTATACCAAAAGAATTTTCAAAAGAAGAAATTATCCGTCACGAATCAAAGAAATTCGTTGACTATGACGGAAAAATTTAATAGTATCGGTGTATGAAAGTGACCAAATTCAAAAACGTCAAAGTCGGTCAGGTATTTTTTACCGCGACTGACGACGACCCAAAATCCAAGTATGTCAAAATGACTGGCAAGACTGGATATAACGGAGTCACTATTCCATTACCGCCGTCTTTCCCTGTTTTCGTAAAGGGCAGCGTCCTCGACTAAATTTATGCCAAAAATTCAACAATCATCTGATGTGGCTCGCATCGCCTTTGATAATGCTCACGAAGTTGCTATTAGGGACTACAAGAAGTTCTGGATGGACTTTTTCAAGGGTTATGGATTCACCGTCAACGAACCGAATCAAAGCTGGTGGGCGACTTTTGAAATGGCATATAAGACTCAAGTTTTCTTGTGCGAAGTTCGCCCCGCGCATTATACTGGCATCAAAATTTCCGAGAAGAACAATGGCTATGTCGAGAAGAAGGTTATGACTTCCAACGGCGCGGTTAGCTGGATGAAGAAAAACAATGTCGGGCATCCTGCATTTACTACTGGACTCGTAATTCAAAGACCATGAAACTCAAAATCCATCCAAATTCACCAGTCACAATTACCAAGTGGAAAACCATTGGTTTCACGGTGGTTGACCGCACTCGCGCAAAATGGGTGAAAGAGGGAATCGTCGAAGCCGCTGCGGGGAATACCATCAAGGTGAAGTTTATTGTCTTTAGGTTTTTATTTATTAAAATTTATTGTCGCAAGTGGTATAGCTTCGCAGACCACCAATACTCAATCAACGTCAAGAATTGCACAAAAGAAATTTGACACGCGCAGAAATGTTTGCTAGTCTTGGTTTATGATTGACCCGAAAAACATCACGAACTTCAACCGCACCGAAGCTGAATTGCAGGAATTTTTGCTGTTCTGCATTGTGGTTGCCGGAAAGAACTCTCACCAGCAAGCCGTGAAGCTCGACCAGTTTCTTAACATGGGCGGGATGGGACACCTGACTCCGTTCCAGAGGATTCTCCGTGTGGATAGCTACGGACTATTGACGGCGGAATTGATGAAGGTAAAGATGGGGCAATACACCCGCATCGCTAATGCGTTTCGTGAAGTAGCCAAGCTATCATCCTTGTCCACCGTAGCACTTGATGATTTGGAGAAGGTTAAGGGCATAGGCTCAAAGACTTCTCGTTTCTTCGTGATGCACTCACGCCCGAATCAGCGAGTCGCCGTTCTGGACACGCACATCCTTAAATGGTTGGGGACGCAGTTGTTTATCAGTGTCCCGAAGGCTACTCCTAGCGACAAGAAAAAGTATCAGTGGCTTGAGTATTGCTTCCTAAAACTCGCGGATTTGAAGGGTAAAACTCCCGCAGAACTGGACTTGGAAATTTGGAGTTCAATGGCAAAGGCGTAATTTTATTTAATTTTATTATGCCTGAACCAGCAACACTCGCACTTGCCGCTCTTGGGGCAGCTTCCTTACTCTTGTTTCGCCGCCGCGAACCAAGTAAAAATGATAAAATGCTTGCCATTCGCAAACGAATTGCTGACATTTGTATCGAATCTTCCCAAAGCACGACGATAACGCAGATGGAAGTTGTTGTAGAGAAGGCAAAAGCAATTTACGGCGAAGCGCAAGAGTTCAAAAAGACCGCTCGCCAACACGAATACCTGCTGGCCGCGATTCAAATGCGCCTGTGTCTTATGCAGTTAAACGCCATTCAAGAAAAATACTCAAGAAAGTCTTGACTTCAACTGAAAAACAATCTAGGATTGAATTATGTTCAACATCGTTAAAATTGACCCCATTACTGGAATCCGCAAAGACTTAACCTTCAAGGAATTTCTCTTTCCGGCTGGCGAAGTCTCGGTTAAGCTCAACGCCAAAGATTATGCGTATCGCGCATTAAATTTGCCAAACACCATCGTCGCACGAATCCAAAATAGCGACGATTTGATGAAGCTCGCCATGATTAAGGATGCCATCGCTCGTTTTGACGATAATCCAGTCAATCTCTTTATTCCCTATGTTCCTTACGCTCGCCAAGACCGTGTTTGTGACGCTGGCGAATCGTTCAGTATCGCGGTTTTGACTCGCTTCATTGGAAGTCTTGGATTTAACAAAATCACGATGGTTGACCCGCATAGCGGCGTTACTCCTGCTTGTTTTGAGGCGCAGAACAACATTGGCAAGGTTCAGGTCATTAGCCAGCTTGATGTTTTGAATAAATTTACCGACTTTATTCCCGCTTTGTTGGTTAGCGATTTGGTCAGTCCTGACGCTGGCAGCAACAAGAAAACTTCGGACGCTGCGGGTTGGTTGGGCAAAGACAGTTTTATCCGCGCCGACAAGTTGCGCGACTTGACCAATGGCAACATCAAAGAAATTGCCGTATATGCCGATGATTTGAAGGGCAGGAATGTCGTTATTCTTGACGATTTGTGCGAATTTGGCGGCACGTTTATCGGATTGTCGAAAGTTCTCAAGGCCAAAAATGCTGGCAAAGTGAGCCTTTTCGTAACTCATGGCGTATTCGGCGGCGAAGCAAAGCGCGTAGAAACGGTTAGTAAGTTGCTATGTGGCGGGATTGACGAAATCTGGACTACGGACAGTTATCATGCCGTGCCTTTGATTAACGAAAGTGGCACACTCCACACCTTGAACTTGGTAGATAAGTTTTTCGACAAAATTTAATTTATTTTATTTATGCAAGACCCCTATTTGAATGTTGACACGGCGATTGAACGCCTTTACAACGAATGGAAGAAGTATGGGAAAATCATTATCGCTCTTGATTTTGACGATACCATTTACGACTTTCACAAGAAAGGTTACACTTATCCGCGAGTCATTGAATTGATTAAGGAGTGTCAGGAAATGGGCTGCTATGTCGTTATCTTCACTGGTAGCGAACCTGAAAAATACCCGATGATTCGTGAGTATTGCGAGTCTATTGGCATCAAGGTGGACAAGATTAACGAGAACGCATTTCCCATGCCAATCGGCAACAACGGCAAGATTTATTACAACATTTTGCTTGACGATAGGGCTGGACTTCCGGCGACTTATGCCGCCCTCCAAGAAGTTTGCTGGCGCATCAAAGGAAAAATCAGTTGACAAGAACTGAAATCTTTTGTAACTTGAGCTTATATGACTAACAAACGCCTTAAACAAATTATCCAATTCCCCATTTTTGAATCACGCTGGATTCTAATGGTGTTCTATCTTGGCTTAATCGTCGCGCAGATTGGTTACTGCGCCAAGTTCTGCGAAAAGGTTCTTGAAGTGTTTCACGGATTTGCGGCGGCGAGCGAATCAGACTTTTTACTTATCGTTCTGAACCTGCTTGACATGGTAATGATTGCGAACCTTATTAAGATGATTGTAGCTGGCAGTTATCAGACATTCATTGAAAAACTTGACAATGACCACTCTGAAAAGGTTTCCAGTGGCGCATTGAAAATCAAGATGGCATCATCGCTCGTCGGTGTTAGCGCAATCAACCTATTGCAAACATTCATCAATTCCTCTCATGTTACTGTGCAGGAAGTCGTTTTGAAGGGCAGTATTCACCTACTGTTCCTTGTGTCAGCAATCGGACTGGCTTTTATCGAATTTCTCCACGAAAAAGGCAAATGCTTTGAAGTGGAAAACAAAAACAAAGAATAAAAAATTATGAAACAAATCGTATCATTACTCCTACTTATCGGCGCACTTGCATTGACTGGATGCAACCAAGAAAGCACTTACAGTCGCTATCAAAGGCGGGCGCATCAAGTCGTCAAGGTCTATAAGCAGAAGCAAGCACCTACCGACAATCAGGCCGCTTCCAATTCGGGTAATACCGCCGTTGTGAACAATAATTCCAGCGGTAATGATTGGTTATTCTGGTATGTCATGTGCTATAATCACCAGTATTACTACTTCTCGTCGCCAACTTATGTTTCGCCGTCGAGCTATTCAAGCGCAAATTGGCAGAGTTCCAAAACGCCGCCTCCTATTGAAGTTGAACCAAACGCCAATCCTAATGGAGAAGTGGCAGAAGGCAAAGCGGTTGAAGTTGAGGAACAAACCGTCCCTAATAGCGAACTAGGCGAACAAGTTGATAATGTTATCGAAACGCAGGAAAATACCGCGCAACAGGAAGCGGATATGATTAGCGAGGGTAATCCCAACAATGCTGAACCTTCATCTGGTGAATCTAGCGGTGGAGAAGCTGGTGGAACTACTAGCAGCGATTCAGGAAGTAGCGGTGGCGATTCTGGTGGTGGCGGCGGTGGTGGTGGGGGAGAGTAACCGCGCTCCAAAATTAAATTGAATTAAATTATCATTCTCCATCCGTAAGGGTGGAGAATTTTTCTTTTAGAACTTGACTTAAAATGAAAAGGGTGATAGTGTTGGTATATGCGACACAATCTTTATCTGGAAGCACCGAACAATTTGGAAAATTATTCTGCGATTTCCCTCAGTCGCACGATTTTTTTGGCTGGTTCCATTACTGGCGCAAGTGACTGGCAAAAGGAAGTGTCTTTGAAACTATTAGGCCATTTCAATTTATTCAATCCGCGCCGTCAAAATTATTCGACTCTTGACCCGAAGGTGGAACGCGAACAAATTGCTTGGGAATTTCGGCATCTTGAATTGGCGGAAATCACTTTGTTTTATTTTGCGCCGGAAACTCTTGCTCCCATTACACTTTTGGAATACGGTAAGCAACTGGTTAAGTGCCACTACGCGCCTTATCGCAGAACTTATGTCTGTATTCATCCCGAATACAAGCGCAAAAATGACGTTATCATTCAGACGGAACTGGTTCAACCTGCGCTATTGAAGGATTTTTATGGTGACTTGGATTCGATGTGCAAGGGAATAATCAAAGATTATGAAAACAAATGTTGAAGCGTGGCAACTAGGCGAACAAGACGGTTGGGAAGATGGTTTCCATGACCGTATGTATAAGCAATCTTATGACCCAAATCCTAATTGGAGCGAGGCAGAGAAGCAACATTACGATTCTGGCTATAAGGCCGGATATGATGAAGGTCAAAGGGAACTTTAATTTTATTTTAATTTATTTATGGACGCAATCAAACTATCATTAAAATCGAAGAAGAATAACTCTTGACAAAAACTGAAAAACAATTTAGGATTAGAACAACATGAAACAAATTCAATCACTCATTCACAACGACTTCTATAAACAAAAACATTATGCCATGTATCCCGCTGGCACTACGAAGGTCTATTCCAACCTCACCGCTCGCAAGAGTCGCGTCGAAGGCGTGAATAGCGTTGTCGTGTTCGGCCTCCAATACTTCATCAAGGAATACCTCATTCACCAGTGGAATGAAAACTTCTTCGGCAAGTCTTGGGAGAAGGTGGAAGCCAAGTATCTCCGCATGATTAACGCCACTCTTGGTAAAGGCGCGGTTGACACGGCGCATATCAAAAAACTTCACGACTTGGGCTATCTGCCCCTGCAAATCAAGGCTCTCGACGAAGGCGTGAGCGTTGGCATCCGTGTCCCTTTCGTGACCATTACCAATACCGTTGACCACGCCTATTGGTTGGTGAACTATCTCGAAAGTATTTGGAGTTGCACGACTTGGCAACCTATCACTAGCGCGACGATTGCGCGTGACTTCCGCAAAATGCTGGATGAATACGCTCTCGAAACGACTGGCGATACGACTGGCGTTCAATGGCAGGGACACGACTTTTCGTTCCGTGGCATGAGCAGCATGGAAACCGCTTGCGTAAGCGGAGCCGCGCACTTGCTTTCGTTCACTGGAACTGACACGATTCCGGCGATTGAGTTCCTTGAAAATTATTACAACGCCAATGTTGACAAGGAATTGGTTGGCGCAAGCGTTCCGGCCAGCGAACACGCTGTCGCCTCGTTCAACATCATCTTTGGCAACAGTGACCCGAAGTTCGGATTTGAAGCGATGCTTGCGGAATTTATCGCTCGCACTCCGCAAGGCCGCGCTGTTCCGACTAATGTTGACCCCAAGTTGATTAAGGAATATGCGTTCCTGAAATGGTATATCACGGAATGTATTCCGAATGGCATCGCCTCGTATGTTGGCGACACTTACAACCTGTTTAGCGTTGTCGCTGAAATCCTTCCTCGCCTCAAGCCGGAAATTCTGGCTCGCGCTGGTGGATTCCCTGTGGACAAACTGGTTATCCGTCCTGACTCGTTCTGGACTGACCCTGTGGACTGTCTCTGTGGTTATGACGGTTATCACCCGCAGATGGAGAAGCTGACGCAGCTTGAAAAGGAAGTGGTTCGCAAGGGTTTGATTGAATCGTTGTGGGACATTTTCGGCGGCACGACCAGCAAGCAAGGCTACAAGATTCTGGACAGTCATATCGGCGCAATCTACGGTGATTCGATTACCAAAGAGCGCGGCGAAAAAATCAGCATCCGTCTCAAGAACAAGGGCTTTGCCTCGACTAACTCGGTGTATGGCATTGGTAGTTTCACCTATCAGTATAACACCCGCGATACGTTTGGCATGGCTATCAAGGCAACCTACGGCGTTGTGAACGGCACTCCGATTCAGGTCTATAAAGACCCTGTTAGCGACGATGGTATGAAGAAATCGGCCAAAGGTCTTGTGCGAGTTGACAAGGTTGACGGCGAGTATGTCTATACTGATTGCGTCACGCCAGAGCAGGAGCAAGGCGGCGAACTCAAAACCGTGTTCCTCGACGGCAAGTTGCTGATTGACCACACGCTCGCTGAAATCCGCGCAAGGGTGCTTGCCTGATAATTAAATTGAATTAAAATTACAGCCCCGCTGGTGAAAGCCAGTGGGGTTTTTTCTTGACACGGAATGAACCTTTTGTTAGGGTAAGGATATGAAGATTATCAATGATGCTTGGCCGATTTTGAAAGAGGTTATGCACAAAAAACTTTCCGAAAAGGAATTTAATACCCGATATGAACTTTATTGGGCTTTCACGAAATTCTGCGAAAAGGATTGTAAGCCAGAGCATCGCGCTACTTTGAATTGGGTTATTCAGAGGGACTATAACAAAGACGGCAAGGTTGGAATACCTGATGTTCAAGTCTGCTTCAATACAAACATTTACGCCGACAATCCGTGGCACAGAAACATTCCGTGGTTTATTTGGGAAAATGAACCTTATCGCACAGTTTTGTATCTTGTTGAAAAATTATGATTGCCTACAAACTTTTCCGTCTCCGCAAAAACGGCACAATCGCGCCGTTGTTTATCAATCGCAAAATGACCATTCCAATCGGTGAATGGCTGGACGCTGAATGTCACCCGACGAAAGGCTTTCAGGTTCGCGCCGGATGGCACGTTATGGCTCGCGCCAAAGCCCCGCATTTGAGCTACAAAGGCCGCAAATGGTTCAAGGTAGAGATTGAGTCGTTTGAGCCTTTCACGCGCCCTATAAGTCAAGGGGGACTCTGGTATCTGGCGCAGCGAATGAAGGTGTTGGAACCATGTGATGCAGTTTCTTAAATTAACCCTTGACACGGAATGAAACGTCAGATACTATTTGGTATATGCAAAAGAATCCGTATAAAATTGGCGACAAAGTTTTCTGTGTCACCTATCCTCATGTGGGATATGAACCTCTGACCGTCACCAGAGTTTTAGCAACTGGCGTATTGGCAAAAATGTCCAGAGACAAAGCAGAATACGGTTTGACCTTGAGTGACATTATGCCTCTTAACGAACATCGCAACGCAGCGATTGAAAATTTACGGACAATGAAAAATGATTGGCAGCGTGAGGAACGCCGCCTGTTCGGAAAAACACCGCATCAAAACTAATTATGAAAGACAAGATTTACAACCTAATCAATCCTGTAACCAACGAAGTCCTGCGCTATGGCGTGACTTTGAATGATTACGAAGTCAAGACTTTTAACTATGCTTTTGCGCTGAACGGCGTGAACAAAAAGTATATTTGGGAAATGGACATGACTTACACGCCATCAAAATGACCATTTTAATCAATCAAGTGTGCGAATGTATCAAAGGCAAGAAAGACACCTTTGTTAAGCGCGGCCTTTATCTCGTCCATTACGCCTATCAGTTGCCTTGTGGTGAAATGATGGTGAACGTGCAGAACGATTACAACGAAAGCATTAACTGTTACGCGAAACGATTCAAATTGCCTAACGCCATTTTTGCAAAGAAAATTTAATTTAATTTAATATGGACATTAACCATCAACCAGAAGAAAAGTTGGAAGCGATGCCCCGCTTTGAAAAATTCGGGGACAGTGACCGCTTTGATTCGTATTGGGGAAAAGGGATGCCTTACGCTCGCCTCAAACGCTGGATTTTGGGTCAGGAAGGAAAACATATTGACTCTGTGATTCACAAATTTGTGAAGCTCAACTGGCTTTTGCCGGAATTTCGCACACTCCACGAACTTCGTCGCCATATTGAATTTGATACCTTTATGGAAAATGGGAAAGTCTGCTACTACCCAAGATACATGGGTTACTGGCACAAAAAAGTTCCCTATTGCTTTATCGAAGATGATGCCTCTGATACGACCTACGTTCATCCCATAACGCGCCTCGTTACTATTTACCATGCTCCTACCCGCGAAAGCTGGAAAAAACGCCATCAGGCCGAATTGGACGCGAAGGTTCGCATTTTGGGAGACTACCATCAGGTCTATAAGCAAGATGGAATCTGGTATGAAATCAAAGCCGAAATTACCAAGACTCCGACTAATCTCAAGCCTCACGGAATTATTCTTGAAACGACAAGGGGGTATTTCCCTTCGTTCAAGGTGATTCTCAAACGCCAACTCAACAGCAAAGAACTCAAAAAGTTCGGCCTAAAAAATGGTTGACATTAACTGAAAAACCGACTAATCTCTGAATATGAAATTGAAACACGCACTACTCGCCATTGGACTCGCTGGAACGCTCGCAATCACTGGTTGCGGCGAAATCAGCAATGGACTCAAGCACCTTCATTCTTCCTTCACTGGATTGAATCGAACCATTACGCTTTACAACGCCAATGGTGGCGTGATTCAAACTTGGCACACGCAAGCCAAAGTTGAGGACAACGGCGGCACTTGTTATTTTTTGGATAACAACGACAAGGCCGTTACCATTTCTGGAACATTCATCATTCAGGAGAACTAATTGTGAAACGCGCATTACGCCAATTTTACATCAAACTGTTTCGTCCTTATGTCGTTGCCGACACCCAACTGGTGTCCTACGCCGAGGCCGACAAACTAATCAAGAACGACTCTCATTGGGAAATTGCCAAACAGGAAGATGAAAACATGGAGATTGGTATGGTCTGGATTCAGAAGCGTTATTATGTCACAGAATGA
>Ga0007881_1000987_pt1 | contig 11673 bp, 12 predicted proteins | sample CryBogCBH12Aug09_FD_70959 | JGI IMG/M metagenome (GOLD analysis project Ga0007881, IMG submission 70959) | Freshwater microbial communities from Crystal Bog, Wisconsin, USA - CBH12Aug09 | ecosystem: Environmental > Aquatic > Freshwater > Lake | place: Crystal Bog, Wisconsin, USA | collected... | reverse complement strand
CGATCCAGCGGCAATATCCAGAGTACGCGACCATACCCTACGAAACTGCTATTATTCAGTGGCGCAATTCGTTTACAGCCACGTGGCCTAATTTTTTGCGTGAACCTGAATCCGAACTAATCAAGGTTGAGGACGCAAAACTTAAGGCGGTCAACGAAGCGGTAGCAACGCTTAAAGACGAGCTTGACCCGGAAAACAAGGCCACACTATTTCAATGGATGGCCGACGCCTACAACGATCTTAAAATGCTTTTCCCTTCGCCACTCGACCTTGATTTTGATTTGATGATTCAATATCAGGAGCAACAAAAAATCGAGGAAAAAGAACAGCAGGCGCAGCAGTTGGCGGCTATGGGTAATAATTCAGAAAAAAGTTATGCTGACAATGCGGGGGAGCACTGGAAAGCCATTAATGGATCACATATTTTGATTGATGGCGAGGGAAAAGTTATCTATGGTGCTGGCGGAAATTTAAACGACCAATATTTAAACCCTAAAAGCAAATCAGAAAACCGCGAAAAATCGAATGGTTACGACCCGGAAAGACAGGCTAAAGAAAATACAATTAAGCCTGAAGTTAACCAAAACGAGGGCGAGAAAATGAAATTCAAGGCACATATTAACGGATTTTCAACAAATGACAGGAGTTGACCGTCAAACGCTCGATAATTGGGCCAAAAATAAGCCAGCGCTGTTTAGGATAGTGCTGGCTGGATGTATAGCAATAAATGGCAATACAAACACTTAACCAAGTTATCACCCAAGCCGTAGCCGATATACAACACTACGGCTACGACTCGCAAAATAGAGTTGATAACTGGATTAGGACTATTTTAGCGGTGGCTAATGCCTATAGCGACACCGACACTTCAGACTATCTAAAGCGCAGCCTTGGCGGAAAATACACCCGATTAGTCACTGATGGCGGCATTCAAAAGCAGCACAAAATTCCCACATTCACACTTGAAAAAATAAAGCCAGCACTTCGCGCTGAGCTTGACAGGCGTATCATGGCGTCTGCAAATTTAATCAAGCTAAACCGGCAAGCGGCTATACAAAAAACTTTACAACGGTTTTCCGGTTGGGCGACATCTATCCCGGTGGGTGGCTCTGATGCGATTGATAAAGTTCCGCTAAAAATGGAAATTGCAAAGCCACTAAAAAGCCTGAGCTTTATCGAACGCCGGGTTGCTATTGACCAAGGCCACAAGCTCATTGCAAACATTAATGATATTGTTGCTGTGGAAGCCGGAGCAATTGCGGCTATTTGGCATAGTCACTGGCGACAATCAGGTTATAATTACGATCCAGATCACAAAAAGCTTGATGAAAAGGTTTTTGCGATTAAGGGCAATTGGGCGCAAAAAGACGGATTGATGAAGGTTGGCCCGGATGGATATACTGACGACATCATTAAGCCATCTGAGCGGCCCTTTTGTAGATGCTATTACCAATATTTGTATAATTTGGATAGTTTGCCGGACAATATGCTAACCGACAAATACCGGAAAAAGGTTAAAGAAGTGAGTAGGGTAATAAATGCCTAGCAAGTCCCCAGAACAGCACAAACTAATGGAAGCCGCAGCGCATACGCCCGGCGGTTATGACGGTGTTCCGCAGTCGGTTGGTAAAGAATTTGTTGCGGCGGATGATGAAAAACCTTTTGCAGCAGGCATAATTTTTACAACTGGCGACCGGATTTTAATGACAAAACGCGCCGATAATGGATTATGGGCTTTTGCTGGTGGCCTCATTGAAAAAGGAGAATCTGAAAAAAATGCAGCAATTAGGGAATGTTACGAAGAATTAGGTTATGTTGCCGACCAAGATAATTTAAAAAATGAAGGTAGTTTTGGCGGATTTGTGGCATTCAGCCAAAAAACAGATGAATTTTTACCTACATTAAATGACGAAAATACCGCTTATGAATGGGCTTTAATAAGAGATTTTCCAGGAAATATTCCGAGGCCAACCTTGCCGGAAGCCGAAACAATTCTTGCTGAATTTATTAAACCAAAAACAGAACTAGACATTGCCAGATTAATATCGACCGGAGAACTGCCATCCCCTCAGCGTGTCGGCGAAATGTGGCTGTTCAATTTGCGCATCACCGGCACCGGCACAGCTTATCGTCAAAAAATTGATGAGTATGTTTATCGTGCGCCTGAAAACTATTTGAATGATGAATTTTTGGCTAGGTGCAATGGCCTTGCAGTGATATGGGAACACCCTGAAAGCAACAAACTCGACTCTGAAGAGTACGCCAATCGCAGCATTGGCGCTGTGATGTTGCCCTATATCAAAGATGAAGAAGTGTGGGGGATAGGGCGAATTTATGATGCAGACGCCGCCTCTGCCATGATTGATGGCAATTTGTCAACCTCTCCAAGTGTAATTTTTTCGCGTATATTAGAAAATTCTAATATAATAATAAACGAAAATGATAATGTTCTCATTGAAGGCATTCCAAGCATTATTGACCATCTCGCCATCTGCAAATCTGGCGTATGGGATAAAGGCGGTGAACCGTCAGGCGTAATTGTTGATAACCCAGAGGCTAAGACCGATATGGAAAAAGAAAACGAAGAGGTAAAAGCGGATAACGACATTGATTTGCCGGGTTCCGATGTAAAAGAAGATTTGTCGATCGATGAAAAAATCAAAAAGCATGTATCAGAAGCGATTGATAAGTATCTTGCAAAATTAGGTGGCAGTGAAAAAGCCGACGACACCCAAGACCCGTTAAAAATGCCGGATGCACCAATGGAATCGATAGCAGACAGCACAGAAGAAAAAGATAAGGAAGATGAAAAATCATACGCCGATTCCTCCATTAAAGTTGCGGAACTTGAACGCCAAATCGCAGCGCTACAAAAAGCAATTCCGCGAGCAAGATCAGACGCAGAATTTGATGCACTCGCCGCAGCACAATTCAAAGCCGAACAACATTATGCTGCATTTGGAGATAGTCTCTCGAAATGCCGCCCGATGGACGGCGAAAGCGTAATCGGCTACCGAAAGCGCATGTTAAAGGGCTTGCAGAAGCATTCCGCAAAATTCGGCAAAATCGATTTAGGTTCGATTTCAGATGAAGCAATGCTGGGTATTGTCGAAGAAGGCGTTTACGCCGACTCGATGGCCGCAGCTCATGCTCCGGTTAGCGCTTCTGGAGGAATGCCTAGACCAATCGTGACTGAAGAAGGCGGCAGAAAAAGAACTGAATACGTTGGTGGCGATCCTTTAGCGGTATTCGCCCCTTTCCGCATGACACCGCGCCAAATGGCAGCGGTTCGTGAGCAACCAAAACATTAAGGGGTAGATTATTATGGCAACAGGTAGTTACAACGGTCAAACGACCAACAAAACCGGGACTTTTTCGGTTCAATCCGATGGATTTATTCAGGGGATGCTCCGAAATGATCCGGTTGGCAGATATAGCATTGCGCAGGGCATTTGGGGGCCAAATGAAACATATCCGGCATTCGGCGGCATGGCTATTCAGGAATCTATACCAGGCGTAGGTTCCGGAGCTACAAATTGGCCTAATGCAAACAGCGATTCTCTAGGCTCTGTTATTACCCGCGCAACAACAGCGGCAAATATTTCAGGCTTTGCGGTTTTCGATCAAAGCTTTGCGGCTCCGATTACACCTTTTTCAAACGTACCTTTGATTGGCTCCGGTCAGTCTGTTAATTACATCAGATTAGGCGATAGCCAGCAATTAGCGGTAGCTATTGATCCATCATTTGCGGCATTATTAATCGGCGGTACATCCAATCAACAGGTTACATGGGATTTGAATGCTCAACGTTTGGCGCCTTATAATCCTTCAGGAAACACCATTTTAACCACATCCATTACGCCGACTTTCGTTCCGGCTGCAAATGGTCAACCGGCATATTGGAATATGGCGGTTGTAAATGCAGCTAATACTAGCGGCGTTCCAGGTGGCATAGGCGATGTAGTCAATTTAACAGGATTTGCAGTTACAAGCAGTTTTGCTAATCCGGCCGGCGTGGCTTACATCAACCAAAATCAGGTCGTTACGAGTTTCACAAGCGCCACTAACTGGGCATTTAAAATCCAAAATACCAGCAACACATTATTTGCGTCTGGCGTGGCAATAACATCAGCAACAACCGGCGTGACTACAATGCCATCTTTGGCGTATTCTGGCGGCTTACTGACCTGTAAAATTCTACGAATCGACGTAAGCAACAGCAAAAACGTCATTTACAACGCGCAAAACAATACCGCTAACTGGCAAAACGGTTTAGCTTGCGCATTAATCCAAGTTTAAGGGGCTTAAAATGATATTAGCACCAAGTTTATTGAAAGTTAAGCCTGCATTTACTCTGCCTGGCACGGTAATGCAATTTCAACAAGCATCTGGGTTCGAATCACTGCTTTCTCAGGGCGGCATTAAAGTTATGCTAAATGAGTTCGACAAATATGCTTATGTGCATTATGCCGACATTCGCACGAAAGCCGCCGCTGGTCAGAATTATGCAAACCAGTTGCCCAGCGTGGATATTGAATTGGATTTCGGACAAACCGCAACTTATTTGCATCAAGTCAATGCGACTTGGAATAGACGCGATGTTGGCTCCGTGTCTGAATGGAATTTTAATTTAGTGGATGCTCAGCGCTATGGTATGCGCCAAGGTATTTATCAAAATATACGGAATGCTGCATTGTATGGTTTAAACCCATCACTCGGTGAAGGGATTTTAAATACCATTGGCGCGACTGTAATCAGTTCAATTCCTGCTGATCCGTTCGGGAATAGCTCAGTATCGACTATTGATAACGGCTGGATGGCTCAGCAAATTATCAACATTCTTGCGGCTATTCAAGTTAGGACTTTGCAATCTGGCCGTCCATGCCGGTTTACAATTTGCGGGCCACAGCGCGTATTGGCTCAGTACTGGGAAACTCAAGTTGTCCAAGTCACTCAATATCAACGCCCTGGCGCTGGTACTGAAACTATCCGCGGTACTGCGGATGCAGTGACTAAATTTGCAAACGGCAATCAAATTGATTGGGTTTATGATGATACGCTGATCGGCAAAGGCCCAAATCTTTACGATGCGGTTATTTTCGCATTGCCTGAGATTGAAAAACCTTATGCTGGCGTAATCAACACTAACGAATGGGCAGACACCAACCCAAGCATCAGTGACACAATCATTCTATTGGCCGATAAAACCGCACCGACAGAGGTCACAATGCCAATTGCTTTGGATTCAACAAGTCTAAGCATGGAAATGCTGACCACTTCCGGTTGGGCTTTGCGACCTGAATGTATCACTATTTTGGGCGCTCAATACCCTTAATACTCCACGCCCATGCATGGACGCTTGCATGGGTTTTTTTGATTAATTAGAGATTGTAAAAATGGCAACATTATTTATTGCAAATCCAACAAAACAAAACAATCATCTGTATTACCGTGTTCCAGAAATTTCACGGATGCAAGAAGAGATTGTTCCGGCTGGCGGCCAGATTCAAATTGCACAGCACTTGCATCCAACTGAGGCGCAATTGCAAGGTATTTTAGAGCAATTGGAATCTACGGGGTGTGTTGCGGCCAATGAAATCAATAAAGCCAAAGACAAACGCTTTGTGCTGGTTTACAAATGGGGCAGTCCGATTGATGTGGACAAAATCGCTATTGCTCTTGATAAAAACGATTTTATAGCGCAACAAATCAGCGATGAGCAAATGTTGGAAACTGCAAGCCTAGCGCTGGATAACGTGGCTAAAGTTACTGGCATAGAACCTGCCGATGCTGAAATGAAAGTGATTGAAACTACGCAAAATAAAAAGGGCGTTAAACACTCACGCGATGTTCGGACTGTGAAGCTATAACATGCCTACTCTAGCCGGTTTTCAATGGTTTATAACAACTATCATGGGGATAAACTCCACGGTATTGCCGACCACTGACACCGTTATCGCGTGGGTTTATGGGCAAGCAGAAGCAACTGTTAATTTGCAGATTGCTTATGCCGCGCCAACGATTTATGAGCAAGCCGTCTATAACTTGGCCGGCGATATGCTGATTAATTATGCTCAAGATCAAATCGGGCAGACGTTTTTCAGCGATTTACGCGCATCATTTCATATTAATGATTTTGTGGCTGGATTGGTTCAAAGCGCTGACGACCAATCGACTAGCGATAGTTTGGAAATTCCAGAAGCGTTAAAGCAATTGACGCTGGCCGACTTGCAAAACCTCAAAACGCCTTATGGACGTACTTATTTAGCCTTGGCTCAAAAAGTCGGCTCTTTGTGGGGTATAAGCTAATGCAACTGGTTTTAGGCGTGATTGATTTACCATATAGTGAAAACCCAAACGCCGGGCCGGTAGAAATGACTGGCGAAGTGGCGCAAAAGCTTGAGCGAAATTATGGCGTGATGCAGTTCTTTTTTGATGCTCATTCTGATTTTGTGGCGCAATCGCTTGAAGAAAGTTTTGCGGGATCGCTAGCGAATGCTTTGCTTGGTCAGCCAAGACAAGCGGATGCTGCGTTATTTAACCATGCTTGCGGAGAAATAGAAAACCGTTTCAAACAGTTTTTGTCTGCTAAAGAAATGGATGGAAAAGTTAACGGCGTCCCCACTAAGGCATCATTGCTTGGCATATCCAGCCGGTTTAAAGATCGTGGCAACCGCAAAAAGAAACGAGGCCCAAGACCGTCATTTATTGATACCGGCCTTTATCAATCATCGTTTAAGGCATGGGTTGAAGAATGAGCGTCACTGAAGCTGCATCAAGTGTAAACACCCAATTAAACGCTACATTGCTGGCGGGGCTGGAGTCGCTCGATAGGAATGACTCGGTAGTTTTTACCCAGTACACGCGCTTTGTTTTGCCTGCCGACGGTTATATTTTTTGGTTGAAAACCGCCAATACCATGACTATTCAAGGTTCGTTTCATTATTCAACCGATAGAATCCAAAACAGCGATGAAGATTTTGACAAAAATCAGGTTATTTTTACTGCTGAGTCTGATATTGATACTTTTAATGATATAGCGCCAAGTACGATATGGATAGGAACTTATGACGGCATCCGGTTTGCGTTCAGTCGCCGAAATCCTTTATATAAAGTAGCCGGCATTTATCATTATGTTGGTGACGCAATCTACCCGGCGATGGAAACTCAAATTATTGATACGTTGACCGGATTTGACGAAACTAGTGTAATCGTTTCGGACAGTATGCCGATTTGGTTAAGCCTGAACGCCATTATGCCAATTTATCCGGCATTTTTAAGCCAGCAAAACATAGACCCGGTTTATGCTACGGTTGATATTGATTCAAATAGCCAAACAGCGTTACAAGCCGCGCCCTATTTGGATTACATCTCAAACCATTGGCAATTGGTACAAGAAACCGTCAAATTTACTATTTACGGACTTAGAAATAACTTAGCCATAGATTTTCAGGATTACATTTTGAATGCATCCATGTCGGATTTATTTGGCGTGGTAGATATGCCAATTATTAAAGATGAAAAGCGCACTCAAACAGAATTATCAGTAATCGCCATGAAAAAAAGCTTTCAAATAACGATTAATTATTATCAACAGCGGGCGCGAAATATCGCTCAACAATTGATAACTTCAGCGACTTTACAAATTTCAACGGCAACTACGCCTTAAGGGGATTATTATGCAAAATACACAAGTTTTCACGCAGTCTGGCGGAATTTCAACAGGTTTAGCCTTATCAGCAAGCACGGTAGTAAAAGCATCAAAGGGCAGAGTTGCCAGAATAAGCGTAACCACGGCAGGCGCAGCCGGAGCTATTTATGATTCCGCTACGGTAGGCGGCGCGTCTGCATCTAATTTAATTGCTGTTGTTCCTGCAACTGTGGGAATTTATACTTTAGATTTTCCTGTGCAGAACGGCATTACTTATATTCCAGGTGCTTCCCAGGTAGCTTCAATTAGCTTTTATTAAGGAATATTAGAAATGTCTAATATAGTCAATATTTCTACATCGGTACAGCAGGGAGCGACACCGAGCAATTTACAGCAGACCGGGGCTATTATTTCCCAGGGCGGAACTACGCTTGCGCAGGGAACTAAAAGCTTTTTGCAATCTACGGCATCTCTGACACCATTGCTAACAAACGCTCAGGCAATAACGGCGTTAACTTGGTCTGTGGGCGTGGTAACTGTCACGGTATCCGGCGGTCATGGTTACCCGGTAAGCGGCTCAGAAACTGAGGCATTGACAATTGCCGGGGTAACATATACCGGGGCAAATCCAAATGGGACGGTTAATTGCACCATTACCAGCGCTACGCAATTCACTTATCCTTTGGCCTCAACACCGGGAACTATTGGATTGACCAGTGCAGTAGTCACCAATTATGATGTTGCGGAATTGGTTAACCAAGTTGCCTATTATTTTGCTCAGGGCGGCTCGGTCGGTGTTTACGTGCTGGAACTTGGCGCAGGCGATCCGGCGCAAGGCGTTAGCGCATTAAGTACATGGATTACCGCTAATCCAGGAATTATTTATAGCTACTTGTTGCCGCTATATTGGGACGCAGAGCCGACATTTATCACGTTTGCCCGACTCTATACTAGTCAGAATGCGGAAACTTATTTTTATTTGCCTGTTTCTGCCGCAACATGGGCAACATATACGGGCGTGAAATCCGTTATTATGATTGCCAGTAGTCCAAATGCGGCTGCTACCGAAGTTCCCTCGGCTAATGTCTTTTCGTTGCCTGTTAATTTTCAGCCATCGGTTGTTAACAAAGTTCCTACAGGCGCATATTTGTTTTTGTATGGTCCTACCCAATGGCCGGTTAACAATTCAAATATTTCGGTAATGGAAAATGCAAATGTAAACTATGCAGCATCCGGCGCAGAGGGCGGCATTACCAATGTAATTCTAAAAAAAGGCGTCTATGCTGATGGATCGCAGCTTAACCACTGGTATGCGGTAGACTGGCTGCATATCAACTCACAATTGCAGCTTGCTAATGCGATTATCAACGGCGCAAATAATAGAGTTAACCCGCTTTATTATAATCAAGCAGGCATCAATACTTTGCAAGCCGTGGCGCAATCCGTAGTCAATCAGGGTGTGTCTTTTGGTTTGTTTGGTGGGTCGCCGGTAGTTCAAGCGATACCTTACGCGGCTTATGTTGCCGCTTTCCCATCCGATTACGGCAACGGAATTTATAATGGATTGTCAGTCACAATCAGCACTCAACAAGGATTTATTACCATAACTTTCTCCGTGGTTGTTTCCACGTTGGCCCCATAGGAGTGTAATCAATGTCTGGAAATCCATTAATTAATCAGGGTACGTTAAATAGGCTGAAAGGGGCGATTATTGTTCCAAACAATACTACGCTTAATGTCACATCGTCTTATTTGGGAAAAACTGGTATAAAGTTATCTTTTCAAGGCGAAGCCACAATCGAAATTGACACAATGACAGGGGTTGTAAAAAGCCCGGAGCCGTATATAAAATGGCAGGCAGAATTTGATGCTTTAAAAACAAATGGCTTTGGTCAAATATGGCGAAATCAGTTAGAGATTAATACTTTGCTTGGGGATATAACTATAGTCCCCGATACATCAAGCATGAATAATTTTAATCTTTCTAATGGATCGATTTTGAGCATTGGTGATTTGCCTTTTGACGGCTCAAGTTCGGCTTATTCGGTTACTATTAGCGGCGTTTATTACATCAACTCAGCAATGTGGTCATGATTATTAGCAAATCACTTAATCTCATGGGTGAGGTAGAACTTGGCGGCGTTAAGGCTCATATCCATTGCACACCCATCAGCAGCGCGGTTTTTGAACAATATTTTGAGCCGATGAGCTTGGCTTTTGCTAAATTGCATCAACGCGGTTTAGCGGGATTGGGGCCAAAAATTGCTTATTTGATGTTGAAAAAAGCGGCTGAACAGTTGGGTGAATGGGAATTAATTAAAGATGGACTATTGGCCGAAATTCGTCGATTAACCAATGTTTTGCTACCAAGCCATGGCGGTTGGGAAAAATTGCCCTATGAAACCGCTATTAACCGTAAAAAAATCAACGACGAAGAACAAGCCGAAATTGATGGTGTAGTGGTTTTTTTTATCTTGAGCTTTGCCATTATGGGCAAAAAGCAAGTCATAGCAATACTTCCGGCTATCCAAGGGTGGGGATTGCAACTAGAATACTTGAGTTATATGGAATACGCCGATTCATTGCAGATGTTGACCGGAGCAGACAATTCTACGAATCCGGTGAACATTTAGTTAGCGATTGCTTAGACTTGTTAGCCGATGAAGGCTTTCCAGATGTGTTTAGCGAGTATGGCGGCAACTATCAATCAGCGCAAGAGTTTAGGCAGCGCTATATTATCCGGGAACTTAAACGATGACAGCTATAGCAATTGTCAAAATACAAGTCGATGACACCGATTTTAAAAAATTTATAGCATCTACTAAAGGGCTAAAAATTGGCGTATCTCCGGCGCATTCCAAGGAAGAAGAAAAGCATTTCAAACAACAAAAAAAACGATGGCTTGAAGAAGATCGCCATTACCGAAATTTCACAAAAAACATTCTTGACGCCACTAAAAGCCTGGCAAAATGGACAGCTATTACGGGCGGTTTAGGTGTGGCCGGTGCTTATGGATCGGGTAAGCTTGGCAACTCAGTAGAGCAACAGCGATTTACTTCGCGTGGGCTTGGTATTTCCTCGGCTGCGCAAGAAGCCTTCAAAATAAATTATCGTACTCTGGTAAATACCGAAGATTTGCTGCAAAAAGTCAGCGAATCTCTGAGCGATTACAGTAAGCGAGCCGGATTTTATGCGGCTGGTTTGTCAGAATCAGACATTACTGGGAAAGATGCGGCGGAAGTGGCAGCGGCGCTTATCCCAAAACTCAAGGAAGCTTTTGAAAAAGGCGGCCAATCAGTCCAGGGCGCAGAGGCATTTAAATTAACTCAGTTTGTCGATTTGGCGACACTAAAACGGCTTGCGGATTTGCAATCAGGGGAACTAGAGACAGCGGACAAACAATTTGCACTTGATGTCAGTAATTTAAAACTAACCACAGATCAGCAGAAATCATGGATAGAATTGAGTCAACAAGCAACCAGGGCCGGTCAGCAGATTGAGGTAGAATTTGTTAAGGCGCTGCAAATGGTGGCGCCGGAATTGAAAGAATTGTCGTCGGCATTGGTGGTGGATATTAAGCACCTTAGCGGCACAAACGGTCTAAAAGATGGCGTTATCGAGCTATCAAAAGGCGTTCATAGTTTGGCGGAATATTTAGGCTCAAGCAGTTTTAAAGCCGATATTACCGCATTCATGGAAGGCGTTCATAAAGTCGCTAATTTTTTTGGCCTTGGAGATCAGTCAAATATTGAACTGCAAGAATTTGATAAAGCCATCGCAAATGGCGAAGTAGATTATTCATTTAAAACGCCGCCAACAGATGAAGAAAAAAAACAATTGGCGCATGACTGGTATTCTACACGCAAAAAATCAAGCTGGTTTGAGCCGCAGGATAATTTCAAGAAATTTGAAGAGGAAGGGCGAAAAAGTGAGATTTATAAATTTCTTGATAAAACGTTTAAACCATCTGCGCAACCAAGCACCAGTATTACAATCAATAATAATTCGTCGGCTGATGTGAT
>Ga0007881_1000966_pt1 | contig 11862 bp, 16 predicted proteins | sample CryBogCBH12Aug09_FD_70959 | JGI IMG/M metagenome (GOLD analysis project Ga0007881, IMG submission 70959) | Freshwater microbial communities from Crystal Bog, Wisconsin, USA - CBH12Aug09 | ecosystem: Environmental > Aquatic > Freshwater > Lake | place: Crystal Bog, Wisconsin, USA | collected... | reverse complement strand
CTGCTCCTTCAGGCCATCTCCTTGAAGGAAAACATCCAGCCCCTCCTTTTCATCGTCTTGCACAAACCCCATAAGGTAATAAAGACAGGAAACCGTCCCTTCGTCTTCTTCTTGTGAAGAAGACTCTTTAGCAGCAGAAAAGAAGAAGGAGGACGACATTATTGCAGTCACAGCCTTCAAAAAACGTGCTTCTTCTTTAATAAGAAGAGAATGGTGAACGCTTTTCTGGATGCTGTTTTCGAGAGAAAGGGCACCTTGCAGGCTGTTTTATATGAGATACTTCATAAACTCGTCATTTTTTTTTATTTATTAAAAATAATTATAGCACAGGTTTTTTTTGGGTTCGAATTATATGTTGCCTATTTAAAGCAGTTCGGATTTGCAACAAGACCACCCAAAAAATCGAATGCTCTGCAGATCTTCAGAAGTAGGGAAGATTCTCCAAATCTCCACCAAGTTTGTGACCTCTTCCGCGAGCGGAGCGGAAAAGAGGCTGCTCACCGGGATGGTGAGCATTGATCACGAACAAGGATGGGCTTTGGACAAGAGGAGCGACCCCAGCGATATCCCTACGGTGGTTCTCATTATCGACACGAGTGGAAGCATGGGCCAGAGCTCGAATCGGCTCCACTATGCCAAGCAGGCCATGGTGTACTTCACCACGAAGGCGTATGAGAGGAAGGAGAGCAATCCGCTTCGGATCAGCGTGGTGGGTTTTGAGAGTGTGGCCAAGGTGCTGGTCCCCCCCACCATGAACCCGGAGCCTTCTACGGTGGAGAAGGTGTGCAGCACCATGGTGGCGGCCGGAGGCACAGACTTTGAGAAGGCGCTGCAGGCGGCCACTGTGGTCTCTGAGCTGCACATGGGGCTGCCCACTGTGTTTGTGTTTTTCACGGATGGCAGGGACGCGAGCAGCTTGCAGGACAAGATGAGCGTGCACCCAAAGTACAGCGACAGTGTGCTGCTTTCGACCCTGCGCGGGGCCACGAATCTGCAGATCCACACGATTGCCATTGATGATGGCGCGCCCCTGCATTTTCTCAAGTGGATTGCCACCTTGCCCAAGCGCTCCGGTGAGGTGGAGCAGATTCTTGGGGAGGAGATGCCCAGCGTGGTGGGGGCCGTGCTGGCCAATATTGAGGAGTCTGTGGACAGAAACGTGGAGGTGGTGTTTGAAAATGCCGCGCGGGCGATACCCATTACGGTGCCTCTGCAGGTGTGCTCGCCGCCGATTGGCACCAAGGTTGCGTTTTTCATAAATCCGGAGGAGGGCGACTTTGACCTGTATATGCGCATCGGGGATGAGATTGTCTGGAAGCAGCGGGTGTCGTTTCCGCTTGCGGAGGCTGCGGCGACGGAGGAGGAAATGCGCATGATTACGTCGCTCGGGGTGAAGTTTTTCTTGCCCTGCATTACCGCGGATGCAGCGAGGGTCATTTCCGAGGATAACAATTTTGAGGAGGCCCTGAAGGTGATCACGGCTGGGATGAATCTGCTGGCGAATGTGGATGCCCCTGCTGTGATGGACGCGTCGCGGCAGATGTCCGACTTGCGCATGCAAGTGCAGAGCTTGCAGCTGTATGTCCGGCAGATGTCGGAGGCCGGAACGGATGTTGGTCGTGACGTTGGGGCTGCCGTGTCCTCGTTTACCTCGGAGGCTTTGACGCAGTTTCGCTCGCAGTCTGGCGCTCCGCCACTGCTTGAGCGTGAGGGTGGCCGCCAGATGTCTCAGAATGCTAGGACCCTGAGCGCCTTCAACTAAAAATGCTTTTATTCGGCGAATCGGAACTTGGCCTCATCATCCAACGGCGACGGGGGCGAAAAATTGGAGAGGATGAGGAATGAATTGAGGCGAATTGGTTGCAATGAGCACAATTGGTGTGTGAGCTTTGCGTCTGTGAGGCAGTAGTCTAGCAGGGCCTCCCATTGGCCCCCCTTGGCTAGCGAGATGGCATCAAGGCCGTTTCCTGTTTTGGATTCGAGTTGGTTGAGGTTTAAGAGGGTTTGTAGCTTGCAAGGAGACTGTAGTATTAGCTTCATGTGCATGAAGGGGTCTATGCATTTCAAAACCCATTTTGTCATTTTTTCCGCGGAGATTCCGAAATTGACCCTTATGACTTCGAGATCAAAATAGATGGCATTGTATCCCGCTATGTGGGATGCGCTGTCCAAGAGATGAATGATTTGATGCATTTTGCTTTCCTTGTCTGGCGCCTGCCAGATTTGAAACGTGTATCCGTGTTCGCCATCGTACATGCAAACGCATGTGATTTCAGGGGCGGTTCCATTTTCAAAGAGGCCCAGAGTTTCAATATCGATGGCCAGCATCATCATATATTATGATGCTGCTGCAGAGCGCGCATATATGTTATATATGCATTTTTTGCTGGGAGGCGTCAAGACCACAGGTCATGCAGTATTGGAGCCTCCGAGCGATTGCAAGCGCATGCATCTTGCGATCGAGCGCCTTCTCTTTTATGATGGCGTCGGCTAGGAAGCTGGCGTCAAACGTCTCGAGAGCTTCGCGCGGATTAAGCTTCCTGCGTTTGGCTTCGTCGCGGATGACGTATTGCATTTGGATTGGCAGCGGAGGCTGCGAGGGTTTTTTTTTCGTGTCTGCTTTCCTCTTGTTGTTGTTGGTCACCGTGATGGTGGCTTCTGCTGAACTCATCGTCCACCGACTTAGCCGCTGGTGTTTATATATCGCTACTACTATATACATACTTTGATTTTTTTAACTAACAATTTTTGTGTTTATATTTCTAGCTAGCCAGAATGCCCAAAAAAAGGAGGTGCCTCCTCCTCTTCTGCTTAATGACTTTTTTCTCCCCCATCTTGTGCGACAGCAGAAACATGAGCGCGATTTATAACGAGACCAAAAGTTTCAACACAGCGGTCGACTCTTTGTTTATTTTGGAGAGCCGCTCGTTTCCTGTATCGGGTCAACTGGTGTGCATCAAGGCGCTGCGAGCATTAATGCTCAGACAGGGGATTCCAATCCGTTTGGACCTTTTGAGGCAAATGAAGGATGTCGAGTTGTACCAGCTGGCGTTGCTGGCTGCCCTGGGAGGGGCTAGCAAGTGGAACCGGGACTCTGGCACAAACCTGGTGGTGATCTCGGATGATAACGGCGCCCTGAGCTATCCCAACACGCCAAAGGCTGTGGAGGGAGACTTGATGCTGTGTGTGGTGTGCGCTCTGCTGACCGTGATTGCCATGCACCACATGACGCCACCACAACAGCCACAGCAACCACCACATAAATAATAATAATCAGCAGCCTTTCCTCTGGCGCTTGCTGCTGCAGCCTTTTCCTTGGTGTTGCTCCTCCTCCTCATCGCTGTACTCCTCATCCTCCTCGTCGTTGTCATCATTCTGCTTTTTGTTTTTGCCACAGCCGGATTTTCGTTTGAGATTCTCGACGTAGACTGTATCGTTGCTGTTGAGAATCACCGTGGCCAGGTCGTGGGAAACACAGAGGAAGAGCGTGGAGTTGGGCACGCGGATGATTCTTTCGCTTATGTGCATTATTGTTTCTTCAGGGCTTTCAGATTCCTGGTGCTGATTTTGAATGGAGCGAGTGATGGCGAATTTCAGCTTCATGTATTCGGCACTCTGGAGGAACGCGCAGGTGGAGGTCTGGCAGTTGAGCAACTCGCGAATGCGCTTTTCCAGCTGCAGGACGTCGGCTGTGCTACTGAGCGTTACGGAATAAGGGAGCATCCTCCCCCAACGATGAAATAAAAAAAAGGAGGAGGGTGTTTTTGGGGCTTACCAAAGCACAGGAGCAATATATATAAAAGCGTCATGAACACTGCGTTGAACCAACTTGGATAGTAGTATGCCCTCTTCTTCCCATGTCAAGCCGCTCAGTGTTGTACATACCATGTGTGATTACGGTCAACTGCACGCCGGAAGCATTTCGCCTGATAAGATCGAAGCACTCCGTTGCCTGTGCCACAGCACGTCCCCGAATGCGATTCATGTGGACCCGAATATTCTGCCCCCCGAAGTAAGGGCGATTCTGCAACAGTCCCACCTGGACAGGCCGATGCTTCAAGTGAAATGTATGGACGGATACGTGTTCATTACCCCCGAACACAAGATTTTGTCCATTTTGAAGGATGACGCCATGAAGGCGCCTACTACATACGCCAAGGGCAAAGGCGCACTGGTACGCGTTCGGAAGTGCAATAGCAATGTCTCGCGCATGCTTGACGGCTGCGCGAATACTCCCGCCAACCCATACCCAACCCTTTTCTATTCCATCGTACATCCAACCTCGAGCGATGATAGCGACGATGAGGATGACAACAATCATCATCAGCCAAAGCAGCAGCAGCAGTACAAGAGCTTCACGCTTGTGCACCACGACGGCATCACAGGGCCTGACGAGATTTCTAGGTACACGCGAATCGATGACATGATCGCCAAGCTGGCCGCCGCCATCCCGCTCCAGTCGGAGCCCCGTGTGATTATGCAAGCGCCGCGGCTCGGCACCCTTTTCGGGCGCTGCCTGAACGGGAAGGATGCGGACCTGGTCAAGCAAACGTTCTTGTCTCTCGCAACACAGGCGGGATCCAACATGTATGGCGTGCCTGTCAAGATAAGCGACGAGCTGGCGAAGCTGCTGATGGTCTCCCCGAATGACCCCAAGGGGCCCATCTACATTGGAAGACTGCTGGATGGTATCATCGGGTGGCGTCTGAGGGAGAACTGCTCGAAATCGTTCCTGTTTGTGGCAAACTGTGAGGAATTTCACGACAAGCAGCCTTTGAAGCTCAAGAAGACCCAACTCCATCTGTACGGCATGCATTACGACAGCCAGTCGCCCGAGGCACCGCGCATCTTTGTGAAGGTCTTGGATGCCAACAGCAGCAACTGCGAAGACAACAACGACGCCGAGGGGTACTGCAAGTTTGGCACCCCTCCCATCTCCTTGTCGAATACCACGGTGCAGATGGTGCTTAACATAGTCGATTTCAAGGTTCGAAATTTTGGCAGGGACTTTGTAGGTGGACAAAAGTATACGTCGTGGTGCATGAAAAAGGCAGCGCAGGACTTGCACGATCCTGAGGTGCACCCCTTTCAAAGGAACGTGGCCCGTGCTATCCTGGTCGCAGCAGGAGGAGGAGGTCTTTGTGATGCAGACGAACAGCCAAGGAAGTCGAGCAAGAGCAAAAAGCAGGCGGCAGGAAGCAAGCGCCAGTCAAATTTTATGTTTGCCGCCGCCGCGTGTTCGAATTCCAATGATGACCATGAAGCGCTCAAGTACTGCAACTTCGCCCCCTCCTCCTCCATGCCCTATGATAATAACCAGAGTTACTATAAGTGCTTCTACTGATCGTTTGGCGAATTGCAAACGGCCGCGGGGTACATGAGGCCTCGCTTAGGCTGGATATATATAACCATTCTCATACGAATAATATCGTAATAAAGCAAGATGAGTTACGACGGGAGGGGCGTGGGTCTCGCCAATGCCACCAACTCAAACACAGACACCAGTGCGCGCGTGCACACGACGTGCAGGGTGTGTCTTAACCTGTATAACTCGTTGGCCGATCCCAACCTAGTGCGCAACAACCCGAACGAGTTCAAAGCAATGAAGGATGAGATCGCCCTGGGCCTTGGTAGGCCGTTTGCACCCTTTGGTATTTCGTATGCAGAGCAACGGGGGCTCGCGCCTGTGTTTACCAACACCTCCATCATTAATGGGATGAGCGAGGACGATCTGATGCGGTGGTACATCAAGTTTTATGATTGCAGGACCAAAGCGGAGCGCAAGGAGCACTGCGAGACCTCATGCACCGTCAAAGGGCAGGCCTACTATCCCTCTGAGCTGTACTTTGCGGGCGTTGTGATTTCGGAGGCGGAGGCAGACCCCATGAACGGTATTATTATTATAATCTAGTACCCAACACCAACATCTGAATCTGTGCTGCTGCAGGCGACAATGCCCTCACGCTGCTGATCGGTGGCAAGATGACGATCTGCAACGGCCATTTCTCCATATCCGCTGGGCAATGGGTTATGTGGTACTTTGAAGAAGAGGTAGAGGCCAACATGTTTGATCAGGATGGCATGCGGCGACGGCGCTCGACCGCACGCGGCGCCAGGAACGTGTCGTACCAGAACATGATCTCTAAGCAGCAGAAAAAAATCCGGGACAATGCGTACGCGGAACGGGCGCTGCTAAAGCGCCCCGCATTTGTGAAGCCCTTCTGCCCTGGAATCCATGGCCTCGGAGTCACAAGGGCCGATTGGTCCAGAGTGATTGGCGTGGCGCAGAGCAACGCGGGCCCTTATGAACGGGTGGATGTCAAATTTTCAAGAATGTCCCATTGAGCGGATGGCGACTATTTCTTCTTGCTCGCATCTGCGTTTTTGGGTATGAAGAAGGAGGGGCCTTCATTCGAGGGCGTGTGGAAGCAGCAGCTGAGTCCATCCGAGAAGCTGGTGGCCATGTTCGCGCTGGGTCAAACCATGGACATTGGTTTTGAGATGCTGGGCCTGTGGAGCATGCTGTGGTCCTTCATCCATTTTTCTTTGGGCCAAGAGGCTTCCTCCTCCTCCTCCTTTATAAAAAAGGATATGTTTTTGCTATCGGAGGAAGAAAATAGGCTTGTGCTGCTGCCGGCCTTGCGTGATCTGAAACGGGAGATTGATAGGGGTATGCTCAGATGATAGCCTACATTGCAATATAAATTGTTTTCTACATAAATACTTTTCAAAATGTATTGTTCCTCGTTGCCCGCCCCGGGTAAAATAAAAAAGAGACATCATATTATTATGGACAGAGATGCGCTGCCTTTAGCGCGCACGCAGGGGCTGTTCGCCATTCCTGCTGCTATAAGCACATTATCCACCGCATACTCTCTCGGGAAAACGGCGTACAGCACTGGCAGTTATCTTTTTGCCAATGATGTCCCACAACCGATCATAGCAGAGCCAATGGTCACCACGGGGGTAGGCACCCTTTTCGCCATGTCCATTATGAGTTTGGGCGCGAAATACTTCCTTTCGCTGTATGGCGAAAAGATGTTTCATGGACTCTTCAAAACGTTTATGGACGGAGTCTCCATCAAGCCAAAGAAGGCCCCCCCTGAAAACCAAAATGGCGCTTGGATTTCGAACCTGCTGCTGCAGGCATGGCCTCACTTTGGCAAGAGCTTCAACCCAAACCAGCTGAAGGGTATCAAAAACAGGGCGCTTTTGACCGCCATCAGTAGCATCACCCTCGTGTGGGTACAATATGTGGGCGCGACTGAAATGCGAAAGCAGGTCATTAAGAGGCTGAAACGCGATCAAGGCGACAGCAAGGACGATGATGATCTACTTAAAATGTGGAGGGCCAGAAAATACGAGGATAGCACCTTCCAGGATGTAGCCTATTACGATCGCGTAATCAGCGAGGGGCTATCGGAGGAAGGGAAACAACAAGCGGTGAACGAGGACGGGTGGCTCAGCAAAGCGATACATGAGGGCATCCTGGACCTATATAAGAAAGGTCCCTTTTATACGGAGGAAAACCCAAGCCTCTTCTCCTTGCACTATTTTGATCCGTCTCATACCCACCTGGTACGGATGGTGCTCAACACGCTGCTGGGGATGCTGCTGCAGCTGGACTTTGTCTTCAGCAGGAGCGGGAGCAGCGATCCCGTCAAGACGTTTTCGAACTTTCTGCTCATCAGCGGATATACGGAGATTCTGTGCAGAGCGCTGCGCCTGTACGGATGGGCGCCGCTCTATGTGGCGGCGAAGGTGTTGAATAAACTGTTACTTCAATAATAATAATAATAATAGGCAGCTTCCGACGACTAGGGGCTCAGAATACCGTTTCGTGCGGTCCTAGTATATATGGCATATAATACGGAGAAGGAGAAGGAGGAGGATGAGGGGCGGGTATGACGCGGAGGATGTCATACAGATCCATTTTCCCGTCGTGTTTGCGGGGTATGCGTCGTGCGTGGTGTCGTTGGCGTTTTGCATAACGGTGGTGTTTTTACCCCCCGGGCCCTTCAACGACAACGATGGCTCGCTGAGGTACATCAGCGATGGGCTCAACACGTACTGCGGATGGAGCTCCGTGTTTATGGGGCCGTGCAGCACCGTGATCCTGGTGCTCCAGCTGTTGGCGGCCACGCATATGCAAAACAAGTCGGCAGCTGGCTGGGCCTTTCTGCAGGCGCTCGGGTGGAATGTTGTGGTTGGGGTGCAGGACACCGGGTGGACGGTCCACTACATTGGCCTGGCTCTGTTTCTCGTCGGCAATATAGTCTACAATTGGATCGCAAGCGGCTCTGAATCGGTGTACGGAAGCATTACCTACAAGAGAATCAACATCATTTCTATTCTGCTGAGCCTCGTATTTTTCACCTTTGCTGCTGTGTGCGTCCTGTTTCCAGGGCTGAAAGATGCAGCCGTTCTCTCCTCCTTTGCCGTAGCGTTTGAGTTCACAGTGCTTTTCAGCATTGTGTCCGAGAACTTTTGCCTCGTGCACGCGCTGGACTCGTTTCACGAAATCCATCTACGCTTCGTGCCCAAGCCCTAGCGGGTCATCGTTATTATGAAAGGCACGTCGGCGGAAAGGAGAGCAGCGCGAGGGCTTCCCGCGCAGTCCGCGCGCCCAGCTCGGTATATAGAATACAGCAGATCATGAAAAGCACCAGGAGTGGGGAGATCAGGGCTGTGGTGATCCTCAGCATCATCTTGGGAGGTGGAGGCTTGGTGTGGATCACGATGGCGAACCCGGACAAGGACAGCGCAGAGGACTCTATGCTGATCAGCGCGTGCGGGCATTCACAGTGCAGGACGGCCGTAGCAGCAGCCGTCCATACATGGCAGTCCAATACATGAATGCAGCCGTTGGCACTCTGCGTTGGCCTCCCCCCGGTCAGCTGCTTGCATATCTCCAGGACCGTTCTCCACGCCGTTTGGTCTCTTTTTTTGCCTCCTGTGGGCATATATGCGTGCGATGTGGGCCCCGATTTCAAACAGAGCTTATATATACGTAACTGCGCAAGTACCAGAACATCGGGCATATGGAGGAGGAGGAGGCTCCTAACAATAACCTGCCACAGGGCAGAGACGAGGAGGACAATGACAGAGAGGGATATGTCAACTTCAATAGGCGCAGGGCCAAAGGGGTGCTGTATCGCATCAACACCATGCCGGAAAACCTCAGGGCCCGGATGACCACGTACGTGAACGAGGGGTTCATGAAGCGGGACCTGAGGTTTGCGCGTGAGGTGTTTGGGTTGGTGAACACGTCTGGAAGGAAGGAGTTTGATATGTTTTGGGAATCGCCGTGGATAGAGGAACACGTAAGGGACGCCCCCAAGAAGCGCAAGCTGGAGGCGCAGCAGCGCTCCATGGCCGTACGATCCTATATCCGCGCGAGCAGCAGTGTTGCCCAAGACCCCGACAATGTGGGCAAGTTTCTCGATACAGTGGACAAGCTCACCGACTGGGAGGACAAGCACGACGCGAAGGAGAACGTCAAGACCGTGTCCAGAATTCTGCAGAGCTTCGAACGGGTCGCGATACGATACCTGGTATCGAGATGCCACGACAACGCGTTTGACCACTGCAGGGAAAACGTTTTGAGGCACTTGAACATCCGAGGCCAAGATTTAGAATCCGAAAATGCAGATACAGCGACCAATCCCTCTGTGTTGGCCAATACGTTTCGGCGGAACGACACCCTCTTCGATACTTTTGCCGCGGTGGTGGCGTCTCAGATCACATGGGCTGATGCCACAAACGGGACGAGAAATACCACCAATATTATATGCACGCACTTGAAGGAAAAGATGGATCTTGCTGCCACCATCATGATCAGGGTTCTCAATTCGTTTGAAGACGCGATCCCCTTGGATAACCTTGGCCTGCCTCTGACCGAAATTGATGGAAACATGTGCGTGTCCAAGGGCGTGCTGGTGGTATGCCCAGGGCAAGAAACCGCCACCTATATTTTGGATATTGAACCGCGACCCGGAGACGAGCACCGCATGATGATGGACCTGAGCAACGTCAAGACAATCTCCATCTCACAATATCTCGAGGAGCGGGAGGACGGAACACTGGCCTCTGTGCCTAGCAGCAGCAGAAGGCGTTAATTTTCTTCTGTACCCGCGTTAAAAAAAAATGTGTGGCGGCGGCAGCAGTGGGTTGTGTGGTTGTATCATCATCCATCACGCGACATATGCCGAACATCCATCAAGTTAAAAATGCAAGGGAGCGGTTCCTCCGCCTCATCAGCGATGACAATTTTATTCAACGAATGCTTTGCCACATGGTGAATAACAAGATCCAGGACTTTCAAGATCCCCTGACGAGCACACTGGTCTTGATGGCAACATCGCCGCTTCAAATGGTACTCTGCGAGGCAGGGCTCCTGCCCTTTAAGACCACTCTGCTGCCAGTTCTCCCCTATTCCATTTTAACCTTGGGCGAAATCGAGCAAATGAGGCAGATCCTCGCGGACACGTGCGATCGGCAGCTGCACGAGACGGTGGAGTCGTCCGGCCAATACACGCTGTCTGTGGCCCCCGTGGCTCAAACATCGCAACAACAACATCAACAGATGGCCGCGAATAAAAATAATAGCAGCGGAAGCGCAGCGGTGACGATCTGCAGGCGAAGCTTGCTCCACGCCTTTGTCTCCGTCATGATGTTTACCTCCTCCTCCTCCAAGCAGGACGAAAACCAGCTGATTGTCAACAGGACCCTCTGCAACATTGTGCTGCAGAGGTTCATGGCCAGCGTGTCTACGCCATCCGAGATCGTGTCCAGCGTGATGTCCACCCTTGACTCGTACACGCAGCAGCATACCCTTCCTCCTCCTGATGATGACATACAGGCAGCCAAGAAGAAGCAGAAGAAGCAGACCGTGTGATACCTTCTTCCGTTTTCACCCCCTTCAAGCATATAAGCACAGTCGTCGTACTAGTAGAGTCCTCCCGAGGAGTATGAATCCTGCATCAAGCTACATGGTTCCAGCGCCCGATATGATGAAGAGTCATGGCGAGGAAATAATAGAGGAGCTGCTGCTTGGCCTGTTTGCAGGCCTCTGCCAAAAAACGGAGAATAATGAGGAGGACTCCTTGCGCGAAACCAGCGATTTTCTTTTGCGCAAGAATAACCTTGTGCGAAGCGCACTCGTTATTCCGTGAGGTTCATGGATATCAGGCGCATAGCTTCTGTCCAGTAGATGCCCAACTGCAGGCAGATTACGATATCGTCCTTGAACCCCCCCACCTTTCCGCTCAAGGCGTAGCGGCCCTTCTGGAAGACGTTTTCAGGCACCTTGAACTGAAGCGAGTATATCTCGAGCTGCTCTCTGAGGCGGCGCTTCGCTTCTTGGGCGTTCCTAGCCACAAAATGCTGGCAGCCCAGAAGGCAGATTCGCTGCTCGCGCATCATCACGTTGGTCGTGGTCATGGCGCCTAATTTAACGTTTTCGGTCGTGAGGATCCCTGTACGCCCCGCCTGCTCGTCCCGATAAAACGTGACATTGCTTTCCAACTGTAGGGCCCTATGAAAGTGTTCTGCCTCGAAACCGAGGTTTCGTTCCACAAAGATCATAATAGGGGAAAATTCGAACTCGACGATCATCCTCACGTCCTTGATGTGCTCCCGAACCAGATTGAAGTGCATTTCCGGCTCTGCTCACGACCACACATATAAAAAAAAGCGTGCGTGTGTTTATACAGTAGTAGCAGTAGTAGTCACCTTTGCAACCACCGAGCACCTCGATTCCCACAATCTGCGTATATATGATGATCACCGAAGTCAGAAGCAGCAGCCATAATAATAATAATAATAATAATAATAATAATAATAATAATAATAATAATAGCA
>Ga0007881_1000914_pt1 | contig 12249 bp, 11 predicted proteins | sample CryBogCBH12Aug09_FD_70959 | JGI IMG/M metagenome (GOLD analysis project Ga0007881, IMG submission 70959) | Freshwater microbial communities from Crystal Bog, Wisconsin, USA - CBH12Aug09 | ecosystem: Environmental > Aquatic > Freshwater > Lake | place: Crystal Bog, Wisconsin, USA | collected... | reverse complement strand
TGTAATGACCCAGTAATTTCCTGCTCAGGTACTATTAACCTTGGAGGAAGTTATGAGTACCGAGTTAGATGATGAGATTAAACGTTGGACGGCGAAGCGTAAGTCCGCGTTAGTATTGGAGATTTTGCAGGGAAAACAATCTATATCTGAGGCCTCCCGCCTTCATGATGTAACCCCTGCTGAAATCGAGTCTTGGGTAGATCAGGCTAAAGCGGGGATGGAAAACGCCCTGCGAGCCAAGCCTAAGGACGTCCAGGAGCTGTATGAGAGTCAACTGAAGGATTTACAGGAGGCTTACGGAGAAGCCATGTTGGAGCTCCGTGCCCGAAATTGTGGGAGGCCCTGTTGGGAAAGAAGGAAGACAAGTGATCCTTCGACTCCAACAGGGCTTAAAAGAGGAAGGGGTGCATATCCCGCTGGCCAAACTCTGCCAGTGGTTCGAGGTCCCTAGGCGATCGGTGGTCTACCGATCGGTTAAAGCCAAACCGCGGGTACAGGAGAAGTTCGTGGCGCCTATCAAACAGCTGATCGAGTCGGAACCGTCGTTTGGGTATCGCACGGTGGCTGGTCTTTTACACTTTAACAAGAACACGGTACAGCGTATTTTTAAGCTTAAAGGCTGGCAGGTACGGCGACGCTCAGTGGGCTTTAGGCCCAGAATCGAGGCGTTGCCCTCGCGTGCTGATCAACCCAACCAACGTTGGGCTACCGATCTGTGCCGGGTATGGACGAACCAGAATCGCTGGCAGAACCTGTGCCTGGTTATTGACTGCCATACCCGTGAGCTATTGGGTTGGCATCTCTCCCAGAGAGGCAATACCAACACGGCACTGGCTGCCTTGGAGAACGCATTGATAAACCGATTTGGCGCGTTAGGACGCGTTAAAACCCCTCTGAGCCTACGATCGGACAACGGACTGATCTTTACCTCAAAAGAGTATGTTCGCCTAAGCAAAAGCTATGGGCTGCGTCAGGAGTTCATCACACCACACTGCCCACAGCAGAATGGCATGGTAGAGCGAGTCATTAGAACCCTAAAGGAGCAATGCCTACACCGTCACCGACTCGAGAACCACCGTCATGCCAATCGGGTTATCAGCGACTGGATCCAGTTCTACAACACCCGCAGGCCTCACCAGGCCCTCGGCATGAAAACCCCCGCTATGGTGTATGCTTTAGCGGCTTAACCTGTGCAGAAAGTGCTGGGTCATTACATCGTCGCAATGTTTGCCAATTTCAAGATTAGACTCCCACTGCGGTGTGCGTGCTGTATTGGGTCGTATTGCGCAAACGTGCGGCTTATTGCGGCGCTGGTGGTCATTCGAGATTGGGCATCCAAAAGGTTCTGTGTGGCGTGATTTGGCAATCAAAAATTGTTTATATACAGTTTTATAGGTAAGGCATTGATGGAGTTGTCGGTCTATTTCAAATACCTCGTCGGCGAGGGGTCAGGCGGCTTTGCGGGTCTCCGACTTTAAAAATATGTTTATAAACATTAAGTTAGCAAGTGAATGGTCGGCGTTAATTCGGCAAATACCGGTTATACTGATAAACTTGAGTGGTTGCCGGCTTATGACATCCGACTGGGCAGTCGGTGGCCATGGATGGTAGTTCAGGGGTGTCTGAGGTTCTTGTTAGATGCCCGAGAATAAATGACGCTGCGTCAAGGGTTTTGACGTCAGTGGATGAATCAATAGCGGAGCACAGTATGAATCAGTCCGAACCGCATTCCCCAGAGGGGCAGCAAAAAGTCGTTTACGTCATGCCACAGTCGATGGAGCCGATGACCTCAGGCGATGACGAAATTGACTTAAAAGAATTGGGTCAAACCCTGTGGCACGGACGATGGTTGGTTGCGGTCATAACGGGTTTATGCGTTGCGATTGCTGTGGCGTATGCGTTATTGGCCACGGAGTGGTACAAAGCGGATGTGGTGTTGGTGCCCGCTGGTAAAAAATCAGCCGGCGGCGGCAGTTTGGCGCAATTGGGTGGATTGGCGAGTTTGGCCGGAATCGACATTCCTGGGGCGGACGGGGGTGAACCGTTAGCCGTGTTGAAATCCAACGCCATGATCCGATCGTTTGTGGAAGACGAGCATTTAATGCCGGTGTTATTTGCCGATAAGATTGACCCAAACACGGGTCGGTTTAAAGACACAGGTAAAAAGATACCCGATTTGCGCGATGCGACCAAAATGTTCGAGACCATACGGGTGATCACGGAAGATAAGAAGTCTGGTACCGTGACCATGTCCATCAGATGGAAAGACCCTGACACCGCCGCTCAGTGGGCCAATGAGATTGTTCGCAGATTAAACGATCGGATGCGAACCCAGGCCATTCAGGATTATCAAAAGAGTATTGAGTACCTCCAACAGGAAATGGTGTCCACCAGCGTTGTTTCTTTGCAACAGTCGATTGGGCGCGTGTTGGAGGGTGAAATGCAAAAAATGGCGTTGGCGCGCGCCAATGATGAATTTGCATTTAAAATAATCGACCCAGCGGTGCCACCTAAGCAACGGGACTCGCCGAAACGAACGCTCATCGTGCTGGTGGCGGGACTTGTTGGTATGATGATCGGTGCGATGATTGTGTTGGTGCGACATTCGCTCAAAAAAGCGAAAGCAGAAAAGGTCCAAGTGTAATTAGGTTGAGGTTGAATCATGTTGAAGGATTTAGATTGGTATTTGGTTTATACCAAGCCCCGATCAGAGTCTGAGGCGAAGATAAACCTTGAGAGGCAGGGCTTTGAAGTTCTGTTGCCTAAATTGCGTGAACAGCGCATCGTCCGTAAGCGGCTGCAATGGGTGGAAGAGCCCTTGTTCAAGCGATATTTATTTCTGGGTGGTCCCAGACAGTCGGCTTGGAATGTGGTGCGCAGTACCCGTGGAGCAATCAACTTTGTTCGTTTCGGCGGTACCATGACGTTAGTGCCGCCGACCTTAATCGAATCTCTCGTACAAATGGGTGAAGTCATTGAGGCTGGCGTGCCAATGTTCACTCGCGGGCAGAAAGTGCGCATTGGCGTGGGTGCATTCACAGGGCTAGAGGCCATCTTTCAAATGTCAGACGGTCATCAACGCGCTCAGGTGTTGTTGTATATTTTAGGCGTCGAAACCACGGTAACCATTGACGTAGAGGCGCTGGTGCCCGTGTGATGTCCTTTTGTGTGAGGAAGGACGCTTAAAGATATTGGTTTATTGACAGGGTGATCGCTCCGTTACGATCAGCTGCTTTATTAACGAGGTCGGTCACGATGGCTCCTAATACTAAATCACATGGCGAGCGAGTGGCGATCGTCACAGGGGCGGCCCAAGGCGTTGGATGTTTATGCTCCTTGGCGTTGGCGCGAGCGGGCTACCGCGTGATTGCGACCGATGTGCAAGAGCTTGCGCACCTCGCCCAAGAGTGTACAGCTCAGAACCTTGAAATGGATGTTCACGTTGGCGATGTGTCCAGCGAGGCGTTTGTAAAAAAATTTCATGAAGCCGTGCTGGCCAAATACCAACGGGTTGATGTTTTGGTTAACAATGCCGGCATTAGTTTGATCGAATCTGCTGAAACGACGACGTCTGTTCAGTGGCAGCGAGTGATGGATGTTAATGTATTAGGTCCCTTTTTGATGTCGCGTGAATTTGGTCAATCGATGCTGAAGCAGCGTCGTGGTGCGATTATCAATGTGGCATCCGTTGCGGGTATTTCAGGCATTATTCATCGCGTGGCCTACAATTCCTCCAAACACGCTCTCGTCGGAATGACGCGAACGTTGGCCGCAGAGTGGGGCGGTCGAGGCGTTAGAGTCAACGCCGTGGCTCCTGGCTGGATAAAAACAGAGATGGATTATAAAGATCAAGGCTCGGGCGCTTACTCCGATGACGATATTAAAAATCGAGTGGCGATGGCACGATTCGCGCAAGGTCAAGAGGTGGCCTCGGCCATCGAATTTTTAGCGGATTCCGAACGCGCGTCGTTCATAAATGGCGTTGTATTGCCGGTGGATGGCGGTTGGAGTGGCGATGGCAGTTGGGACTCGTTGAGGATCAAAACCCGGTAAGACGTCGGGAACAACGATTGGTGGTCGAAAACACAGCAGGGAAGTTCGATATGTTGAAATATTCGCGAATGGCTCTCATCACAATGATGATGTGCAGCATCGGCCAAAGTTTCGCCGCGTCGAGCGAGCATCTGGACAACAACCATCATCTGCAAACTGTAATTGGAGAGGCACGACAAACCCACATCGTTGTATATGGCGATATGCGCTTTACGGACCCTCAAGAACACGAAGCCACCAATGTGCCGGCGCGACGCGCGTTGGTGGCGGCAATCGCCGATGAAGCGCCCGCGGCGGTGTTTTTGACGGGTGACGTGCCATGGCATGGTGGGGACGTGAATGATTATGCGGTCTTCAAGCAAGAAACTAAGCGTTGGACTGAGCGAGGGATTGGCGTCTGGCCGACCCTGGGAAATCATGAGTTTATTAATTGTGCCGAGAGCGCTTGTTTAGACAATTGGTGGCACACCTTCCCGGCGTTGAATGGCTCACGTTGGTATTCCGCGTCCGTGGGACCAAGTTTGCTGGCCATCGCCTTAGATTCGAGCCAGTCGCTTCTAGATGGTTCAGAACAGCGACAATGGTTGACTCGAGCCTTAGATAATGCTCGAAGTTCCGATCGCTTCGTGCTCATCATGCTGCATCACCCACCCGTGGCGGATTTGGCGGTTGGGCCAATGGCCAATCACAACCCACGCCCCAACGAAATCGCGTTAGCCCATTTTCTGGAGCAATCGTCCGTCAAGTATCCCAAGTTGCGCTTTGTGGTGGTGGCAGGGCATATCCATAATTACGAGCATCTGGAAAGAAATGGAATTGTTTATCTGGTCAGTGGGGGTGGGGGTGCAAAGCCGTACGCCGTTGACCGAACCGCCGATGATTTGTATTCGGCCGAGAACACACCGATCAACTTTCACTTCCTGCGATTTCACGTACACAGCGCCAGAGTGCAAATCGAGATGGTCAGGCTCACCGATGCGCTGGACCCAGAGCCGCACCAATTCAAGGTGGCGGATCGAATCGAATTGCCTGCGGCGTCGCAAAATCCAGGAACTTAGGGAGAGGACGATTGCGGCCGATGATTTCACCAGGTTGTAAAAATTCAATTAATTCATAAGCTTATATATGTTTTATGTGGTAATCAATTGGCTTTTGGCAAGAAATATTTACCGGTTCAAGGCTTTAGCGCTATAATTGCCGGGTCGCGCCTTGCTCTGGCAGAGCAATGCAGGAACTGAAAAGCCCCGCCTATGGGGCTTTTGCGTTTCTACCGGTTGGATGCCATCAGGGGGGCCATGGGCCCTTTTTTATTGGGCGCAGGATTTTGGAAGTTGAGGGTCGACATGCGAGAGCGATTGTGGCGACTGCTCGAGCCTTGGGTGAGCGAGTTGGGTTATGAGTTGGTCGAAATCGAGTACCAGCCAAGCGCTCGTTCAGTGCTGCGGGTTTACATTGATCATCCGACGGTCGATGCCGACCCGATCACGGTCGAGGACTGTGAGCGGGTGTCGCGAGCCGTCAGCGAGGGTCTGGATGAAAGCGATCCGATCCCGGGCGAGTACGCGCTCGAAGTGTCGTCTCCGGGTTTTGATCGGCCACTGCGAACGTTGGCGCATTTCGCGCGCTTCGCGGGTGAGCGGGTGAAGGTCGAGACGCTGTTGCCTAAAGATGGGCGGAAGCGCTGGACCGGAGATTTGGTGGCGGTGAAGGGTGAACTGATTGAACTGAATGTTGATGGACAAACGGTTTTACTTGAGCACCGCGAGATTAAATCGGCACGCATAGTGCCAACGTTTGGATAGCCTCGGGAGTTGGCGACATGTTAAAGAGCAATTTGAAAGAAATCATTGATGCCGTTGAAAGCGTTGCTAACGAAAAAGGCATTGATCAAGGCATTATCTTTGAAGCTCTGGAAGCGGCTTTGGCGTCGACAACGCGTAAGCGTTTGGGTGAAGAAACCGACGCTCGCGTTGCCATTAATCGCAAAAACGGCGATTACGATGTTTATCAGCGTTGGCTGGTATTTGCCGACGACTCTCGCGATTTGCAATTTCCTCAGCGTGAACTGCGTTTAGAGGACGCCCTCGACGTTGACCCCAATGCCAAAGTGGGCGAATACGTAGAAGTTCATATGCCCTCCGAATCGTTCGGACGAATTGATGCCCAAACCGCCAAACAAGTGATCGTACAAAAAGTACGCGAAGCGGAACGCGCTCAGGTGGCTGAAATTTATAAAGATCGCTTATACACGTTGGTGAGCGGTATTGTGAAACGCGTCGATCGTAATGGAATTTTTGTGGATTTAGGCGCCAATGCGGAGGGCTTTATTCCGCGTGAGAATATGATTCCACGGGAACCCATTCGTACTCAGGATCGGGTTAAAGCCTTTCTAAAAGAAATTCGTTCCGAAGCGCGTGGTCCGCAATTGATCCTGTCGCGTACGGCACCAGAGTTCTTGATTGAATTGTTTAAATTGGAAGTGCCCGAGGTTGGTCAGGGATTAATTGAAATTTTAGGCGCTGCCCGCGATCCGGGTGCGCGCGCCAAGATTTCAGTGAAGTCCGCAGACCCTCGAATTGATCCCGTCGGCGCGTGCGTCGGCATGCGCGGTTCGCGCGTTCAAGCCGTGTCAAATGAAATTGGCGGCGAGCGTGTTGACATTATCCCATTTGAGGATAATCCCGCCCAGTTCGTGATTAACGCGATGCAGCCTGCGGAAGTCAGTTCGATTGTTGTTGACGAAGATCAGCACAGCATGGACATTGCGGTGGCTGAGGATAAATTGTCACAGGCAATCGGACGCGGCGGTCAAAATATTAAATTGGCCTCCGAGTTGACTGGCTGGAAGCTCAACATCATGAGCGAACAGCAAGCGGAAGAAAAGAGTGAAGCCGAAGCCAATCGTTTACGCGACAACTTTATAAAAGCGCTTGATGTGAGTGCTGACGTCGCTACGATTTTGGTGCAAGAAGGATTTTCAACGATCGAAGAAATCGCTTATGTGCCTACGAATGAGTTACTGGCGATTGAAGAATTCGATGATGAAATTGTTAAAGAGCTTCGTAATCGAGCTAGAGATGTCTTGTTAACTCAAGCCATTGCTAGTGAAGAAACGGATGACAATGGCTCTGATGACATTATGAGTGTTGAGGGTATGGATGAGGCGTTGGCCAATGCGTTGGCAGCTCATGGTATTCATACCCGTGAAGATTTAGCCGAACAAGCGGTCATGGATGTGATCGATTTGGGAGGGTTGGATGAAGAGCGAGCCAAGAAACTCATCATGTCTGCCCGAGCCCATTGGTTCGCGAACGAGCAGTAAGGATGAGCAACTAGGAGGGCGCGTATGTCAGATGTAACCGTTGCTCAATTCGCCGAGGTCTTAAAGGTCTCGGTTGATAAGCTATTAAAACAGTTGGAAGAGGCCGGCATTTCGGTTGCTGGTCCCAACGATATGATTTCAGATGATGCAAAAACTGAACTCTTATCTTACCTGCGAAAATCACATGGTCGCGATGCGGCTGAAGTGGGCGCGGCCGGTCCACGTAAAATCACACTGAAGCGTAAAACTCAGAGTGAAATCAAAGTGGGTGCTGCCCGCGGCAGCGCGCGCACGGTGAGCGTTGAAGTCCGCGCCAAGCGCACGTACGTTAATCGCGGCGTTCTGGAAGAGAAAGCAAAAGCCGCTCAAGAAGTCGAGCGTGCTCGAGAGGAATTAGAAGCCAAAGGCCGTCAGGAAGCGGAAGCGCGTATTCGGGAGGCGGAAGAAGCCAAGCGGCGCGCCGAAGAAGAAAAACTGCAACAAGAGCAGCTGACACAGAAAGCGCGTTTGGAAGCGGAGGCGCAACGGCGCGCTGAAGACACTGCGGCGCGTCCGGAAGCCGTTGCAGAAAAGCCCAAAGTGGCTGAAGTTCGGCCCGCGCAACCACCGAAAGATAACCGCGAAGTGGTCAAGGGTCGTGAGACTCGTGACGGCCGAGACAGTCGGGAAAATCGCGATGGCCGTGATGGTCGAGGGGATTTTCATCGCGAAACTCGTTATGGACGTCACGAGATACAAGTGGCTGGCGATGCCAGCGCCCGTGTTAAGCGCAAAAAGCCAATGCGCTCGGATGGCCGTCGTCAATCCGCGCCGGATGGCAAGCATGGTTTTGAAATGCCAACCGCACCGGTCAAGCGCGAGGTGTCTATTCCGGAAACCGTCACCGTGGCTGAACTGGCTCAGAAAATGGCGGTTAAGGGATCTGAACTCATTAAGGCGTTGATGAATATGGGGGTCATGGCAACCATTAATCAACCGCTTGATCAAGACACAGCGGTGTTGGTGGTTGAAGAGTTGGGCCATACCGCCAAGCCGATTAAAGAAAACGCCCTTGAAGATAATCTTCAAGAAGCGGTGGCGGAAGGGGTTAACCTGGTCACACGCCCACCGGTGGTCACCATCATGGGTCACGTCGATCATGGTAAGACCTCGTTGTTGGATTACATCCGCCGAGCTAAAGTGGCCGCTGGCGAAGCCGGTGGCATTACTCAGCACATCGGCGCCTATCACGTGACCACGGAGCGTGGCATCGTGACGTTCATTGATACCCCGGGACACGCGGCCTTTACCGCAATGCGTGCCCGAGGCGCCAAAATCACCGACATCGTTATTTTGGTGGTGGCGGCCGACGATGGCGTCATGCCTCAAACCATTGAAGCCATTCAACACGCCAAAGCGGCTGAAGCCCCGATTATCGTGGCTTTAAATAAGATGGACAAACCCGAAGCTGAGCCAGATCGAGTTAAAAATGAACTGGTTACCCAAGGGGTGATTCCGGAAGAGTACGGCGGTGATGTGATGTTTGTGCCGGTCTCCGCTAAAACCGGTGCTGGCATCGACGCCCTGTTGGAAGGCATCTTGTTGCAAGCAGAAGTCTTGGAATTGAAGGCGGTTGCCGAAGGCGCAGCAGCGGGTGTGGTTTTGGAATCTCGAATGGACAAAGGCCGCGGCGCTGTCGCGACAATTTTGGTCAAACGCGGCATTCTAAAAACCGGGAACGTCATCCTGGCGGGCCAAGAGTTTGGTCGAGTTCGAGCCATGTTTGATGAAAACGGCTTGCCCACTGAAGAAGCCGGTCCATCGATCCCCGTTCAAATCTTAGGGTTGTCGGGTGCGCCCCATGCTGGCGATGAACTTTTGGTGGTGGAAAGCGAGCGTAAGGCCCGCGAAGTGGCTTTGTATCGTCAAGGAAAGTTCCGCGATGTTAAGCTCGCGCGCACCAGCACTAAAATGGAAGATGTTTTCCAACAGATGGAAGACAAGGCTCAAGAAATTCAAGTGCTCATTAAATCCGATGTTCAAGGCTCAGCAGAGGCCTTAAAGGATGCCTTGAATAACCTGTCAACCAATGAAGTTGCGGTGAAAGTAATTTCGTCGGGCGTGGGTGGTATTACGGAGTCGGACGTGATGTTGGCGATGGCCTCCAAAGCTCGTATCGTTGCCTTTAACGTGCGCGCGGATGCGACGGCTCGTAAGCTGGTGAAAGATCACGATATCGATATTCGTTACTACAGCATTATTTACGAAGCCATTGACGACGTTAAGTCAGCGTTGTCGGGAATGTTGGCCCCAGAGATCCGGGATCAAATTGTGGGTCTGGCTCAAGTGCGAGACGTATTCCGCTCCAGTAAGTTTGGGTCTGTGGCGGGATGTTTGGTGATCGAAGGGCACGTTAAACGTAACAACCCAATTCGCGTGTTGCGCGACAACGTCGTGATCTTTGAAGGCGCCTTGGAATCCTTGCGCCGCTTTAAGGATGACGTTAACGAAGTGCGTGCGGGTACTGAATGTGGTATCGCGGTGAAAGACTACAACGATGTCAAAGCCGGCGACCAGATTGAGTGCTTCGAGCGCGTCGTGACCAACCGAAGTTTGTAACGTGTCAGCACCCAGCGCCAGACCACAACGACTGGCTGAGCAAATAAAACGTTTGCTCGTCGATATCATCCGACACGAGGTTAAAGACCCTCGCGTCGGTTTGTTGACGCTCACGCATGTGGACGTCAGTCGTGACTTGTCGCACGCTAAGATATACGTGTTGCCGTTTGATCCAGAAAAGAAAGATCCCGATTGGCTCAAAGGATTGATTGCGGCGTCGGCGTTTTTGCGCATTCAACTCAAAAAGTCCTTGATGATTCGTCATGTGCCAGAATTGCGATTTATTGAAGATGAATCGATTGATAAGGCACTACACCTCTCAAAGCTCATTGACGACGCCAGACGTGAGGATGATCAAAACGCCAAAGCGCGCGGCGATGATCCTGCGCTTGATTGACGGCGCGCATGAGTGAGCCTAAGCCGCGCGTGGTCTGGCGTGAGGTCAGCGGCATCATTACGCTGGATAAGCCCATTGGCATGAGTTCGAACACCGCGTTACAGCGGGTTCGACGGGCCTATCGCGCCCACAAGGCCGGTCATACCGGAAGTTTGGATCCCCTAGCCAGTGGCCACTTGCCGATCTGTTTGGGGGAGGCCACCAAAGTGGCGGGGTACTTGCTGGAGGAATCGAAGACCTACGAAGCCGTGGTGTCGTTTGGTCAGCGAACCGACACCGGTGATTTGGAAGGAACCGTGGTTGAAACCGCTCCCGTGCCCGCATTGACGGACGCTCAGATTGATGAGACTTTGGACGCGCACATGGGATTGCAATGGCAAACGCCTCCCATGTACTCTGCGCTCAAACATCAAGGTCAACCGTTATATCGTCTGGCCCGTCAGGGGGTAGAAATTGAACGCGAGGCGCGCCAGATTGAAATCCTTCGTCTCAAACGCCTGTGGTACCGGCACCCCGAGTTAGCCTTCGAGGTTCATTGTTCAAAAGGCACCTACGTCCGCACCCTTGCGGAAGACATTGCCAAGGCCTTTTCAACCGTGGGTCATTTGACGCACCTGCGACGCTCCGGCATTGGGTCTCACCAGGGGTGGGTGGCGTATCGATTGGATGAGATTGAAAACGCGTCATTAGAGCAATTGGATGCGTGGTTAAAACCCACGGAAGCTGGCGTTGCGCATTGGCCCACCGTGAGGCTCACGCCGACCGAAGGGCAGGCGCTGCGTCAGGGCAAGCCGCAAGCGGTTGCGCTGGATCCCAACACCCGTTATCAACTTTGGGCGGGGCCGGTCTTTCTCGGATTGGGGCTCACCGACGAGCTGGGAACCACGCTGCGGTCGTTGCGGCTGATGGCGGGAGGGGATTTGGGCGGGTAAGTTGCTATAAGTGTATGGTTTTTAAGCCAAAAGCTAACTAAACTTAATTGAAAGTTAACCTCGAAAACGATACAGTAGCGGCTGGGCTACGCGTGGATTTGAAAGGTTTTTACGTATGAAAATTACAATATTCGGATCGGGCTACGTGGGATTGGTGACCGGTGCGTGTTTGGCTGAAGCCGGCAATCACGTGGTCTGTGTGGATGTGGATCCACGCAAAATCGCGATGCTCAATGAGGGCAAGGTGCCCATTCATGAGCCAGGATTGGAAGCCCTTATTCAAAAAAACCAGTCGCGTAAGCGACTGGAGTTCACCCTGGATGCGGCCTACGGCGTCAAGCACGGTTTGTTTCAGATGATTGCGGTGGGAACCCCACCCGATGAAGACGGTTCGGCGGACTTGCAGTACGTGCTCAAAGTGGCCGAGACGGTCGCGGCACATATGGATGAGTACAAAGTCATCATCACCAAATCGACGGTGCCGGTGGGAACGGGAGATCGCGTGCGCCAAGTGGTGGTGGATACCTTAGCCAAGCGCGGCACGTCCTTGGATTACGACATCGTTTCCAATCCAGAATTCTTAAAAGAGGGCGCCGCGATTGGTGATTTCAATCGACCCGACCGCGTGATTGTGGGCTGTGACAATCCGCGCGTAACCGAATTGATGCGCGCGCTGTATGAGCCATTCACGCACAACCATGAACGCTTAATTGTGATGGATCTGCGTTCCGCAGAATTGGCAAAGTACGCCGCGAACGCGATGTTGGCCACCAAAATATCGTTTATGAACGAGATGGCGAATATTGCCGAACGCGTCGGTGCGGATATCGAAAAAATCCGTCACGGCATTGGTTCGGATCCGCGTATTGGCTATGGGTTTATCTACGCCGGCGTTGGTTACGGCGGATCGTGCTTTCCAAAAGACGTGCAAGCCCTAGAGCGTTCGG
>Ga0007881_1000909_pt1 | contig 12300 bp, 8 predicted proteins | sample CryBogCBH12Aug09_FD_70959 | JGI IMG/M metagenome (GOLD analysis project Ga0007881, IMG submission 70959) | Freshwater microbial communities from Crystal Bog, Wisconsin, USA - CBH12Aug09 | ecosystem: Environmental > Aquatic > Freshwater > Lake | place: Crystal Bog, Wisconsin, USA | collected... | reverse complement strand
CGTGACCTACGCCTTCTACGGCACGGCCACTATTCAAAACGGCATCCCCACCCAAAGTGGCTGCAACTCCAGTACGGCGCTCGGTATTGTTCGAGGCCTGCTCATCGGCAAGAATTCCGCTACTTTTACTGAAGGTAACCCCCTCTTCGGTGATCCTTGTAATGGCACTGGGAAGCACTTCTACATTGTCGCGACCTACACTCCGATGTCGTGGACCGTGGCGGCTCCGGCCAACAGCTACACCATTACGGGTCTCACCAATGGCGCGAGTTACACCTTCCAGGTCGCGGCCGTCAACGCCGCCGGCACCGGCACCGCTACGGCAGCGACGGCCATCGTGCCACTCGGCACGCCAACAACGCCGACGATTTCCAACCTGCCCACCAATGCCCAGTACGGCCAGTCCTTCACGGCGACCGTGGCGACCACGGGTGACGGTACGAAGTCGGTGACGTCAACCACGACGAACATCTGCACCACCACTGGCATGGTCGTCAAGTTCGTGAGTATCGGGACCTGTACGTTGACCGTGGCCGTGACGCAGGGCGCCACCTTCCACAGCGGCACCAACACGCAGTCAATCAGCGTGGCGGTGGCCCCGATGACCGTGACGGTCACCACGCCCAACGTCACCTACGGTGCGGCAGTCGCTCCGTCCTACAGCGCCCCCGCGCTCGTGAGCCCTGACGCCCTCGTCGTGACCTACACCTACGTCGGCGTCAGTCCCACCGTCTACAACTCGACCACCGCGCCGACCCAGGCGGGTACGTACACCGTGACGCCGTCGGAGACCTTCTCGACCGGCACGGCATCGAACTACCAGATCACTAACACGGCCGAAACTCTGGTCATCGCCCAGAAGGCCCTGACCATCACGACCACCACCCCGAACGTGACGTACGGCACCGCCATCACCCCGTCGTACAGTGCTCCAGCGCTGGTGACTCCGGACGCCATTGCGGTTACCTACACCTACGTTGGTGTGTCGCCCGTGGTCTACAACTCGACCACTGCTCCCACGCAGGCCGGTAGCTACACGGTGACGCCGTCGGAAACCTTCTCAACGGGAACGGCCACGAACTACGTCATCACCAATACGCCCGAGACCTTGGTCATCGCCCAGAAGGCTTTGAGCGTCACGGCCTCGAGTACCTCGGTGGTCTACGGTTCGGCCGTACCAACGGTGACGCCCACCTACAGCGGCTTCATTACCGGTGAATCGACGAGCAACCTGACCGGCACCACGACGTGCGCGTCGGGGACGACCACCACCAGTCACGTGGGCGTCTATGTCTCCACCTGCACTGGCGTTACCTCGAGCAACTACGCCATCACCTTTGTTCCCGGTACCACGACCATTACGAAGGCGCCATTGACCATCACGGCCTCCGCCGCGGTGTCGGGCTCGACCCAGGTCGCGGCGACCCAGGTCTACGGCGCAGCCGCACCAACGATCATCGCGCTCTACACCGGGTTTGTCCTCACCGACACCTCGCACAATCTGAGCCTGCTACCAACGTGTGTGTCTGGGACGACGAACCTTTCGCACGTCGGCTCCTACACCGCCTCGTGCTCGGGTGCTCAGTCGGGTGACTACAGCTTCACCTACGTCACTGACACCACGTCGGTCACCAAGGCCCCCCTGGTCATCACGGCGTCGAGCGTCACTCAGCCGTACTTGTCGACGCCACCAACGATTACGCCGAACTACACCGGCTTTGTTAACGGCGACGGCGCATCGAGTCTCACGACGCAGCCCACGTGCTCGTCAACCTCAACGAGCACCAGCCTGGTGAGCGCGAACCCCTTCGTCTCAAGCTGTGTTGGTGCGACGGCTCACGACTACTCAATTACCTACGTGGCCGGTGTAGTAACCATTGCACCAATCGCCCCGACGACGCCGCGCATCACCAACCTGGCCGTGAACGCGCTCTACGGTGGGTCCTTCACGCCCTCGATTGACTCCAACAGTGACGGGGCCAGTTCGGCCGTGTCGTCGACGCCACTGGTTTGCACGGTGAACCTCGCCACCGACCTCGTGAGCTTCGTGGGTCCGGGTACCTGTTCACTGACGGCCCACAGCGCCGCCGGTTCGAACTACGTCGCAGCCACCGGCGCTGTCCAGACCTTCGTTGTCGCGAAGGCCCCATTGACGGTGACCGGCCCGAGCGCCACCATCATCATTGGTTCGGCAGCTCCCGCCATGACCCCGATCTATACCGGTTTTGTGGCCGGTGACACGGCCGCGGCACTCACCACCCGCGCGACGTGTTCGACCTACGCCAGCTCCTACGTGGGCACGGGCGTGTATCCGACGACGTGTACGGGGGCCACGTCACCCAACTACGCCATTACCTTCGTTGCGGGCGCGGTGACGATTATCCTCGACACCCCAACCACACCGGTGATCACCAACTTGCCGCTTATTGACGCCGTCGGTAATACCTACACACCCACGGTCAGCACCAATGGTGACGGCGCCAAGGGCATTATTTCGATCACCCCCGCCGTCTGCTCCGTGGCCGGAGGAACGGTGACCTACCTCTTGGTCGGCACCTGCACCCTGAAGGCCACCGTCGGTGTTGGGGCCCACTACAACACCGCGACGGGTCTCGAACAGAGCATCCCGGTCAGCAACCCCCTGACCAAGGCGGACCTCGTCTACGCCGTCACCAACTGGTGGATCGGTGGCTACCAGAGTTCCGTCACTTTGACCAACAACGCCACTATCAACGTGGGTAGTGCGGCGCACCCGTGGCAGTTCTCCTTCGTCCTGCCCACTGGTACGACCCTGGCCAATCTGTGGGGCGCCAGCGACGTCACGGCACCAACCACCGGCGGCACGCTCGTCACGGTAACGGGACCGAGCTACTTCCCGCTGCTACGACCCGGCGCCTCGTACCAAATCGGCTTCACCACGACGGGTAACGCTGATGCGGGCACCTGCGTCATGGGCGGTCAAGCCTGTTCGATGCCGTCACCGCTCATCCCCGCCATCACCACGGCCGATGTGACCTACCGCGTGGCCAGCTGGACGCCGACGGGCTACCAGGCTGCCTTCACCATCATCAACCCCACCTCGGCACCGGTGGGCACCGTGGCGGTCCCCTGGAGCTTCCAGTTTGTGTTGCCCACGGGAACCACTTTGGCCTCCAGCTGGGGTGCTACGACAACGACAGCCCCGACGACGGGTGGCACGCTGGTGACCATGACGGCCCCGGTCTCGGCCCCGTTTATCGCACCCGGCATGTCGGTAACGGCCGGCTTCATCACCTCGGGTTCGGGCGCGGCTACGGGTTGTGTCATGGGCGGTCAGTCCTGCGAAACGTCGCCCAGTGCTCCGACCAATGCGGTCGCGGTCGCGGCGCCGGCGAGCGCCACGGTCTCATGGACGCCCTCCACGACGGCGGGTGCCTCGACGGTAACGTCCTACGAAGTAACCACGGTGGGATCATCGCAGAGCTGCACGGTGAGTGCCGGCGCCGGTGATCACTGCACGGTGACGGGACTGGTCAACGGAACGGCCTATACCTTCGTGGTACGTGCCATCAACGGCCTCGGCGTGTCGAGTTCGCTCTCCGCACCGACCACTTCGGTGACGCCCTACGGTGCGCCCGATAGCCCCACTGGTGTCAACGCCCTCCCTGGTGACGGGCGGTCGATCATCACGTGGACGGCACCATCGGGACTCGGTGGTTCCACCATTGTGGGTTACACCGTCACGGCCTCGCCTTCGGTGGTCGCTCCGGCGTCGTGCGTCAATACGAGGGCGCTCACGTGTACCTTTACCGGTCTCACCAACGGTGTGAGCTACACCTTCACCGTCACCGCGACGACGACGGCTGGCTTCACGAGTTCGGCCTCGTCGAGCTCGAATGTCACCCAGCCCCTCACGGCGCCATCGGCACCCACCAACGTGGTGGCGACGGCTGGCAATGGCCAGGCCACCGTGACGTGGACGGCCTCAACCGGCGGTGGGTCGGCAGTTGCCACCTACGTGGTGACGGCTACCCCTGGTGGCATCAACTGCACGGCGTCGCAGGCGCACGGCGTCACGACCTCCTGTACGCCGACGGGATTGACCAACGGCGTGGCCTACACCTTCACGGTGCAAGCAATCACCTCGGACCAGCGCACGAGTGCTGTTTCGGCGGCTTCCACTGCCGTGACGCCACTGGGCACTCCGAGTGCCCCGGCCTACGTCCGCGCTGTGGAAGGTGATGGGCAGGCGACCGTCTACTGGACGGTGCCGGTAAACGGTGGGGGATCGTCAACCATCCGCTACACCGTCAGTGCATCCCCGTCGGTGACCATTCCAGCCTCGTGTCAGCTGACGACGTCCACCACGTGCGTGGTGACTGGTCTCACGAACGGCGCGAGCTACACCTTCACCGTGACCGCGACGACCGCGGGCGGAACGAGCACGGCCTCACCGGCCTCGAAGGCCGTGTCGCCACAGGCTACGACGCAAAGTGGTTCACTGCACTACCTCTTCGTCAAGACCATGCTCAGTCGCACCAGTTACCAGGGCCACTTCACCATCTCGAACCCCACGAGCACGGCCATCGGCACCCGCGTGCTGCCCTGGTCCTTCAGTTTCAAGTTGCCCTCGGGCACGACGCTGTCGAGCTTCTGGGGTGCGAACTACACCAGCAGCACCACCGGTGGTGTGACGACGGTTGTCGTCACGGCAATGAAGTCCTCCCCAAGTGTCGCCCCGGGCAAGCACGTGGTTGTGTACTTCACGACCAGGGGTAAGGGTGCCGCGTTCGGCTGCAGCGCTGGCGGCAACGCCTGCGTCGCAAACTAGTCGCGAACGCCCGACGGCCCCGAGGCCTAGGCCTCGGGGCCGTCGGGACCGTTGGCCTCGATGTCGGCGCGCACTTCATCCATGTCGAGGGCGAGCGCTTGGGTCATGAGGTCGCGCAAGGCCGCCTCAGGGAGAGCGCCGGCCTGGGAGAAGATCACAATCTGCTCACGGATAATCATCAACGTGGGAATTGACTGGATGGCAAACGACGCGGCGAGCGCCTGCTGATCCTCGGTGTCGATTTTGCCAAAGACGGCGTGAGGAAAGTCGTCGGACACCGTCTCAAAGATTGGCCCGAAGGTGCGGCACGGGCCACACCACTCGGCCCAGAAGTCGAGGAGCACGAGGTCGTTGGCCTCGATGATGGTCTCGAGGGTCTCAGCAGTAACGGTAACGGTGGCCATGGCGGCGTCCTCTCTGGCGTGTGCGATGTCGCAGAACGTCGCAACTACCTTAGGGTTTTTGAACCTGCCGACCGACTCGTCGTTAATTCAGACGCGACGAAGTGGGAAAATGGTGACCTCAACGGGTTCTCCCGCCAAAACGTGCGGCGCGCCACCCACCGAGACACCGGCGGCGGCCACCGTTTCGGTGACCACTTGATCGACGGTTGCCGTTCGAACCCGCCAGGGCTGATGCTGGAGTTCACCCCGGTAGAGGTGACCACGACTAAGGGTGTAGAGGGCGTAACGCTCGACGAGGAATTGCTCGAGACCGGGGCTGGCCGGCCGCGAGGGTTCGTCGACGAGGGACACGTCGAGCACGGCTCGGGCGCCGTCCCCTTGGCGCTGACTGCGCCACCGGCGAGACTCGTTTGTCCCCTGAAAGAAAGTTGCCGCATGTCGGTAGGGGAGCCCGAAGGCAATGTTGGCCGTTTTCACGGCCAACCATCGGTCGGCGTCGAGGGTGCAGAACCACACACCGGTCTTGCCATCGGGTCCCTTGACATAAGTGCGAACGTTGACTTCCCCAAAATTGTGCGTGCTGGCGATCCGGGTGAGGGCGCCAAAGGGACCAGCGAGACGAAGGTCGCGCATCGCGAAGGGGATAAGTCCGACCCAGGCCTGGCCCTCGTAGAGGTCGGGAGTGAGCCCACTGGGGAGCAGGTAGGCGACGACCGCTGGGTCGACGGCCCAGTGACACCACACGATGTCTGACCACGTTTGGCGGAGCAACGGCACACGACGGCTGACGACCGGTGGGGTGGCGGCAGAGGGGAGAGCGCAGCTGGCGTCGAGGAGGTTGAGTCGAACAAGTTGGCGCGAAATCGTAATCCGGTTTGCGGCAATCGTTCGATAGAGACTGTCATTCACGGCTCGGACGAAGGGGGCACGGTTGCCGAGGAGGGCGAGCCGACCCAGTCGACCCCACCGTCCGGGGAGCGCACTCAGTGCCGTCGCGACGGCCGTTGAACACGTGGTGGTGTCGTTGCCGCGACGGACCACGACAGACGTGGCGAAGGGCTGATCGTCGCGGTCGACCCACGTGCATTCCGACGAGGGGTAGCAGTGGAGTTGCCGATGGCGGTCTCGTCGTTCCAGCCACTCGATGCTGGCACGACACAGACCGCAGTCGCCGTCGTAGACAACTTCGATCTGTGAGGTGGTTGACACGTACCCAGCGTAGGGAGGTAAGCACCATCTGCAGTCGGACCGTTCCTCACCATGCGGGAACAATGCCTGAGGTCGCCTCTGACGAGCGACGGGAATTCTCTAAATTGTCGAGGTGGCCTCTTCCCTCACGCGTCGGCAGTTCTTGGGCGCGGTCCTGGCTACTTCCACCCCGTTGGTTCTTCCTCGACCACTCCGCCCTCGGGCAACACCCGCACCGCGGGGCACCCTCGTGTCGCGTTGGGGGAAGGACCCCTTCGCTCTCGGGAGTTACGCCACCCTTCGACCCGGGAACACGTGGGATGCCCTGTCTTCGGCGACTCGTGTGGCCCGAGGACGCTTCGTGTTGGCGGGGGAGGCCTTCGACCTCCACCACCCCGGTACGGTGAACGGCGCCATGGCGAATGGGCGAAACGGGGCCGTGGCACTCGCGTCGGCCGGCACGCTGCGCCCCGGTGATCACATCGCGGTGGTGGGGGCCGGTGTTGCCGGCCTTAGTGCGGCCAACTATTTGCAACACGCGGGGTACCGAGTGACGGTGTTGGAGGGGCGAAGCCGGGTTGGCGGGAGGATCTGGACTGACCGCACGCACGGTGGGCCACTGGAGTACGGTGCGGCCTGGGTGCACGGCCTTTCGGGAAATCCGCTCTTCTCTCTCGTGCGGGCTCAGGGCCTCACACTCGTACCCACGAACTACGACGACGAAGCCGTGGTCACCGAAAATGGGCGTATCGTGCCGAAGGCCACGGTGGGTGCTGCTCAAGCGGCGGTGTGGCATGCGGTGGCGAAAGCGCAGCAGATGGGCGATGATTCGTGGAGTCTGGCGCGGGGGCTCGCCGCGGTGGGGTATCCCACCACTGCAATAGCGCAATGGGCACTCACCACTGAAATAGTGCAGGAGTACGCCGACGACAGCATGAACCTGAGTCTCGAATGGTTCAACAACGATGCGTCATTGACTGGTGGCGACGCCATGGTGGCCGGTGGCTTTGATCGAGTGCCACAAGCCATGGCCCGTGAGTGCACCGTTCAGTTGTCCGCCGCCGTGAGGTCGATTCGCCCGCGTGACGGCGCCGTCGAAGTTGCCACGGCGGCGAGCGCACTCATCGTCGACGGCGTCGTGCTGACGGTACCGGTCGGCGTGTTGCACGCGGGTACCTGTGCCGTTGACTGGGCCGGCCTCGGTGCCCTCGCGCAGCGACGGGCCCTCGACTCCTTCGCTATGGGCGATCTCGAGCGGGTCGCCCTGCTCTACGACCAAGCATTCTGGGCTCGGCAACAAGTCTTCGGGATTGTCGGTACGCCACGTGGGCGTTTCGCCGAAGCGTACGATTTGTCGAAGGTTATCGGGCGTCCCGCGATCGAGTTTTTCTCGGCGGGCGCTGCGGCCCGTTCGCTACCCACGAGCGACGCAGCGGTCGTGGCTGAGGCGAGCGCCCTCGCCGCGATACTGCCTCGTCGCTAGAGCAGTTGACCCTTCGAGAAGTCGTGAAGTATCTCTCGGGCGGCACGGATGCCTTCCTGGGCACCACCTTCCATGTAGCCCTGGTAACTGGTCGAGCAGTGCTCACCTGCGAAGTGACAGCGCCCCTGGCGAACTCCCTCGTAGCCCGCGAAGCTGCTGTACTGGCCCACCTTCCAGCAAGCGTAACTGCCGCGAAGATTGGGGTCACTCCATGGCGTTGACAGGGTGGCTCGACCGTTGAAATGAGCCGGAATGCCGGGAAACACGCGGCCGATCGTCGCCAGGGTGGACTGGACGTGGTTGTTGATACCGCTCGTGGCGTACGGGGTGGAGGCACGAAGGGCGGCGCCGTTGCTTCCACCGGTGTAGGCGGTCAAGATGCCGGTCGCCCCCCGGCGTCCTCGGGTCGAGTCCCACACGTTCTGGACGTTGAGGTCGCTATAAAAGGTGCCGTCGGTGTGACCCCACGGGCCAGTAGCAGTCCAGGGACGTCCGTCAAACTGCATCATGAGCTTCGAGTTCGTGCCGTACCCGAGCTCGGTGATCGCGGTGCGCTTGCGGGCGTCAAAACCGGCGTCTCGAAAGTCCAGTCGGCGCAGGACGCTGAAGGGAATTGTCATGATCACGCGGTCGGCCACCACCGTGGTCGATGCAGTGGCTGAAACGAAGGTCAGGTCGTAGGATCCGTCGGATCGCTTGGCGATGCGCTCGAGCCGCTGGTTCGTGCGTACCTGCGTGGCGCCGAGGTGGTTGGCGATTGCGCGAGGAAGTCGTTCGTTGCCGCCGAGGATGCCGTACCGCTGGTCGGACTGACCATAGATCGAGACCGTGCTACTTCCCGTCGGCTGGTACGGCAGGATACTGACGAGATTGAGCGAGCTCTGTTCGCGGGTGTCGAGGCCGAGTTCTTGGTTATAGGCCGAGTCAAGCAGCGCGCCGAGCTGCGATGCGTGGCCACCGGGGACGTAGGTATCGATCCAGTGCCACAGGCTCGTGGCGTCCAGGGCCCGCCCCGCGGCATTGAGCGTGTCGTACGTCAGGCCAGTACCAATCGCCGCGAGCTGCTTGTTGAGCGTGGCGAGCACCGGGCGAAAATCCAACGAGAACTGCTGCTGGGTGTAGTAGCGACCGTGGAGGTAAAGGGTGTCGGAACTGCCGCGGACCTGCGCCCCGAGGAAGTCCGTGAGTGGGAGACCAAACCGCTTGGCGAGTCCAAGGACGGTGGCGTGGTCGGAGTCGAAGAATTCGCCGCACCATTCCGTCGTCTGGTCATTCTTCCACGACGTCGTATTGGAGTGCATGCGACCGCCGACTCGATCCGACGCTTCGTAGACCGTGGCAACGTGCCCCGCGTCTTTGAGCGCGAGGGCGGCACTGAGGCCGGCAATGCCGCCACCGATGATGGCAATGCGCGAGTTCGTTGCCGCGGAAGCCCTCGACGACGGCACCGTGAGGGCGGCAAGCGAGGCGATACCCGCCCCGGCGAGAAAGTGTCGACGCGAAAGGAACGGCGCGTGCGCCTCATCGCTCGTAATCATCGACTGGAGCTGACGAAAAAGCGGCGTGCGCGCCATGGCACCTCCTCGATAGCTGGGCGACGACGACGTGGGTCGTCATTTGCCCATCCTACGCCGAGAGGGGAACTTCCCTCGGCTTGTCAATCTTGGTCACGACGAGGAAAATCACGAAAGCCACAATGGCGGAAAGAAAAATGAGGCTGGTCACCGTGGTACCGAGGCCGTACCCACTCGCGTTCTTGGGCTGTGACAAATAGTCGCCCAGGGAGGCGCCGAGGGGCCGCGTAATGACGTACGAGGCCCAGAAGGCGGCAATGCCACCAATCACCTTGGCGCGGTAGGCCACACCCACTACCGCCACGGCTCCCACGAAGACCATCAGCGTCGAGAAGTAGCCGAGCGCCAACTTCTCCGAGATGTAGTCACCGGCCGCGGTACCGAGGGCGAACGTGAAGAGGATGGTCGTCCAGTAGAAGGCCTCGCGCCGGAAATTGTCCACCGTGTGAATAGACAGTGTGCTTTCGACGCGCTGCCAGATGACGAAGGTAGCGGCCAGCGCGATGGAAAAGGCAATCATCGACGAGAGCTGGGAGATGCCCCAGTTATCCACCATGTTGTCGGTCAGCAGCGTACCCACGACGCTGATCAACACAACGGTGACCCAGTACAGCGGTGCGATATAGCGCTTGACCACAAACTGTGCGACGAGGGCGAACACGAAAGGGATGAGCATGACGAAGAAGGTGTTTTGCTCACCGAGGCCTACGTGGTTGCACAGCCAGTCAGCAAAGGTCTCGCCGACCGTGGTGGAGAGCACCTTGATGAGCCAAAAGTAAATCGTTATTTCTGGCACTTTGACGAGGGCCGATCGGACAATCGGGGCCGCGTGACGGTTTTGCATAGTGGACATACTTCCCAATCTAGGGAAACCGCCACTTGCACCCAGTTGTTAGCGGGCAACTCGTAGGAAATTTTAACGCGTGCACTTAGCAGGACTTCGTCCCCTTCTGAAAGAGTGCCTCGAAGGTCGCGACTTGCAGGGTGGTGGTGTGCCCCGTAGGGGATCGCCACCACACTTGATAGAGATGGTGATCGTTGGCCTCGAAGGGCCTCGCCGTGGTGAGGAAGGTGAACGACATTGCTCCCGGCGCGAACGTCACCACCCCAGGTGTTGCGGTCGGCCCATCGTCAATGAGTACCTCGAAGGACGCGGGCGGCCCGGTAATCACGACGCTGAGTCGTAGGGACACCGCACCGGAGGCACAGTAGCGACCGCCGAGTCCGGGCACCTGGTGAAACGTCGGTGATGACGTCGACACGGGGGCGGTTCGCCACGTGGTCGCGAGTCGAGTGGGCTGACTGGCCGCGGCTCCCGAGGTCGACGTGGCCCCGGCATGCTGAGTCCCGGACAACATGCTGACGACGAGTATGACGGTCAATGTGGTGCGTGGCATAGCGACCCCCCGAGGAGGGTGCTGATGCACACCTCCATCGCTGACCGTAGCACTGGGGTCGATGAAGGGTGCTCGTCGGCCGGCGATCACGTACGTGGCGTCTTAGGATGGCGCGGTGGCCTACCTCGGACTTGTCGCGCTCGTTCTAGCGATCAATCTCCTGCCGGCCTTCGGCCCACCGACCTGGACGGTATTGGTCGTCGCCAAACTTACGTGGCATCTCAATCCAGTTGCCCTCGTCCTGCTCGGTGCTGTCGCGTCGAGTACCGGTCGTTACGCACTCGGACTCGCCGCTCGTCGCTTCATTGGGCGTCTTCCACAACGACTCCGCACCAATCTGGAGGCGGCGCGCATGCTCCTGCAGCGTCGCCGCGTCGGTGGCGTAGCTATCGTCGGATTATTCGTGGTCTCACCACTCCCGTCAGCCCAGCTCTTCGTGGCCGCCGGCTTGATGGACTTGCCGCTTCGAAAACTAACGGCCGTGTTCTTTGTTGGCCGTCTCATGAGTTACGCCGCCTACGTAGGTGCCGCCACGGTGGCCGAACACCACATGGGCGCCGTGGTGCGGTCCGTATTTGGCTCGCCCTGGTCGATAGTTCTGCAGTTACTCTTCCTCGTGGGGGTGGGAGGTATTCCCTTCATCAATTGGTCGAGGCTGCGCCCTTCGTCGGACCAGGGGGACTCCACCGTCGTAGGCTGAGGCACGTTTTTGAAAGGAGAGCCGGTCGTGCGCTACATCATTTTTGTCATTGAGAATCAGTCGATCCCGGCGACCAGAGACGAAATGGCCTCAATTGACGCATTCAACGAGCTCCTCGCACGTGAGGGTCATTGGATTATGGCTGCCGGCATCGGCCGCACCGGCGCCCTTATTGATAACCGTGACGCCGCCGGTGTGAGCGAAGACGCTTCCCTTCAGCCCAACGAGTTTTACAGCGGTTTTTGGCTTGTCGAGGCCCCCGATGACAGTGTGGCGTCATCACTTGCTTTTGCCGGTTCGTTGGCCTGCCACCGACGGGTCGAACTTCGACCGTTTCTCTAGGGGCATTCACTCTGGTTCGAATCGGGCCCAGGTTCCTTCAGAAATAACGGTCACGCGACCATCGACGACGGCGAGCGCGGACTCGTCATCCAGCGCGTAGGTTGGCCAGCCGCTCGTCGTGGCCCACGCCCGAGCATTTTCCATTGTGTGGTCGGCGAAAATGGGATCGGGGTTGCCCACGTGAACCCACATCGTGAAGGGCACCAAGGCGAGCCCCCGGTCCGCGTTCAGAGCGGCCTCCGAGTCCAGAGGAAGCACCTCGAGGTTGGAGGCCGCGTCGCAGTTCGACGGCGTCACGGCGATGCTGCCGGCACTGACCCCGACGTACACCAGATTCTTCAGATTCGGAAGATTATGTGCGACGCCTGATCGCCATAACCACCAGGTGAGGTAGGCGACGTT
>Ga0007881_1000889_pt1 | contig 12476 bp, 6 predicted proteins | sample CryBogCBH12Aug09_FD_70959 | JGI IMG/M metagenome (GOLD analysis project Ga0007881, IMG submission 70959) | Freshwater microbial communities from Crystal Bog, Wisconsin, USA - CBH12Aug09 | ecosystem: Environmental > Aquatic > Freshwater > Lake | place: Crystal Bog, Wisconsin, USA | collected... | reverse complement strand
ACAGCATCAAGTTTCTTATGATACCAATTTCTAAAGAAAGGATTATTAGCACTCCATTGTGTTTTATCAATGCCGTCACAGAATGTATTAACATATGGATTTTCTAATGGAGCATTCGCACTTTCTTTAATGAATTGACCATAATTCTCTTTTGATATGGGTAACTTATGCGATTTTTCGATAATGGCATCATTCTGACCGACACTCTTTGTTGTAAAATTAAAAAATTTTGTATCAGGTCTCTCTTTCATAGATATAAGTAAAGCTTGTTTTTCTTCACTTAATTCAGCATCTTTAATACCAATACCTGGTTTGTTATTGTCAACTTTATATCCTGCGGGAACAATTCCATTATTTTGAGGATTTATCATATCAATCAAAGCCATTTGAGCTAAAGGACCTTGTCCATTAGCAATTTGTTCGACAAGATTTTCTCTTACATTAACTTGATTCGCAACAATTTGTTGATCTAATGTTTTGTCAATTGCTCTTTCAGCAGCAGCTTGTTGAGCCGGTGTATTAATTAATTTGTTTTGAATTAGTTTAGGTAAAATTTGACCTCTTGGCGATTTATGTCTTGCAGGTAACCATCCTTTCGCCATCATTCGTTTACGATTTCTACGTCTATTTCGACGACTGTCAATATCATATTGTGAATCCATTAATGCATATGGTTCATATGGACCTGTTTCTGCAATCATCCAGATAATTTTTTTTTAAAAAGTTTCACGTGATAAAAGAATTATTATTATTATTATCAGATTATACCAAGTCTTTTACGCATGGCAAGATATGCTGTACCAAGTAGATCAGGAGATGATGGATCTCCCCAGTTCAATAAATAAACCCGATAGAAATTTGATTTTAAGGGATTATCATAAGATTTGCAAGCAGCACGAATTTTAGATTTTAAAGCGAGATCTCTTGATTCAATAAAATCTTCGATTCCTCTTGTACCGAATGAAATTGTTCGAGATTTATCTGGACCATATTGTTTGGTATTTGGATCTCTGATTCGGAAACGTAACTTAATACGATATTTCTTATTCGATGTGAGTGGTGAAGCTAATTGTGGAAAATCTAATCCGATTACTTGGATACTATCAGGATCAATATTCGCTAAAGCACCTTTACGTTTTGATGAACCAGGTTGTATTTTGGTACAACTACCAGAAGTCGGTAAAATTTTCTTTGTGATACCTGATGATTTTGAATGATGAGATAAAGTCGGGACAATATCTTTCTTCACCTCTTCTGATTCTGTACTATGTTTCGGTGTATTCGGTCTTGAATGAATTGGTGAAGCAAGAATTTCTTCATCATTGGAAGAACAACACCCACAGGAGCAAATAGCATTTTGCTCACTATTTTTATTTTTTTCTCCTTTAGATTCACAGCTTTCGGTTACTTTCTCCATCAATCCGCAGGGTAATCAAATATTTTTGTCGTTCGAATTAAAAAGAAATATTATTATTTTTTTTGTCAGTATCGATTTTTAGCGAAAGATTTATCATCTAAATTCATCCATGTCTTATGCCCATTTTCAATCTTGAGAGTTTGATCTAGAATTTGAATATTCGGATTTTCTTCAAGCTGATCTGATATCGATGGTAAAGGTATTTGTGGTGATAATATCATATTCAAATCATCTAATACTTTTTTCAACAAATTCAAAGTTGTATTTGATAATCTCGAGAATCTGATTTGTGAATAGATATCTAATCGAATGTCTCTTCTGAATTGTTTAATTTTCGATTTAGCTCCAATAGTTTTTAAATCGGGTCTTACTACGTAACCTTCATTTACATTCATCTCGATTATGTACGGATTCAATGAAACAGTTCTTGAATGAGGTTTCTTGAATATTTTCAAAGTTTCATGGAATTCAGATTGACCTAAACTAGCCCAACGAAATAATTCTTCATCAATATTGGGTATAAGATGATGTGTTGATTTCAATAATTCTAATTTCGTAACATCATATTTTGAATTTTTATCAAACACATGGAATTCGCGTGTTTGCACATCAATGTTTCGAGATAATTGACTTGGAGTAATACGTAATTTATTGAAATCTTTCGTTATTGAATCAGATAATTCCTTAAAATTCGATTCAATAGTATGAATATCTGCATCAGTCAAAATCTTATCTAATGGCTTTAGATAATTTTTCATTGGAAGCTTCAAAAAATTCTTATTGTAATTGCCTATAAAATCTCCAAGACTGGTTATTGGTATACCCTTAGTTATAGTTACCTCCTTAGTTTCTTCAATAATGGGTGATGGAGGTATGATTGATATTGATTTTTTTTCAGGAGTTTTATCGCGTTTAGTAACAATTGGTGTAACTTTTTCAGGTGTTTTATCCCTCTTCGTAATTATTGGTTTTTGGGGTTGATTTACGGGTAACGGATTATCTTTAGTTACTTCATTTGGTTTCTTCTTTCTCGCGAAGCCTCCGTTGAAATAATCAAATGAGTCACCAGAAATACCGGTTTGGCCACGTAAATTAGGTGGAGGTATCTCAGGTTTAGCTAATTTTTCATTTTTACCAGCATTCCACTTTGACATTTGTTCTTGCCAAGCTATTATATAATTCATTTCTTCCATAGGTACAAGCTCTGCAATAAGATCTCTCACAGATTCCATAATTTCTTTATCAATACCTGCTGCTTGATAAACTTTTATATATGCTTCTGCAAGTAATTTTAAGAAGGCAAGTTTCCTTCCTTCTCCTACTGCTTTCATCTTCTGAAAATATACAGCATGTCTTGATTTATCTTCTTTCTTCAAATTAACTTTGGTTAAGAACCAATTCACAATACCTTTCTGGTTTTCATATTTTTTTGAAACCTGTCGAATTGTTTCTGGTATATCAATTTCAGAATCAGTAATACTGTTGACGACATCGACAATAGTTTTGAATTTATTAAAGGTATCAAGATCTGTTTGTAATTTCCCAAAAGTTTGACCTCCTAAAGCATCTCGTCTCAAATATTCAAGATGTTCTGGTATATCACTCTCAAGCATCGGATAATATTCTCCGATATCAAACTTCACATCTTCAATAATACCTTTTGTATAATAAGAAGTTGATTTCTTTTTGAGTTCATCTAATTTCTTCATAATTACATCATATAATTGTGCATTTGTCGACAATATAGGATTGACAAAAGTATTCTCTCGTTGTTCTTGTTTCATGAATATATCCTTTGTTGTCTCAATGAGTTCTTCGATATTTTTTAAATTTTCTGCTGTTACAACCAATTTCTGAGGATTGATTAACCCTTGTGATATTTGTACGAGACTATTTATGTTTGAATTGGTAGGAAGTGCTTTATATCGTGCTACATTTTTCCCTTTAGCACTGTTTGATAATTCCACTATCTCCATTAAATTCTGCATTATTTCTATATATTCTCGGATTTTTTCACCCTCTGAAATCACACTATCATTATTTGCACTCATCGCTTGTTCATTCTTCAACTGTTCTTCTGTAAATGATGATCTTGATAATGATTTCAACTCTTTTTCAAATGCATAAAGTGAATCTTTCACGTTTTTCAAATATGTAATTTTGTCTGGATCATCCCAATACCCTTTTTGTGTCAAAATGTCATGATATTCCTTGAAAATCATTTGTCGTATATTTCGAAATGGTTCAACATAAGAGAGTTCAAGATGGATTCTCTTATCAGATTTCTGTAATAAACGAAATTCTGCATCAATGACGTTGTAAGATGTAATTATTTCATCTAATAATATTGTATTTTCCAATAATTTTCTTTGCATATCTACCAAAGATTGTTTCGATACGATTTGTGATCTTTCAGACACCTCACGACTAGCATACAAATCAGTAATTCCAAGAATTTGATGATTCATATCAATATCCATTCCTGTAGATGTATCAAAAATAGCAGCTTTCTGTAAAACTGCTGATCTTTCCGTAAGAGCATTAAATGTCTCTCTCACATTCTCGGAATAATTAGCATTTGGTTCATAAATTTGATTAGTATTAGAAGCATCCAACAAAAATTGTCGTCTAAATTCTGTTGTCATCGTACATAAAGCTGATGATGTAACTACCCATTGCAAGAAATTAGATAATGATTTCACTCCAACACCACCTTCTACTTTATAAGATTTTGGTCTCGAAGATAATATCACGCCTGTAATTTCTGTTATTATTTCTGGACTCGCTTGTTGTATATATGGTGAAACTTTCTTCAAATCTTCTATCAAATTTGGTGCTTCAGTATGTGCACTAATACGAAAAGTTACATTAGTAACATCTGGTACACTCATCATGATACCAAGTTCATGTAAAATTGTAACTTTATCCAAATTAGCATGTGCTAATCGTATCATTGCTTTTCGTTCTAATTCAGACTCCATAATTCTCATTCGTTCATTCTCTCTTCTTACATCCTCATTATTTAATATTCTCTCATCATCAATCTTCAATGAAGGTATCAGTTTGTCATTTGCATTAATATCTTCTCTCAATAATTTTTGGATGATAACTTTTGCGGTATTGATTTTATTATCCAATCCAAAATCAATTTGAAATTCTCGTAAAAAGTGACCCCTCATATTTGGTGATGTCATAATATCAATAATCATTTTATCTAAGACTCTCGAAGATTGGTCACACATAAATTGACTTGGTAAATTATCATGAGATTCTAAACCAATCAATTTACCAGACGCTTTAAACATTTTCTTCATTTCAATTGCTAATGTTGTTGGATTATCTAGATCTAATTCTTTACCAAATAACAATTTTGAAAATGTTTTCGCCATTTCTAAAGAAGATTGTTTCTCGATTACTGAACCAGTAATCAATCTTGTAGCAAGTTTCATTGAATCACCAGTAACTGGTATATCATTTAACCATCTTTCCCATGAAGTAGTTCTCGATGTAATTGAACCTTCTAATAATTTCGCATTATAATATTCCTCCTCAGCTGTTTTAGGATATTGATACCCATTATTTTCTAAAACAGTAAAATAAATACCAAATAAATTGATAATTTTAGCCAGTGCATATCTTGGATCTATCATCTCGATATTATTCAAAATTGCTGCCATAAAAATAGTTTTTTGTCCCCAATATTTATTTCCAAATATGGCATTCAATAAAGCATGTAATGTGAATGAACATAATAATCCTAATGGTCCAGTTTCTGTACTACTTCCATATCCTATCCATTTATTTAATGCCTCTTCAACAAAATTATAGCCGATATAGATAGTAAATGATTTGATCAGATTTACACCAACATTGATACAAGAATTCGTGTTAACCAAATGAAATTTACTGAAGAAACCTAATCCCTTATAATCATAGGATCCAGGTGGTGGTTTGCGAAATATTTTTTGTAATTTTGGCCATTTTTCACCAATAGATTTCTCAAGATATAACATGATAAACCAATAAGTACGATCTGGAAGACTATTAATGGTATTCATACCATGTTTCAGTAGTGAATGAATATAATCAATAGGTGTCCATTTGATTAGAAATTCTACTAATGTCATATTACGAAGATAATCTGATGTTCCACTTGCGAACACTCCTACAGTCTCACCTAATTCTGCAATATTCAAACCAGAATTAGCTATTCGTTCTAATAAATCTGTTGGTAAATAACTATGACCGATCGCGAGTAGTAAAGAAATCACTAATTTCTTTGGTTCCAAAATATTATTGAACAAAATTGTTAATATTGTACCATATGAAGGGTTACCTAATAATTCTTCAATAATATACCATGATGCACAAAATCCTAACATCAATTTTAATATCCAAGCAGATGTCCTCATTATGACAGATGATAAAATTTGATCTGTGACTTTACCAAATAAGAATGAACCAAATAATTCATCTGCAGCAGCGACATAAAGTCTTTCACGAACAAATCCAATTACCAATGCAAATCTTGCTAAACCGTAGAAATCCAGAAATTCCTCTAATCCACGTGTACCCTCGATACATTGATCCAACCAATCGTGATCAACAACTTTACCTGTCAAATCAGCATGCAGTGACATCCAATACTCGAGGGAGTTGCGAAATGTTTCGTTATTCATAGAACTCTTATCTCTTCGAGCTAATTTTTGATTCTCCCAAAAATCCATTTCGATCTCTTCACTCGATTTTTCTTTACGTTTCTGGAGTGGTGGTACATAATCCGAATAAAAACGTGATAACCATGACAACGATTTATTAAATTGATTTGAGAATGGTTGTATTTTTAGTTTCGGTACCTAAATCAGTCTTTAACTTTCAGCTTACTTGATCGAAATACTAAAGGTATTCTAGGATAATCGCTTCCAACCTGTCCTTGGTACATATTGTATAATTCTTCATCTGTCAAACCGCCTTCCCTCTGTTCTCTCAGTACTTTCGACACTCTTGCCAAACCACCAAGTACATGTCCCCATTGTGTGTTATCCTGAGTTCTTGCTACCTTACGAATTCCAAGAGTATTAAATTCTCTTTTATTATTATCTGCAAGTTTCTCCCAGTTATTAGATGTAACACCAGTAAGACCAAAAGGAAATACTCGAATATTTCCATCCGCATACATAGAAACTGGAGTTGGTCTTGCATAATTGATTTTACCTAACAACGACATTGGTATATATTGACGGGCATTAGTATTCACATTGTCTTCTAAATTTTGAATGAATTCATTTGCTTTCTTATCACTTCCTGCGAAGTGATTTCGAATCCATTCTAATAATTGCATATCAAATTGCGGTTCACCCATATATAGTCTCGATAGATTTCGTCTCAAAAACTTTGCATCTTCCTTAGTGAAATTCGAACTAATCAAATTATTATCTATCAGTTGTACTGTTGTTTGTTTTCCCGGAGTCCTCCCAACAAATTCATCTTCTATATCTCTAATAGATTTCATGCCAGCATATTTTAAAGCTTCTCCTTCATTCAGATCATCAAGATTACCGTTAACTATATCTTCAGGAACTCCAACACCTGAACCTATACCATTTGTTCCCTTACCACTACTATCAACATTCGATGGAATGGCACCAGTACCATTACTCATACCACTACCTAATGGATTATTACTTCTTTGTTGATCAGAAATTTTTTGTTGTGTTGTTTTAACTTTCGGTGCACCTCCCGCAAACCTTTTGATTTCTTCGTCATCAGTATTTGGATGTTCAAAAATTCGACCTCCCTGATCATCATTAGGAATTTCACCACCAAGTAATCCTCCAACATCATCTACACTTGCATCACTACCATAACCTAATATCTTCTTGGTCTTATCCCACATCTTACGACCGAAACCTCTTGCATCTTTATAGGCGTTTTTTTGTGCATCTGTTTTTCCCCTCCTTGGTGGCATTCTAAATTTACTCCAAAAAGAAGTTCTAGGTGGTTTAGTTTCATCCCTAAATCCTTTTAGTCCTTTCATAACATCTTTTAGATTCTCTTCCTTATTCTTGAAATCATTATTACCTTTCTTCTTTCGTTTCAATCTACTAACACCAGGAGTATCAGGTTCATCAGTTCCAGAAAACCATTCATCGTCTGATTTACTTCCACTCCCAGGGAATGGCATTGGTTTAGGGGGTTTCAGTTTACCTGGTCGCTTACCTTCATCATTAGAACTTTCCTCAAATAGAGGCCTGGGAGTTTTAGAACCGGAACCTGATCTTTCTCTCCTTTTCTCTTCTACTTGATTGGCGTCTCCGTAATTACGAATTTTACCACCATTTTGACGTATAAATGCATCAACTAACTCTGGTGTAATATATCGTCTTCCAATCACTATTATTTTTTTCAGAACTTTCTTTGTCCAAATATTTGATGTAAATTTGAACCAAGCACCAGAATTTTTATTAATATATTCAGCAAGTTTTTTCACATCATTCTCATTCAACAAATCATAACTATCAGATTCAGGTTTCTTCTCGCCAGTGGTTCCACCACCATTATCATTATTATTACTTGATGATTTAGAACCACCGGATTTAAGTGAACTGAGTAATAATAGATCATTAATAGTGTTACTACCACCACCTCCAAATAAACCACCTCCTCCTCTCCCTTGTAAACCACCTGATAGCAACATGTATTTCATCAATTTATCTCCACCAAAACCTTTATCACCAAAGATTCCTTTACCATTTCCCTTCATAGCCTTAGTTAAGAGATATGTACTGACAAAGTCGTTACCTCTTCTATATGATCTTCTACGACTTCTAGAATATCTTCTTGGATTCCTTCGGCGAGATGATCTTCTTCTTCTATAATATGCCATAATTTCTTGTTTTGATAAGAAAAGAATATTGATTTTTAATTAACCGTAATCTTTTTTCTTTTCCAAAAGAAAATATATATTATTTTTAATGTGTGTATGAAATATTATTAAGCTTTACCAACAACTGATAATCCTTGGTTATTGAATGCAACAACAAAATCATACCATAAAAAGATATACATATTTACATTCCTTGTAAATATCGCAGGCATATCTGATTCATATTCCAATATTAAATCAAATGGTTTTGTTGCAATCGTATTCATTCCTGATAAGATCGTTGATGATTTTTGCAAAGTTTCCAAATCCAAACCATAAATTGCTAAAGCTCGACATCGATTTTCATGTAGTAATGGCCAACCATACTGATTGAAACATTCTTGATATGTATAACCCATACTATCAACATTTGCACCAACATTTGCCTGAGAATTATCAGGTGCATATGGTCTATCATTTGGTGCAAAATTTTGGGAATTAATAAAAGATGCTGATGTAACATCATTATACTGTCCAAAACATCGTTGTAACTGAATGATATATTCATTATTTGGTTTTCTCCAAATTAATTGTTGTGCTGTTGCTAATGGTGCAATATTACCACCATTTGCGAAAGACCCTAACGGTGGATAATAATCTAAACCAATTTTCACTTGGACTTTCGTGAGATTCATGGAAATTCTGTAATTCTTACGGCACCATGAATAATTCAAGTAATCTTGAGGAATGAAACATAATAAGATTGCTTTCAAAGAATCAAACCCGTAATTGATCTGAATCGTTCCTGGTATTGCATTATTTGCAATTGTTTGTGGTGGTCCTAACACGAATGAATGAGTATGTAGATACGATGTTTGGCCATTATTATAATTTCCCATAATAGCCGTTTCAATCTCGGCAGGAAAGACATATTGAGTTGTTACTAATTCAATTGCAATGATAGTAAATGTACGTAACGGTTGATTTGATGCTGAATTTGTATTTGTGTTACAAAATCCTGATGTGAATACACCCCATTGTGAAATCAAAAATTCCATAGTTAGATTTTGAAATGCTCTCATCGGAATAAATTTCGAATAAGATGATGGCATCAAGACACCAAAGATACCAGATAATAATGGAATAGCAAATTCTGCTTGATTACATGATAATCTGCCAAATTGACCAGCAGCAATCATTGGTCTCGCATATTGTTGAACAATCGATGTTGCTGGAATTGCACCCGCTGGAATTGTTGCCGGAGCAAATGGATTATATAATACTAATTGAGCTTCTGATGGTGTTTGTTGAGCTAACGGAATCCTAGCATCTGGTATCCAATATTCTAATTTACCATTCGTAAATTGGGGTTCCCAATTCCCATTCGATAATGAATAATTGAACATTTGCTTATTCAATATTCCTGTAGAAAGATCGGAATCTAAAATGATTTCAACACCATCTCTTCCTTGTAGAGCATACAAAGTTCTGCCAATATTTACTCCTGAACCATAAATGACAGGATTTCCTACAATATCTTGAATGCTCTTCATTCTGTAATCACGATTTGAAACAAAATTCCATATACCAGCTGTTACTAGTTGGAAACCTACCACACCATTTGTCATACTAATTTGTGATGGTGTATTAGTGGCTATATTATTCACAAATTCCCAATACGTTTGTGATGCGAAAATTGAGTTATCTGATTGATATCTTGGTTGTGCAGCAACTGATTGTGTTTCTGTTAGTTGCCAAATTGTCAAAGCATCAAATTGATATGAATACCATGGTGCACCACCAATTGGCAGATTCACATAGTTAAGATTTGATCCTGCTAAACTTGGTGAAATTTGTAATGTTGTCAAATCTGCTAATAGTCCAGCAGCATTCGCTGACAATGGTACATCCCAAGCACCAGCGAATGCTGCTCCTCCAACAACTTGTGGTGTATGAGAGACAGGATTAAAGAGATTTGTTTTCTGTTTTGTTATACCTAAACCTTGTTCAATTTTACCGAAACGAGAATCTGAATAATTTCCCCATCCCATACCCTCTTGAGTATGTGTCATTCTTCTATGAATAGGTAATTTCATATCAATAAGCATGTTGGATAAGATATCATATTCATGAATCCTTTCTAATTCAACTCCTCTACAATAAATTACCATCGATCTGAAAAATGATGATGCAGAACCATCAATTTGAGCAATAACATGATCTTGTAAACCAGAAAAATCCACAGTCAAATTTATAAATGTGTTATACGGATCCCAAAACCCATTAGAATTTATATTGAACTGAACAGTTTCACCAGGGTTTATCACTTGTTGCGTTGATGGTTTGTATCTAACTTCAATTTGTCTCGATGGTAAACCTTCAGGTTTCAATGTCGAATAATTTAATTCATCAGGAATAGTAACAGGTGTAGCCATCAAGAAAAATTTGCAGAAAGAATTTTTTTTAATCAAATTATTAATCTTATGTTACCAACTTTGATAAATGAAGCTTCTCTTTCAATTTATTTAATCGATCTCTAATCAGACATTCTTCCAATGCTGAAAACTTAATGAAGCTTTGTTCATCTGTCTTATCATTTTCAGTAATTCCTACTGTTTGTCCCACCTGGGCTCCTTTTTGTGAGTAAGCTCGAAGTTTTTCCAACTCCAGGTCGAGCAACTTTTCCACTGTTACCTCGCTGTACATCGGGCAATACTTCGCGTACCATCTCTTCGCATCTTCCCTCGTCTTTACTAGCGACCATTCGATCACCGAATCTTGATTCTTTCCCCACGGTTCCGGCAATTCCATCTGTCTTACTTCTGTTCTGTTGTTCTAATAAAAGGTCACACAAACACTCGTCACGTATTTCCGTTGGTAAATCAATTATAGTTGCTGGGAAATCTTTCGCTAACTGATGGTTACGTTGCATTCCATATCCACCTTCACCATCTTCAAATGTATACCAACCCCATTTACGAGTTATCTTAAAAGGTTCTGGTGTCTCAATCAATTGAAAGCCCCATATCTCAGGATTACTTGTTTTCCACCATATTTTGGCCCAATATATTAGAGCTCCTGGGAATTTTTTCTGAATCTCATTTCTGATATTCAAAACTAATTCTGAATAAATACCTTTTAAAGTATCTAAAACCCAGAAAATAGATTGAATATCCCCATTTGAATTAAATCCTTGTTTTTCCATGTTGTTCAAATATGTTTTTATAAAATCATAGACACACGCGGTACATATACCTTAAGAACAATATTGATCGGGTGTATTAAAGTTAAAGGAATTCTCTCACCATTCTTAGTCAACAATACAAAACCCATATCAGCATATGAACCTTGTGTACGATATGTATAAGCATCTTCAATACATTCTTTGAATTTGTAATGAATAATACCTCTTTCATCTCTATCTCCCTTAACCCCAATCAAATCTGCTGATGGTTCACCTTTATCTGTAAACATACCAAAGACATTTTGAGAGACTAATAATAAAAGACAATCTTTGTAATCTAATGCATTTGGTAAATTTGGTAGTTCAACATCAAATGACATAATCGAGACATATGCCAAATTGTAATTGATCTCTTCACCTTCAAGACCATGTTTTGCAAATTCAATATGAATAGGATTAGAAGTTCCAAAATAATAATGATTGTATTCTGTCATTGCTCTAAATTCCTCTCGACATCCACCATACGATGTTGTCGACATATTGTTACGATCTTGATTTCTGATGTCCATTCAGTCAACAAATAAAAAAGTTTTTTATTATAAATAATATTTATTTTATCCCATTTATATGCGTGCTCTTATTGCAGCCAACAAATCAACACAAGTCATTGTGCAGAAATCTTTAGCGACTAATCCAATTAAACAATTTCCTTCAACTCAGTCAACTACACCGATCAAAGTTGCAGAACCTAAAATCATTACAACACATGAACCATCCAAAAAAAATGCTAATACATTTATGATAGATGAAACTAGTAATGAACCAGTAGAAAAAGAAAGATCGCATTCAAAACCAAAACATTCTATTCACTCAGCTAAATCTTCATCAATCATTCCTGAAACGTCATTCAAAATTAATAGTACACCTTCGACTAATTTCACAAATGACACCAATGATGATGAAGAAGAAAAATTACCTATGTTCACTGCAGGACCAACAGCTTTACATAT
>Ga0007881_1000888_pt1 | contig 12482 bp, 7 predicted proteins | sample CryBogCBH12Aug09_FD_70959 | JGI IMG/M metagenome (GOLD analysis project Ga0007881, IMG submission 70959) | Freshwater microbial communities from Crystal Bog, Wisconsin, USA - CBH12Aug09 | ecosystem: Environmental > Aquatic > Freshwater > Lake | place: Crystal Bog, Wisconsin, USA | collected... | reverse complement strand
TATTTCGCAACTACTTTACTGAATCTTATGATTTGATGAAGAATACCTACTCTTTCGGAAGAAAGAGGGAACAGCTTGCCTTCGATGGGACTGGAATAATCTACAATCTAACCAATTCGTTGAATATGGCTACCGATGGAACGATTGAAGTGTCGGAAAAGGCTACTACATTCGGTCAGTTAAATTTCCCTACTGCAAAATCAACCCTTGAATCTTATTTGGGTTCTTCTTATTCGCGTTGTTCTTCGTTTTATAGCGGATTTTACAACAGTTCGGTGATGAATCAAGATGGGCAATATTCTGTCATTTCTGGCTCTGGATTGCTTCCCTTGATTAACACGCCAGTCAAGACAATAAGAAATTACAACGCACAGAGCTTAAACGCTGATTACGAAGTGACCTATACTAATAATCCAAATTTTTCGGGTGACGGGACAATTACTTCTCAGAATTTGGAATTTAAGGTTAATCCATATAATTTGGTTGAAGCAACACATTCGTTTGATTATGTTGTAAATCGTATCACTCACGATTCTGGATACTTTGTAACCCTGATGAATAATACGACGGGTTCAAGTCCATCTGCTGTTAGTGGATATTATAGCAATAATTTTTCGGGAATTGCCTCGCAATATCCGAAAATGAGCATGGTAAAGAAAAATTTCTCTTGGCCTGATATAAATACAAAGGCAACCGCCAAATTTGAATATAGCAATAACCCAATTTATTTCGTTCCCATTTACGGTTTGATGTTCAACAAACTTGATTATACAGTTACAGACCATAAGCCTTCTGATATTATCAACGAGTATAAAATTGTAAATCGTCCAACCAAAACCTCTGTATTAAGTTACGCATATCAATCAGAAAAGGGGGAAATTGCAGTTTCAATTAAATCCCAAATTGGCAAACAGACCAATCAGTTTGCTCCTGATGGAGTCGGAAGTTTTTCTTCAATAAATGGGACAACGCTGGCGCAATATTTGTTGGCTCTTTATCAATTTGGCGGGACAATTTTCTTAAATCAGTTTAATTATCCCACCGTAGCCTTTAATTGGTTTCTTTCTGATTCAAAATATACTTTCAATTCTGAAGGAGAGTTGAATGTTGACCTTAGTTACGTTTATACTTTGAAAAAGAGGGTAGCTGGAAATTATCCATAATATGACAACAGGAATTTTTGTAACATACGACACAACGACGTTAAGCCCGACGCCGATTGTGAACTATACCCATCAGCCAGTGAGCTTCGGGTATCTTTACGGATACAATACAGACATTTCTCTTGAGGGTCTTTATACCGGAATAACGACTACTGGCGCGGCAATTTCTTACCTGACGGGAGTGTTTGCAAATCAGTTTAAGAATCTTACTGTCACTGATGATTCATCAAATACTCTCTATCAATGGAGTGGCGTAACTGTTGAATCCATTAATCTTGATGTTAATAACTATTATCCGGGTTCTTTCGTAAAATACTCCATCAAATTAAGGTCATTTGATATTCCTAGTGGAGTAATCGAACCATCAAACGAATATGCTTTCGTTCAAAATGACGATGGAACTGTTACTGTCAACCACAAGATTAGCGCAAGGGGCGTAAGAAATTCAAATGCAGCTTTTCAAAATGCAATTAATTTTGTCCAGCAGTTCACTGGAAAAGACCCATACTCCAACTGTGCGCCATTCTTAGTTCCGAATGGCAGCGGTGTATTGCTTTCAATTCAAGAAAATATTAATCGCGCTGATTCTGTCTATACGGTTGGCGAAGTTTATTCGTATAATACTGGCGTTTTATCCGGCTTTGTTTCAAGAACGTCTTTGGATATGTCTGACAACATGACCGAAGAATTTAGACAGATAAATTACAACGTCAAAATTCAGGGTTCTCCGATAAAAAACAACATATCTTCAATAATCGCCAATAATTTAAGCTATGGTTTGCTTTCAAATATTTCTGGCGAATTTGGATATGATACGACGAATTGGGTTAAAAACACTTATTCGGCAAATGTTGATTCTGGTGCAGCGACCATTGAGATTAAAGTAAGCTATGTATCAGGCGCGAATCCTTCTGGATTTTTTGATTATAGTGTCGTATGCGACAAAGACCTAGTAAAAAATACTGAAACTTGGAAGTTGGACGGAGAATTTAGATGTTTTGGCCCGTTGGATTACAAACTTAATCAGATAAATGCTTTCAAACAGGCTTATGGGGCTTCAAATTGGAGGCCATATCTTACTGGTTTGATAATTTCATCGCCTGCATTTAGTGGCAACCATGATTCATCAATTAATTTTTCTCCTAACTGTGATGTCGTTGTCAACGAAAATCCTAAATTGGCTACGTTGAAAATCACATTGGATATGGAAGCTGGCTATGAACCAATCGGTCTTGACACCTTGAAATACTCGATTGAATCTCAGCCCGCTAGGTGGATTTATGAACTGCTTCCTTCTGCGACGATTGAAGGTTCGTTTGTCATCCAAGATTTGCAGGCACAAACCCGTCCAAAACAAAAATTCTCATTTGAAGGGGACACGTTTTATCGAGCAAGCGGTTTGAATATTCTCAGCGGTTATTTGAATACGATTTCCAGTGCATACGTTAATTCGGGAACGCCAAGTTCAATTTCTGCATTTTTGGTTGACGAAGAAATCTCAACTGGTGCATTTAGCGTCTCTTATAGCAAGACTTGGTTGGGTCAAGACAAAGACGTAGGAACTGGATTATTGTCTTTGCAAGCAATTGGAACGAGCAATTTCTTTGTTCCGCCAAGGCCATCGGGATACAATTTCGGATACTAATATATTTAATATCCCAATCTATAAATTTGGGTGTAAAGTATAATATGAATAGAAATTCAGGAATATATTTATTGACAAATCGCGTCAATGGAAAATTTTATGTGGGTAAAGCTGTCAATTTAAGGAAAAGGCTTCAAAGCCACAAAACGTCTAATCCAAAAGCAAACTACCCAATCTCCCAAGCAATCAAAAAGTATGGTTGGGAAAATTTTGAAATCTCAATATTAGAAAGTTTTGAAAAAATTAACAATGAAGATTTGCTTTTGAGGGAATCGTTTTGGATTAAGAAGCTTGATGCAATAAACAAGGGCTACAATATCTTGGAATATTCTTCTGACTGGACTGGACACAGCCACTCAAATGAATCAAAATTAAAAATGTCGAAAAACCACGCCAATTTCAGTGGTAAAAACCATCCTATGTTCGGAAAGAAACACTCCGAAGAAAGCAAAAAGGCCATGTCTGAAAAGAAAAAGGTTGCTTATATTGGCAGCGGAAATCCATTTTTCGGAAAATATCACACTCAAGAAACCAAAAATAAAATCAAAGCAAAAAATCAAAAAAGAGACTTTTCATACCGTAAAAGGGCTGTCAAACAAATTGATTTGGACTCTGGTATGGAAAGAGTTTGGGCATCTGCAAAAGAGGCGGCAATGAGTTTTGGAGCTTTAATCGGTAGCAATATTACAAATGCCTGCAAAAAGAAAATCCCATCTGCTTTTGGTTATCGGTGGGAATATGTGTAATTTACATTGGAATAAGGAAAATGAACATCAATCCATTTCTACAATGTCTCGGAGCAACCGGAATAAATACAGGCGTATCTATTCTTGGTTTGTATTCATTTTCTAGCGGCGATAATCTTGTCGTCTATAACCAAATTTATCCAACTGGATTTCATTATATCAGTGGAATTCCATATAATGATGCTGTCCCAATCATTTTTAACGGCTCTGGAAATCAACCTAGCGGTAATTTGAATGGAAACTGGTTTTATCAGGTTTCAGATATTTTTACGTCGGATTTTTCGATGGTAATGTATTTGAATTATAGTGGTTGTAATTATTCTGGAAGCAACAACCAGCTTCTTTGCGCCACAAGTCCTTCTTCCGGTGCGTTTTTGGGAATAACTCCTTCAAATCGCCTTTTCTTGCAAACGCCGGATTATTCTTATACCATCCCACGAGAAATTGGGGTTGGAGATTTTGCTTATTTTAGCGTTATCGGAAATAGATTTTTGAACTTCGGCCTGTTTAGCGTATCTGATAACATTCTGTATTCAAAAAGTTACGATGAAGGGGCGGGAATCGTCAATATAACAGATTTGACATTTGGAGGAGCTTTATCTTATCCGCCGACTTATACAGGATACTCTGGAAAGATAAACGAGTTGTATTTGTTCAGCGGTGCTTTGAACTTGGGTTCAATTAATGGTTGTGTTGGTTGCGCTTTTGTCACCGGATATAATACAACTTCTATTCCGATTAACTATACTGCCACTCAAATTACTGGTTCATATTGGTCTGGAACATCAAATATCGGCGTCACTTCGACGACTCAGATTTTAACTTCTTATCCAAAAGCGACTGGTGGAACTGGATACGTTTATGTTGATTCGGGGATTTCGGGAGTTGTCAGCGTCGGCAAGGCTCTTATTCCCTTAACTGGTAATGTTACATTGACGGAGTATGTCAGTTCGACATCTTTTGCCTTTAATTCTGCACAAGCAACAAGTGGGGTATTGTTTGATTTTTACTTTCCTCAAGGTTTGACTTCGGGAGATATTGTTGAAATTTATTCGTATTCTCCATTCAATTCAAACGTAGGCTTTCAATTATCGAATTTGAAGTATCCTAATTCAACCGCCATTGTGCAAATTTATGGAAATGGCCTAGCTGAAACAAGCGGCGTGGATTACGGCGTCTCCTTTAACAATTCAATGCTTGGATTTGATGGTTACGATTTGCTGCAATATGACATTTATCCAGCGACATATACAATGCCATACCAAACTGGATATATCCAAGTCGGTGCTTCTGGAAGCGGCTTTGTAACGATTACTGGCGTTAGCGGAATGTCTTTGGTGAATTTCGCTTCTGATATTTACTTAAATGGTCAAAAAATGGCTTATGGTATCAATTTTACCGTGTCTGGTTCTACGATTACGGTATCTGGCAATGATTTGCCCGATATAAATGACCCGATTAACAGCCTTGAAATCAAATTTATACCACAATACAGCAATTTAATTAGAAATTTGACACAAGTATCTGGAAATCAATCATTTGTAAGTGGAATTTCTGGATTTTCCGCTCAGGTTTGGGTAAATGGCCTAAGACAATGGAACGGATTGGATTATTTTGCCAATCCTCGTTGTAGGTCATGCACGGGAAATTATTCCGACCCCGGATTTTCGTTTGTTTTATACGACACATCCGTTGATACTATTGGTTTTTTTGAGTAAAATACTATATGATACAAGTTCTAAAAGGAGTAAGCGTCACGCCAAGAGGCCCAGCTACAAGCAATCGTTTCGCTGGCAAGTCTTGGCCTAATTCCTACGCTTTCGGCGGCTGGATTTACAATGCTTCAACGACATTGGGCTTTAATGATAAGCCAACCGAGGTTACTCTGAATATCGTCTTAGAGACTTCTTCCTTTTCTCAATCGGCAGCAAAATTTGATATTCAACAAAGCGATTTACATTGTGACGCTGGCGTAGGCGGTCTTTCAAATGAAATCTGGTATGACATAAATATCGAAGGCTTCAATCTCAGTAACTTCCTTCTTTATTCCTATAATTTCTCTATCAAAAATGGGGAAAAGATTTTGAATGTAACCTTTAAGGATTACTCGATAATTCTCGACAAGATTTACATTGGGCTATTCAAGAAGCAGGGTTATATGATGCCCCATACGGTCAGTTGCCAACTTCAACTGCCAATTAGGTGCCAAGATTGTGAATATACTGGCGGGGCAGTAACCGGAACTGGATTCGCAACTAGAGATATTAATTTCGGATGCTATGCTGGCAACAATGGAAATACCGTTGATTTGATGGCTAATAGTTTCTATACTCAGACGAATATTTTTGACGTATGGAAGAATGAAATCATTGCTCCTGCTCAATCTGGTTTAATCGTCAATCAGTTTGACTTAAATGGTGGCTATCTTATCATCGGAACTGAAGCGGCTACCGAAGAAAGATGCAATTCGGCACCAAACATTAATTATAGCTTTATCGAACTGCTATCTGCTTTGAGGCTTAATGGTGTTAAGTTTGCTGGAAGTTTCCCTTCTGGAACTGGTGACTCTGATTTCGTTTATCGTAACAACTATAACGGAAGTTTGAGAGAGGTTTTGACGAGTTGGTGTTCTGATTTAGGATATACATTCTACACCAGCGGAAGAACATTTGTTGGTATTAACCTTCAAAACCCAATTGATATTTCTGCTTTGACTAACATCGCAGACCCTTCCAGTAAGGTAGGTCAATATTTTGAAATCAATTCTTCGGGTTCTGTTACCAATGGCGGCAACACTGCAATTTTGAATTTCGATTCAAAGACTTCGTTGGATAATACATTTTTGCAAAGCGTTGTATGCGACAATAGTTATCCAGTAACAGAGAAACAAGTTTCAAAAAGCGTTAAGAAATATGTTGGTATTACTCCTTTGCACCCATGTTCATTGAATCAGATTTATACTGGAATGATTCAGGACGTTAATTTATATGGGACTCCGTTTCAAAGAACTGGATACGAAATCCCTTGGTTCGATAGCGGTGCTTCTCCTTATGGATATAGCTGGTTCACCGAAAGCTATTTTGCGAACTTCTCTCGTTTGGACGGAAGAAGCTACAACGATGTTGATGCCGCGATTGCGCTTTCGACTTTTGATGATACATTAAGAGATTTGTTTGTCGCTCAGAGATGCTTATTTAATGCTTGGGATATTGGTGGAAAGCCTCTTACTAATTTGAATTGGGTTCCAACTTGGATTCCAGAACAGAGTTTTGGCAATGGGCTTCTTAATCTTAGCGGTCACTGGCAATCTCCTACCTTCTGGCCGATGAACAATGCTTATTGCAGAGCTAACTTTGCGGCTTTGGGTATTTTTCCAATTATGGAAATTACTGATTCTGAATTAAAGACGAATATCGTCTATGACAACTTCAAGAACGCTGAAAAAGATGGAATTGCAAATATCAACACTGACCAACAGTATTTCCGTGTGTTCTTGGGATATTACTACGAAGACTTAAAAAGTGATATTGTAACTTGGGAAAAGGCGGCTAGTAAATCCATGTATAAATATGGAGTTGTCACCAAAGGGCCGCTTACTGAGCAGCCATTCTGCCCTGAAAATTTATTGAATGACATTTCTCCTTCTGCGGGATTCTATGGTCAAAGTGGGTTAGTCTATAACCGCATCGAAAATTCTTACACTCCTGAAACAAATCGTTATCAGGATGTTAAGTATGCTCCTTATCTTGATGTAATGCTTTACTCAGGTTATGTCGCATCAACTGGAACTGGCGTATATTACAGCGGAAGTAACAAGTATAATCCGTTCGTTCCACCGGGATTCTCTGACTATCCCGGCAGATTGCCTACTGGTCTTTGGACTTCTACTTTGGATAATGATTGGGGAACTTTACAGACGGCTTTCCAAAATAATTTGGCATTTAACTTGGGCGACCCTTGTGCCGAAAAATATACTCTTGACCAAGGGGTTTCTCAAATTTTGACCGAAACGGATAGAACCTTGCAGGATTGGAGACTTGAATATTTCAAGCCGATTATCAATCCAGACTTGTCCACCATTTCTGAAATCATTCAGAGTGATGAATACAATTTCAATGGAATCGTTGATGAAGTTTGGAATACCTATACGGATACTCACTTAATTAACAAAAAGGAATGTAAGAAGCTCCATCTCATTGTCATTCCTGATACTCTTAACCATCCGAACATCCAGTTGAATTTCACTCCTCAACCAGTGAACGCGAATAACCCCGTCGTTCTGCGCTCATATAAGCAAAAGTTGTATGAAGCCGACTTGAGGAAAAACACGACTGAGACGCCGAGTATCTGTTCAATCTCTCTTTTGGATGAAATGTGCAGAAATGTTCTATCTGGTGCTTCTGGATTTAATCAGGTATTTAATCCCGCTCTTACGACTCAGCAAACGGGTTGCGTTATTCTTGAAGATAAGAACAACTATATGCTTGAAGGGTTCCCAACTGGCGTGCTTTTTGGAATCAACTCAAGGACTTTGGACATTTCAATAACTAAGAACCCGAATAGGAATATCTATCCTTCGTTCGACGTTAATGGCGACTATTACTATGCCGACCTTAATTTGGGTAATTTGATTCTTGATAATCCTACTGTCAATACTTCAATCATTTATCCAATTCAATCGTTGCCAAGCGGTATCGCAAATTATTCGGGTATTTTGTCTTCGGATATTACGACTGAATATCGTATTCCGGCGTTCACTCAGGTATTCGGGACGCCGATTAACCAAACCGGAAACAACACTTCTTCATTCAAATTTGTGAATAATACGGTTGACAACCTTCTTGACCCGATTCTCGACCCGTTCACAAATCAGGTGAAGTCGTTTATCACGGTTTTGGATGGTTCAGGGACAAGCATCATCAAAACACCAGAACAGTATTACAATTATGTCAAAAATTTGAACAATTACAATCTAACTTCGCCCACAAAAGAGGTTTCTTTGTCTCTTGCTGGCCCTCCAAGCCAATTTGGTGACTTTATGAACTATTTAACGCCTGCTTCTGGATTGCAGTCTCTTACGCTAAGTGTATCTAATAATGGAGTAAAGACGGATTTGGTTTTTGCTGATAGGCCGAAAGTTTTGCCTAAGCCTGAAAGTATCCTTAATAAAATCGGTGCAAGAATCAAAGGAACATATAATTAAAAATGCAGTTCACTGGAACAAGCTCAGTAACTTTACCCCAAGTAAATCAGTTCAGTTTTTGTTTTACTGGGGTAAAAGTTTCGGATACTGGCGTCATAAATTTCAATTTTTATGATACTGGCAGCGGCGTGTTCTCGTTTGTATTCTCTGGTGGCATCATTTCTTCCAATAAGCCAATATGCACTTACAATACGATTGATAGAAATAGCATTTCTGGCAGTTTCCAGAATGGCCTGTTAAATTATTTTGTCAATGGTATTTTCGGCCAAGAGAACGTATCATTTTCCAAACTAAACAAAATTTCCGTTATAGCTAATTCAAGTAAGGTTTTGGGTGATTTAACTGTTACTGGCCCAAAAATCAATTATTCGGTAGGCTTTCTTCCGAATTACGGATATGGCGGCAATTTAACGGGAACAGTTGTTACAGATACGGCTTTCCAAATAGTCGAACCAAGTTTTCAATTTTTCAACTCAAATTTGGACTTATTGAACAACCCATATTCGGCCACTGGAATTAAGTTGAATTCTGGTATCAACAACATTATTTTTCAAGATATTGATAGCTCGTTCTTTGAATATTTGAATAGTTTTTATTTCTCGATGCCAACGACTTTCGGGAATATTGGAGGAAACTTTTCCTCTTACCGAACTGGAATTATCAACCAGTCAACATTATCTTTTGTCCCAAATGAAGAAAATGTCTATGCCATGACATCTTTATTTGGTGGTGAATGGATGAATGATGAGTTTATTTATGTAGATAATCCGTCAACTTACAATCTCGGATTTTCTTATGGCAGTTTTACTTTTGAAGGAATCGAAAATAATTCTAATTTGAGCGTTGTATTCCAGCCTTTGAGTCCTGTAAATGGAGGAGCCTATTCCGCTCAGTATATCACCGGATTCGTATTACAAAATACGGGAAAATATTCAATTCCTCCAAGCGTCCAATTCTCTCAGTATTACTATGTAACCGGACTTCAAACTCCTAATCTCAATTTCTTGTTTTGTTCTGGATGCACGGGGGCTATTCCAGTAACTTTCAGCGGCGGAAACCCGATTTCTGGTGCAAGTGGATTACTTTATCTCAAACCCGTAACTTTGAGCGGAATATACAGTTCTGGAAAGGCTAGTTTCATGGTTGTAAGCGGGTATTCGGGGATTTCCAGCGGTTACGGATACCAAACGGTTCCGAACTTCGTTTTAGGAACCGGAGGAGGCTGTTTTAGCGTTCCTGACGCTTCGGGGTATCAGACAGCCCAATTTAGGTTTGCAAGCGGTCTAGGAGCCGTTTATGCTCAAGCAGCGGGTCTTACAGGAATCGTTTCAATGAGCTTTGATGGAATAAGCTATTCAGTATCGGGTGTTGATGTGACAAATATCGGTTTTGGGTATTCTCCGACATTTTTACCTACTATTTCTTTCTTGAGGAATTCGAGTGATTTAACTGACGTTCTTTTGGATTTTAGCGGAAATCCGATACTTGACCTGAATGGAAACCCAATTCAGACCTTAGACCCGCAAAATGAAGCATCTGGTCAATTTTTGATGAAATCCACTGGAAATTATCAATTTGGTAATTTTTGGGACATTTCTTACAATATTGGGAAGGGTTCTGTCCCATTGAGTAATTATACCGGATATTTTTCTGGTTCTGTCCCTCTATATGGAGGCGGAAATGTTTCCATTCAAATTAATTGTTCTAATTTGGACAATACTTCTCCTGTTTCTGGATTATTGACTACAAGTTTTTCGTCCAATGGGAAGACTATTGTAAATCAAGAGGTTATCTATCAGACGCGCAATTATGATTTGAATACTGGTTCATTACAACCCTTCTCGTCACCGACGATTTCTTTCATTCCTTTGCCTGATTTGTCATATATCCTTAATAATGACCCATTTGGTTTTGATTATCAGGAGAATTACGGCGGCGGGACGGTAGATAAAATTATTTCATTTTAATTATGGCGACACCTACATTGACATACATACAGACGACAGACAAAAATCTTCAAGCTAAAGATGCCGTGTTTGATGCGACTGTCATTGCCAATTACGGCGACCCCGGCCTTTCGGAAGATTATCATGCTGATATTTTAAGCAGATACGTCATTTGCAAATTGGAATCCTCAAACAGAACGCTTACCCTTGACAAATACAAAAACATGATTATTGTGGTCAAAAGGCCAGAGTCCCTTTGGATAGACTATCAAGGTGGGTTTTTGAATGACCCCGTTAATCAACAAAGGGTTGATTATGATTTGAATACAAGCGTGGGCAGCGCGGGGAATTATTCTGCCAGCGCGATTCCGCCTATCAATAACCCTTATCAGATGGGAGAAAGAATTAAAGTAAAATTAATCAAAGATGAAAATTACTATTTTCTAACCAATCAAGACCCGTTCTTTTCCTCTCAGTGTGGTGTTGGCACTTGGGACGCTACCAGTGCCGCTATTGGCTATTATCAAGGATGGCATAATCAGGGGTTGAATAGCAATCCATATATTGTCAACAACAATGGAACAAACAACCTCGAAATCAAAACAGTTTTGCCTTCAAATTCGCAATATCAAATTGTCCTAAACAAGATTCAATATGAGGCATTTTCTTTGACTATGTTTCCCGACCAGTCAAATTATTTGATAAATCTTTTCAAAGGGTCGTCGAATTTTTCGTTTTACTATAAGGAAAACGGCGGATATGCCTATAAAAACGCCTATTTCTTGCCGTTTAATTTTTGCAAATACGAAGATATAAACTTTGGTCAGAAGGCAAGAACGGTGAATACGAATTGTATGCCGTTAATTGTTACTTCTCCGAATAACTTTACGGTTCCAATGTCTAGGGCTGCTGGAACGGTCAATTATACGCCAACATACATCACGAAGGCAAATTAAGCCGTAGATTGCTTGGCTTTTGCCTTTTTGTGCATACGTCCAATCAACTCAAACAACTTGTCTGAATTTATTTCCGACACGCTATTCAATTTGGCTGCATCTGGATAGTTTTCCTTAACAAGAATCTCTTTGACTTTCTCAAAGGTAACTCCATACTTTGCCATCGTGTTAATCATCGTTTCTACATTGGGGTCAACCGTTTGAGAATTTGAACCCATTGGATTTTGATTTACTTCTTCTTGAGAGACGATGTTGATTTTCAAAAAGTTACGGACGGCTCGGACAAAGGCGCGGTTTTCAGCGATAGCAGCGAGATAATTACGACCAAAACTATTCGTATTCTCAGGGCTGGCGTCACCAATCGCGCTGAAAGTAACGAAACGCCCTTCGGTTTCAAAATTTGGAATATAAGTAATTGTGCAAACAGCCACAACATACTCTTTGGATGGTGAAGTTACGTTGTAACTGACGCATTGATAGCCACGGATTTGTGCCAATTCCTTAATTCCCGGCAAGAGAATAAGAAGGTCGCGGTCATCAAGACCGACTACTGAATCTGGAAGCGGTCTGCCTTTGCGCTCAAAATTAAACTTGTTAATGGCAAGGTGCTTTGGATTAATCATCGCTCGCCAATCAATCATGCCTTCTGGCGTATAGATGTAATTGACGCTGCCGTTGTTAATCAATCCGTGTTCATTTCGGGTGATTAATTTCGGCGGAATGGCCGAATCAACGGGAATAGTGGGTGTTTCCGGTGTCTTTGCTTCTTCACTCATATCCAAAGCATAAACAATTTTTCAGAAAAAGTCAAGGCTTATTTCTT
>Ga0007881_1000882_pt1 | contig 12503 bp, 8 predicted proteins | sample CryBogCBH12Aug09_FD_70959 | JGI IMG/M metagenome (GOLD analysis project Ga0007881, IMG submission 70959) | Freshwater microbial communities from Crystal Bog, Wisconsin, USA - CBH12Aug09 | ecosystem: Environmental > Aquatic > Freshwater > Lake | place: Crystal Bog, Wisconsin, USA | collected... | reverse complement strand
GGTGGCCTACTCGCCCGAGGAGGCTCCAGAACCGGCAACTTCAAGCTCTGGCGGCTCGAAGCCGTCAATGGCTTCGAAGCGAAGCCGCTGATCGCCCGGCTCGCCGTCAGGATCGTCCTCGACGTCGATGACGATGGTCTGGCCGACGCGGAATTCCTTCCACAGCAGCTTCTCGGACAACTGGTCCTCGACCATTTGCTGGATGGCACGACGGAGCGGTCGAGCACCGAGTTCTGGGTCGTAGCCCTTGTCGGCGATGAGCGCCTTGGCCGCAGGCGTGAGCTCCAACCCGAGACCCTGCAGCGACAGCTGCACCGAGGTCCGGTCGAGGAGGAAGTCGGTGATGTGGATGACCTCGTCCTTGGAGAGCTCGTGGAAGACGATGATGTCGTCGATGCGGTTCAAGAACTCGGGGCGGAAGTGCGCCTTCAAGGCCTCGTGGACCTTCACCTTCATCCGCTCATACGAGACGGCTTGGGTAGAGGTGGAGAATCCGAGGCTCGCCTTGCGGAGATCTGCCGTACCGAGGTTGGACGTCATGATGAGCACGGTGTTCTTGAAGTCCACCATCCGACCCTGGGAGTCGGTCAGACGACCATCTTCCAAGATCTGGAGCAAGGTGTTGAAGACGTCAGGGTGCGCCTTCTCCACTTCGTCGAACAGCACCACGGAGAAGGGCTTGCGGCGCACCGCTTCGGTCAACTGGCCACCCTCTTCGTAGCCAACGTACCCAGGGGGCGAACCCACCAGGCGGCTGACCGTGTGCTTCTCCATGTACTCGCTCATGTCGAGTTGGATGAGTGCCGACTCGTCGTCGAACAAAAACTCTGCCAGTGCCTTGGCCAGTTCCGTCTTTCCGACACCGGTTGGGCCGAGGAAGATGAACGAGCCCGAGGGGCGCTTCGGGTCCTTGAGGCCAGCGCGAGTCCGGCGAATGGCTCGAGACAGCGCCTTGACGGCATCGTCTTGACCGACGATGCGCTTGTGGAGTTCGTCCTCCATGCGCAAGAGCTTTGAGGTCTCTTCCTCGGTCAAGCGGTAGACGGGGATACCCGTCCAGGTGGCGAGGACCTCGGCGATGGTCTCTTCGTCGACCACGTCGAACAACTCGACGCCTTCGGCCTTCCACTCCGCTTCGAGTGCGGCCTTCTGCTCGAGCTTCTCCTGCTCTTGGTCGGCCAGGCGCTTGGCCTGCTCGAAGGCACTCTTCTCGAGGGCGACTTCCTTGTCGGCTCGGAGACGGGTGATCTCCTCTTCGAGCTTCTTGTAGGCCGGAGGGGTGGCCATCCGACGGATCCGGAGTCGTGCACCGGCTTCATCGATCAGGTCAATCGCCTTGTCGGGCAGGAAGCGATCGGCGATGTAGCGATCGGCCATATTGGCTGCCGCCACGAGGGCTTGATCGGTGATGGTGACGGAGTGGTGGGCTTCGTAGCGGTCACGCAGACCCTTCAGGATCTCGATTGTGTGGGCGACGGTCGGCTGTTCCACCTTGACTGGCTGGAAGCGACGCTCGAGTGCGGCGTCCTTCTCCACGTACTTGCGGTACTCGTCGAGCGTGGTGGCACCAATGGTCTGGAGCTCTCCACGAGCGAGCATGGGCTTCAAGATGGACGCTGCGTCGATGGCGCCTTCGGCCGCACCGGCACCGACGAGCGTGTGGATCTCATCGATGAACAAGATGATGTCGCCGCGGGTGCGGATTTCCTTGAGCACCTTCTTCAGGCGCTCTTCGAAGTCACCGCGGTAGCGAGAGCCAGCGACCAATGAACCGAGGTCCAAGGTGTAGAGCTGCTTGTTGGCCAGGGTCTCGGGGACTTCTCCAGCCACGATCTTGATGGCGAGACCTTCGACGATGGCGGTCTTGCCAACACCAGGCTCGCCAATGAGGACCGGGTTGTTCTTCGTCCGGCGCGACAGGACCTGCATGACGCGCTCAATTTCCTTCTCGCGTCCAACGAGCGGGTCGATCTTCTTGTCACGGGCCAGCTGCGTGAGGTTGCGGCCGAACTGATCGAGGACGGCAGAGCCACCAGTGGCATCGCTCGGGGCTGACGGGGTGCCCTGTGCGGGGGCGTCCTTGCCCTGGTAGCCCGACATCATGTCGATGACCTGCTTGCGAACAGCTGCGAGGTCAGCACCTAAGGACACGAGCACCTGTGCGGCGACGCCTTCACCTTCACGCACCAAGCCGAGCAGCATGTGCTCGGTGCCGATGTAGGAGTGGCCGAGCTGCAGTGCTTCGCGGAGCGACAGCTCGAGGACCTTCTTGGCCCGCGGGGTGAACGGCGGCGACCCACTCGGTGGGTTGCTCGACATTCCAATGGTCTCTTCGACCTTCTCGCGCACGGCTTCTAAGGTGATGCCGAGCGACTCGAGCGCCTTGGCGGCAACGCCCTCTCCTTCGTGGATCAAGCCGAGCAGGATGTGCTCGGTCCCGATGAAGGAGTGGTTGAGCAGGCGCGCTTCTTCCTGTGCCAACACGAGAACTCTGCGTGCACGGTCGGTGAATCGTTCAAACACGATCACGCCTCCTTTTTCTGTTTCGCCAGCATACCGGGAGGCTGTTCGGAACATCCCTCGCGATTTCTCGCACCGATGAATCTGCTGAGAATTGTTCGTCGGTGCGCCTCCACCCCTATCGTGGACTACGTGAATCCGATTGATGCCCTCGGCCTCTCCCAAGTAGCAGCGGACCTCGCCCGGCTCGAGCCATTGCTGTCGACGTCGGTCGAAACCGGCGAAGGATTCCTCGACGATGTCACGACGCACCTCATCAAAGCTGGTGGCAAGCGCCTGCGTCCGCTCCTCGGCATCGCTGCGGCGACTGCTGGTGAGCGCCCAGCAACCATGGATGACCTCATGGGTGCGGTGTCGGTGGAACTCGTGCACCTCGCCTCGCTCTACCACGACGACGTGATGGATGAAGCGGAGATCCGCCGTAACGTGGAATCGGTCAACGCCCGCTACGGCAACCTCATTGCGATCGTGGCTGGCGACTACCTCCTCGCTCGCTCCGCAGCGATCGCCGCTGACCTCGGGACGGAGATCGCCAGCGTGATCGCCAACACCTTGGCGCTGCTCACCCAGGGTCAGGTGTCGGAAGTGCGCACGGCCTTCTCAGCGGCTCGCACCCGCGCGGACTACAACACCGCAATCGGTGGCAAGACCGCTGCGCTGATGGCGACGGCATGTCGCGTTGGTGCACTCACTGCAGGTCGATCCCGTGAGGAGATCGAGGCGCTCACCACCTTCGGCTACTCCTTCGGGATGATGTACCAACTCCGCGACGACGTGCTCGATGTGACGGCAACCGACGGCAAGTTGGGCAAGCCCGCAGGCCAAGACCTCGCTGAAGGCATCTACACCCTTCCCGTCCTCGTCGCCCTCGAAGAGGACGGCGTGGGTGCCGAACTCACCTCGCTCTTAGGCAAGCCGCTGAATGATGCTGAACGTGAAGCAGCGCGGCTGCTCGTTGAGCAATCGAGTGGCATCGCCGCAACCGTGACCGAAGCGCACCGCTACTTAGAGGAAGCTCGGACGGTCGTTGCGGGACTTCCCAATGCCGAGTTGGCCAAGGGATTCGTGAACCTCGGTTCACTCCTGCTCTCGGATCTTCCTGCCCTCGTTTAGCGAGCGACTTCCGACGTCGCGAGGAGTCCACGCCGACGCTGTGATTCGGCAACGTTCATGCCAGGGACGGATCGACGCGTCGTTCCGGGATCAGTGCATCGCTCCACGGCTCCTGCCGTTGGAAACGGAGCTCCTCTGGTCTCGCTCCGCTGCGTGCATGGTTGGAGCGTTACGCCGCTCGTTCCGGAACTCGGGGGAGTTCGCCTCAATCATTCGGCCACCGGAGCGCTGGTCATGAAAGCGCTTGCATTTTTCTCTGAGAGAGGTAAAGTGCGACTCGTCTGAAGTACACATAGGGGGAGAGGCACATGCCAATCATCGGTACGGTTCTCGCTGTGGTGGCTCTGGGAGTCATCGCAGCCGTTCGTTCAGAGCGTCATCGAGCGCACGTCGCTCGGGCGCTCGCCATCGTGCTCAGCACGGCCACGATGGGAGCGCTTTCACTAGCGCCGACTGCTGGTGCGGCTTCGCCCCAGTTCCCCATCTCCATCACGAACAGCGTGCTGTCTGCCCCTGTGGGCACAACCATCACGCTGAACTACACCGGTGGTTCAGGAACGGGCAAGGTGACCTTCAAGGCAACCGGTACCGGCTGCAAGATCACAACGTCGGGTTCCATCAACAAGCTCTCCGACTCCGCACCAGGTACGTGCTCGGTCGTGGCCACCAAGGCCGCGAGTGGAACGTTCCTCATCGCGAACTCCGCAGCGGTGGTCTTCACCTTCCTCGGTAAGCCCCAAGCGAAACTCGTGGCAAAGGCTTCGGCCTCGAGCGCCCTCGTCGGCGCCACGGTGACCCTCTCGGCGACTGGAGGCACCGGGAAGGGAAAGGTCACCTTCTCTGTGACCGGCACGGGTTGCGAGATCATCTCGACCAACAAGTTGAGGTCGACGGCCGTCAGCGCGTGCTCGGTGGTGGCCACCAAGCCTGGCACCGGCGCCTACGCAACGGCGACCTCAGCAGCGGTGGTCGTCAACTTCATTCCCTCCACCTTCCAGATTGTGAACACCGTGCACTCCGGCACTGCAGGGACCCCAATTACCGTCCTCGCTGAGGGCGGCACCGTGGCAGGAACCCCCTCCTACTCGGTGACGGGCACCAACTGCTCGATCAACGCCTCAACCGGCGTGCTGAGCGCATCTGACGTCGCCTCGTGTGTCGTCACCGCCAAGCTCTACGCCGGCATGACGCTCAAGGCAACGGCGCCAACGGTGACCTTCACCTTCGCCGCCGCTCCGAACAACCCAACGGTGCAGAACCCAGATGTGGCAACCCTGACCGGAGTCACGGGCACCCACGGGTCACAGATTGATGACACCGCCAACGGCAAGATTTACTTCATCAATCAGTACTACAACAACAACGACCACTGGTACGGCAACTACATTGATGCCGGAGCAACGGTCACCTTGACGTGGCATGTGACTGGTTCAAACGGTCGTGCGCTCCCGAACGCACCGGTCACCCTGCGCGGAAACCTTGGCTACTCCAACTCCGCCGGCGTCACCTGGCAGGAGAGTTCCCTGAACCAGTACCCCGGTGGCGGTCCAAGCCCTGAGGGAACGCTCGGGGGCACCACGGACGCAAACGGCAACGTGACCTTCACACTCCACAACCTGAACACCGAAACCGGTCCCGCTCCAAGTGACCTGACGACGACCGCGGGCATGCAATCGAACGAAGGCCCCTTCTCGTGGACGGCCATGCTCCTCCAAGTGGGTTCAGACGTCTACACCGGCGACCCGGCTACGACCATTAATCAGGGCACTGACCGCGTGGACTTGATCGTGATTCCGAAGTCAGGGACCTTGACGGCCCCGACCAAGGCACACCCAGATGTGGCCACGCTCACGTCGCTGACCGGTACCCTCAACACGGCGCCGCTCGACTGCACGAACACCGCCAACGCCTGTGACGGACAGACCTGGTTCCTCGACCAGTACTTCAACAGCGCCGACCACTGGTACCTCAACTACGTTCCCGCTGGCGGCTCGGTCACGGAGACCTGGCACGTCGTCGACTTCAACGGCAACCCCATGAAGGACCAAGTCGTCACCTTGATCGTGAACCACGAAGGCAAAGCCGACGGTGCGAACTGGACGGCAACGGGGATTTCGGACGGCACCGTGTCGGGTACGACTGACTCCAAGGGTGACGTGTCGTTCACGCTCACGAACTCCGACGCATCGACCGCTGGTGGCACGCCCGCCAATACCAACGATGCGGCAACGGCGCTCGCCTACGAGAACGCTGGGAACCCAGCAATCCGTCAGGTCTTGATCATCGGTGCGTCGACCTCGATTAACGGGAGCGCCACGGACTCGATCAATGTTCCGACGGCCAACCAAGCAACGGACTTCGTCGACCTGTTGGTGACCCGGACCGCCACGACGCCGCCACCGGCTGGCCCGACCAAGACCAAGCCCGATGTGGCGAGTTTGACGTCGATCACCGGTGGCCTCAACGCCACCCCGATCGACTGCACGAACATCGTGGACGTCTGTGATGGTCTCGACTGGTTCTTGGCGGCGAACTTCAACGCTGCTGACCACTGGAACATGACCTACGTAGCAGCAGGCTCCAGCGTGACCGAGACCTGGCACGTCACGGACTACAACGGCGACGCCATGAAGAACCAGGCGGTGACGCTGGTACTCGACCACGATGGCTGGAACTCGTCGACCTGGTCAGCAACTGGCCTCAGCAATGGGCTGATTTCGGGAACCACCGACTCCAGCGGCAACGTGAGCTTCACGCTCACCAACACCAATGCTGCTGGCTCTGGCACGACCCCGGCGAACACGACCAATGCGGGAACGGCGCTGGCCTACTCGAACGCAGCGGGAACTCCTCGCACGCGGACGCTCCTCATCATTGGCGATGCGACGACGGTGAACGGCAGCGCCACCGACTCCATCAACGGGTCGGCGAACCAGGCGACGGACTTCGTCGACCTCCTCGTCACCCCCTAGTTCTCCAGCATGGAGCCCCCAGTGTCTGCGGTTCGCCGCTGGACGCTGGGGGTTTTCCATGTGCTGACCACTCCACCCATCCCTGACCCACGGAGGGCCCGTCGAGGGTTCACTACAGTGGGCCGTTCCAACAGAGGAGACCACCGACGTGACGACTACTGGCTCGAGTGAGATTCGCCAGTTCCCAGAAGGTTTCATGTGGGGCACGGCGACCGCCGCCTACCAAATCGAGGGTGCAGTCGCAGAAGACGGCCGCACACCCTCCATCTGGGACACCTTCTCCCACACATCCGGGAAGGTCACCAATGGGGACACCGGTGATGTGGCGTGTGACCACTACCACCGTTACGCAGAGGACCTCGATCTCCTGAAGGATCTCGGTGTTCAGGCCTACCGATTCTCCATTGCGTGGCCTCGCATTCACCCCGACGTCACCGGACCGGCCAATGAGAAGGGGTTGGACTTCTACAAGCGCCTTATCTCTGGGCTCCACGAGCGTGGGATTACGCCACTGCCGACGATGTACCACTGGGACCTTCCCCAGTCCCTTGAAGACGTGGGTGGATGGACCAACCGCGAGACGGCGTATCGATTCTCGGAGTACGCAGCGACGGTCTTGGAGCGACTCGACGGGATTGAGAAGTGGACCACCTTCAACGAGCCATGGACGAGCGCATGGCTCGGCTACGCCTACGGCCACCACGCTCCGGGTCGCGATGACATCGGCGCAGGCGCTGCGGCGACGCACCACTTCCTCCTCGCACACGGCCTCGGCGTGCAGGCTGCTCGGGCCATCGCTCCCACCGTCGAAATTGGTCTCACGTTGAACCTCGGAGCGCTGCGCCCGGGGACGGATGACGCTGCCGACCTGGCGGCAACGTGGCGCACTGACGGCAATCTCAATCGCATCTGGCTCGATCCGTTGTTCAAGGGCGAGTACCCGAAGGACATGGTCGATCTCTACGCCGAGTACCCACCGGGATTCACCGTCGTCGAAGACGGAGACCTCGACATCATCTCGTCGCCCATCGACTTCCTCGGGGTCAACTTCTACGGCCCAGGAACGGTGATGGGTGAGGGTCGAGAGGACGAAGCTCGCGCCGCTGGTTTCAACGTTGGACCCCGCCCCGACAGCGATGCGGTGAACCACCTGCACTCCATTGGCGTCGAGACCCCAGGTCGACCGAAGACGGCAATGGGTTGGGAAATCGATGCCGAGGGCTTGCGAGAACTCTTGGTACGCCTCAAGGAGGAGTACACCGACATCCCGCTCTACATCACCGAGAACGGCGCCGCCTTTGAGGACTACGTGGGAACCGACGGTGCGGTTCGTGATCCCGACCGGATCCGCTACCTCCACCAGCACTTGACCGCGTGCCGCGCAGCGCTCGATGCCGGTGTGAACTTGAAGGGCTACTTCATCTGGAGCTTGCTCGACAACTTCGAGTGGGGATTTGGCTACTCGAAGCGATTCGGCATTGTCTGGATTGACTATGAGTCTGGACGACGAATTCCAAAGAGCAGCTTCTCGTGGTACCGAGGCGTCATTGCCCGCAACGGGCTCGAGGCACTTCCCGAGGGAATCTGAGACTGGCCGTCGGCGCTGCTAGGCGTTGGCGGGTGACGATCGCCTGAGTTCGACCGCTTGACGATCGCTCTCAGGAGCAACGAGCCAGCACCGAACCATGTGATCGTCGTCCACCATCACCTCTGGAGGTACTGCTCCATGACAGATCGACATCGCTGATGGGCAGCGTGGGCTGAACCGGCAACCGTCTCGATTGAAGCCGGCTGCCGCAGTGGCACGATCTGCCGTCGACGACTGGTGGTGGAGGTGCTCGGGATTGGGGACCGATGCCACGAGGAGTTGGGTGTAGGGGTGCGTCGGGGCGTTGATCACCGTTGTCCCCCGTGCCCGTTCAACAACTTGACCCGCGTACATCACCGCGGTCTCATCAGCGATGTAGCGAGCCGACGCGATGTCGTGGGTGATGTAGAGCATGGCCAGTTGCCGCTCGTCTCCGAGGGCACGCAGCAGGTTCAAGATGCCGAGGCGGACCGAGACGTCGAGCATGGAAATCGGTTCATCGGCGAGGAGTACTTCTGGTCCGACGGCCAAGCCGCGGGCGATGTTGATGCGCTGGAGTTGACCGCCGGAGAGCTCGTGCGGGTAGCGGCTCAGATACTCCCCCGGTGGCGTGAGGGCCACGCTCTCGAGGAGTTCATGCGTCCGTCGCTCGAGGTCGGCCTTGGCGGTGCCGTGAATGGTGAGCGCCCGCTCGAGGGGGTAGTTGACCGTGCGAACGGGGTTAATCGAGGCGAACGGGTCTTGGAGGACGAGCTGGACGGCTGCGGCGTAGGCGAGATCCCTTCGAGCGCTGAGGTCGATCGCAGTGCCGTTCAGGACGAGTTCGCCCTCAGTTGGGGTCACGATGCGGGCCAGCATCCGGGCGAGGACCGACTTGCCCGATCCACTCTCACCAACCACGGCAACGACCTCACCGGCCCGGAGCGTCAAGCTGACGCCGTCGACGGCCACCGTCGTCGTCTTCTTGGCGAACAGCCCGCCGTTGCTACGCGCTTTGAACGCACGCGAGAGCCCCCGAGCTTCGAGGACCACGTCACCCTTGGCTCGAGACGTCACGGACGTCCTCCTTCACTCGCTGATTGGAGCCGCACCGGAACAGGCTCGGTATTGGTTGGATCATGGAGGAAGCAGGCGACCGACCGGCGACCTCCATCGATCGAGAGGAGCGGTGGGATTTCTTCGCTGCAGCGGCTGTGGGCCGACGCGCAGCGAGGCTGGAAGGGACAGCCACTCGGGAGTGCTTTCAGGCTTGGAGGTGTGCCGGGAATTCCGGTCATCTCTACCCGCTCGCCGTGCAGCGGCGGGAAGGAGTCCATGAGGCCCAAGGTGTAGGGGTGGCGAGGAGCGTTGTAGAGATCCAATGCCGGTGCCCGCTCGACAATCCGCCCGGCGTACATCACCATGATGTCGTCGGCGAGCTCAACGAGGAGCGAGAGGTCGTGGGTGATGAACAACATGGCGAATCCAAGCCGCTCCCGGAGGCTGTGGAGCTCCGCCACGATCTCTCGCTGGGTGACGACGTCGAGTGCTGTGGTCGGCTCATCCATGATCACGAGGTCGGGTTCGAGCGCCAAGGCCATCGCGATCATGACGCGCTGGCGCTGACCTCCGGAGAGTTCGTGGGGGTAGCGCGCGAGGCGGTCAGGCGTAAGACCAACGAGTGCCAAGAGTTCAATGGATCGAGCGTTCCGATCGGCCTTGGTCATGCTGGGCATGTGGACCTTCAAGACCTCGTGGAACTCCTTGCCGATCTTGCGAAGTGGATTGAGGGCGTTGAGCGCGCTCTGCATCACCACGGAGATCTGGGTCCAGCGAACGTCTCGCAACTGCGCTTCGGTCGCCTGGAGGAGGTCGAGGGAGGTCCCATCGGGACGGGTGATGATGGCGGATCCACCGGTCAGCACACCGGGAGCGCGCAGGAGTCGGGTGAGCCCGTAGACCAACGTGGACTTGCCCGAACCACTCTCGCCAGCGATGCCGAGCACGTGGCCCCTGTCGAGGCGGAACGAGACATCAGCGACAGCGGTGACCAAGTCGTCGCCGGCGCCGTAGCCAACCGAGAGGTTGGCGACGTCGAGGATCGTCGCATTCGTGGTCATCGTGGTCCACCTGCAGGGTGATCACTCGGCATGACCGGTGTGAAGCCGAGGCGAGCTCGACGGGGAAGTCCGGCCTTGCGACGCTTGCGAGCCGTCAACCCTGACGCTCGAAGTCGAGGATTGATGAATTCGTCAATCCCGAAGTTGATGAGCGCCAGGCTCGTACCAACGAGGGCGATGGCGATGCCGGGTGGAGCGACCCACCACCACTGACCAGCGAGGGCAGCGTTGTTCGTCTGTGCCCAGTACATCATGGTGCCCCAGTTCCAGGTGCTCACACTGGTCAGCCCCAAGAAGGCAAGGGTCGTGTAGACCCCAACCGCGTAGAGAATGGTGAACAGGAGCGACGAGGCGATGATCGGCAAGAGGTTCGGTCCGATCTCGCTGAACATGATCCGCCACCGCCGCTCTCCGACGATTCGCGCCGCCTCGACGAAGTCGCGGTCACGCAGCGACATCGTCTGACTCCGGAGCACTCGTGCACCCCACGCCCAGCCGGTCAGTGCGATGACGAGGCCGATCACCAACGGGTTGGCCTGCTCCCCTGGGGGCAGGTAGGAGTTGATCACGATCAGGAGCGGAAGTCCGGGGATGGCGAGGAAGACATTCGAGAGCACGGAGAGGCCTTCGTCGGTCTTGCCGCCGACGTACCCAGCAGTGAGGCCGATGATCACCGACAGGGCAGTTGCTGCGAACCCTGCGATGAAGCCCACCACCATCGTGACCCGGCACCCAACGAGGAGTTGGGAGAGGACATCTTGCCCGAGCGTGGTCGTTCCAAGCCAGTGCTGCCAACTCGGACTGAGGTCGGGGAGGAACGAGTTGGCATTGGGGTCGTAGGGAGCAATCCAGGGACCAATCACCGTGAACACGAGGAAGATCGTGAAGAGGACGATGCCGACGATGACCTTGGGGGACTTTGGAATGCGGAGGCGTGCCATCAGTGCACCGTGCCGGTTCGGGTTCGAGGGTCGAGGAGGTAGTAGAGGACATCAGCGAGGAAGTTCGCGGTGAGCACCGTGAAGGTGATGAGGAGGAAAATTCCTTGGAGGAGTGGGTAGTCGAGGTTGCTGACTGCTCCGACGAGCAGGTTTCCAACGCCGGGGTAGTTGAAGATCTGTTCCACGAGGAGCGAACCCGACACCAAGAGCCCAATGGTGAGCGCCAAGTTGGCGATTGATGGCAGCACAGCGTTCCTCGCGGCGTGGAAGATGATCCTGCGTCGAGGGAGACCTTTGGCAACGGCCATGAGGACGAAGTCTTCGCTGACGGTCGTGACCATCATGTTGCGCATGCCAATCATCCAGCCGGCGAGGGAACTGAGCACGATAGAGGCCAGCGGGAGTTCGCTGTATCGGAGCACGCTGGCGATGTAGCCAAAGGACCAACTCGGAGTGATCGAAGGGTCGTACGCACCCTCAATGGGGAACCAGTGCAGGTTCATCGCGAACACCATGACCAGGATCGTGCCGAGGAAGTAGTACGGCATGCTCTGAAGGAAGGTCGTCGCAGGGATGATGACATCGGCCCGGGACCCTCGAGTCCATCCGAAGATCACCCCACCAATGGTGCCGATGATGAAGCTCACTACCGCAGCGACGCCAATGAGGCCAATGGTCCACCAGATCTGCTGGGACAGCGCAGTGCTCACCGGCTCGGAGAGGGTGATCGACACCCCGAGATCACCGTGGATCAGGTGGTTGAGGTAGTGGCCGTACTGCACGATCATCGGTTGATTGAGATCTTGGGTGAACTGTGCCTTGATCGCCGCAATCATCTCCGGTGTCACTCGACCTTGGAGTTTGCCGATCAACTGTTCAATCGGATTTCCCGGCATGAGTCGGGGGAGGATGAAGTTGATCGTGATCGCTACCCACGCCGTGAAGGCGTAGAGGACGAGGCGCCGAGCGAGAACTCTCATCGTGATGCTCCGAGTTTTCCCATTGTGGTCCTAGGAGCCAATGTGGGCGAAGTCGCCCTGGAGGAGTGGGGGACGTTCATCGTTCACGCAGCCGCACGATTCGCGAATCTTGAGTTCAGTGGGCAAGGTGATCTCCGTACCGTGAGCTACCTCGCCGTTCAGGAGGGCAACGGTGAGATTCACGGCGCTGATCCCGAGGAGGAAACTCGGCTGCGCCACGGTGGTCAGGCGTGGTTGCGAGTAACTCGCGAGGCCAATGTCGTCGAATCCCGTCACCCTGACCGTTCGGG